>Ga0181410_1001295_pt1 | contig 10680 bp, 12 predicted proteins | sample 33SPOviralmetaG_FD_130112 | JGI IMG/M metagenome (GOLD analysis project Ga0181410, IMG submission 130112) | Marine viral communities from the oligotrophic San Pedro Time Series (SPOT) site, San Pedro Channel, CA, USA - 33 SPOT_SRF_2012-06-20 | ecosystem: Environmental > Aquatic > Marine > Strait... | reverse complement strand
ATGTTCGCAGAGATCTCGCCGGTAAAAGGACGAATTACTGTGCTCGTGCTGTAATGACAGGAAATACATTTTTAAGGCTTAATGAAGTATCATTACCAATAAAATTTAAAAGCATATTAACATTAACAGAGATTTACGAAAACCAAACAGACGACATATTATATGTAATAGAAAACAAAAAGAAATTTGATATTCGGTTTAAAAAACCTATTAAAGGACAACTAATTGTTAGATCTTTAAAGGAAGGCGAACTTGTAATTGTGAATAGACAACCTACACTTCGAACATCAAATTTTATTTCAATGAATGTGGTGTGGAATCACACTAATACAATTCAGTTACATCCAGGAGTTCTTTCTTTATTTGATGGAGATTTTGACGGAGATGAACTTAACATTCATTTACCTCAAATGAATAATAAATTGTTAGAAGATTTACACATAAAGAATGAATTATTTGATATGGCTAACAATTCACTAAATCCATCAATAATACAAGATGCTGTTATTGGAAATTGCTTATATGATTACAAAGATAAATATGAAATTCAAAATGAAATTATACAAAGTCGGGATATTTTAGATAAGATAAAAAATATGTATGATATTGGATTACAGGATTGCTATTTTAATGGTTTTAGTGTTGGTTTCGATTTAAAGGAAATAGATTTTATGATTGATACTAAAGCAAAGGGAAATAAAAATCACAAAATAAAGATTCGTGAATATCTCAACGGTTTAGCAGATGAAAAATATTTTGATGAAATTAAAAAATGTCGTATTAGTCAAATTTCAACTTCCTTAAAAACATCAAAGGCCGGTTACATTTCACGAAGACTTTCCTATCATTTAGATGATCTAATATATGATAAAGAAAATGATGAAGTACGAGAAGGTTTTTTTATATTAGATATTAAAGTTCCAGAAAAATTCAAACATATCACTAATATTGGATTATATGCTGTCAGTTGTATAACACCTCCAATTACTCAATCAATTCTTGATAGCTTTCACTACGCAAGTTCAGGTGAAGATTTTACAGATGCTACAGATCAATTAGAAAAAGTATTGAATTGCTCTGATGAAAAAGTATCTATAATATATAAAGACTCCGGAATCGACAAAGTGAATGAATATTTGATGAAACAATTGAAATGTTTTTTTGGTTCTAAAGTTGATGATTTTTGGTTGAAATTACTTTCTAACTTTATATGTATAACAGGAAAACCCATCGGATTTTCCAGTTCTTCTTTAATTGTTAGACACAGAGAATATTTGAAACTGGATGAAAATCATCAAATTCCTATTCTTAAAATTGCAAAATTCAGCTCTCCAATGAAAATTATAAACGAATCAATTAAAAATGAATACTTTGATGATTTAGAAACAAACCATTCACGCGAAATTTTCATAAACAACTCTATTGTTTAATGCGTATTTTTAACAAAATTTAAAAAGATTATAATAGTAATGTCAAATCAAACAGTTATAAATGATTATTGTAAAAAATTAATACATACATTAAAACAAAATAAGAACGTTAATGAATTGCCAATACCTCTTAAAGCGATTGACTGGGTATTGAAACAAGCTCGTTCCTTATTTTTAAGTGAGAAAATGTTGATTAGAACGATTACACCTATTAAAATTGTAGGCGATATTCATGGGCAATTTCCAGATCTTAATAGAATTTTCGAACGACTAGGTACACCAAGTGCATCAAACCGTTATCTTTTTTTGGGCGACTACGTTGATAGAGGTAAACAAAGCTTAGAAACGATTTTGACACTTTTTTGTTATAAAATTATGTATAGACACGATGTGATTCTATTGAGAGGAAATCACGAAACTGCGGATGTGTCATATGAGTACGGGTTTTATGATGAATGTAAACGTCGTGATTCAATCAAACTTTGGAAAAAATTTATCGACGTATTTAACACACTTTCTATTGCTGCGACGGTTGGTATTGAAAAAAATGTTCCCTTAGCATTCTGTGCGCATGGTGGTATTTCAGATAAAATGAATAATTTAAATAGCATTGAAGCATTGCGAAAGCCATGTGATGTACCGGATGAGGGTATTATATGCGATCTGCTTTGGTCGGATCCAACGAACGAAATTGAAACGTTTCGAGAATCAGAACGTGGAGTTAGTTTTGAATTTGGCAATAAGGCTTTAAACGAGTTTATGTGGAAAATAGGTGTCGACATCCTTATTAGAGGTCATCAAGTAGTAGAAGATGGATACGAATTTTACGGAAATAGGAAACTTGTTACTGTTTTTTCAGCTCCTAGATATGGAGGGGAGTTTGACAACGCTGCAGGTGTAATGTTGATTAATAAAGATTTTAGGTGCAGTTTTGAGATATTCACATAAAAAATCATAGGATATTTATCCCTTTTACACGATTTTTTTGATTTCAACTTCATCTTCATCAAAATAATAATCCGTTTCTGTGTAATCATTACCTTTCTTTATAAGAACGGTGTTTGTATCGGTTACCCAGATCTTGGTCTTTTTATTTTTGTTGAAGAACATTATACGCCTAATGATGCTTCCATTTGGTGCGTCAATTTCTTTCAAAACACTAATAGAAACATCATCGTAGATTTTATAAAAGTCGTTATCATACTCGATCATATTGTTTTTTATTTTGTCATCATTTTCCTTATTTTTCCCAGAAACATTTTTAGAAATTTCATTAGGAATTTTAGTTGATGATTTCATAATTTGATTATTTTCCATTATTATCTATTATACTTATTGTATAATCTGCAAATTTGAGATGTATTTTGTACTTCTCAAATGATATGAATGGATTTTACCAAGGGGATTAAACCGGTTATCTTGGTAATTCAATATTGGGACGAATCCCTCGCTTTTTGGGACGAATCCCTTGCTTTGTGGGACGAATCCTTTGCTTTCTGCCCCGCAGCGACCTTTTTAAATATATTGGTGTAGGATTAGACAGCGTTCTAATCCTACACCAAGGAGAATCTCAATATATATTGTGATTTTAGGTTTATTTTTTTAACATTTTTTGTGATTTTAATAAGGAATTTGTTGAAGTGATTGAAGGTTGTGTGTCATTGAAAATAAATTGTCAGTTTTATTGAACTCTGTCAGGTTGTTGAACTTTGTCAGATTGTTACAATTTCTTGAAAGATAAAACAAAATCTCCATTTGTGTGAATAGAACGGATTTCAAAATCATTACATAAATTTTCATGAACCCAAAGACGATCTGATTTAGTCGTGTTCTCGATATAAATTAAATCAGTTTCTTCTTTTTTTAGAATTTCAATAGCATCTTGAGCGTTTCTCTTTTGTAAGATTGACAAAATTATTTCATTGTTAATAGATGATTTTAAATTAATTTTATCACGTTCATCTGAATCCACTGTCAAATTATCATCATCGTCGTCTTCATCAGTTTCACTTTCACTTTCTGTTAAGGCGTCAATAGATTCTTCGTATACATCGTCTTCTTCATTAGAATGTAACATTAAAATCGAGACACGGCTCATAACCTCACTACAGATTTGGTTCAATTCGGTAAAGTTTTCCTTATTCTTTTCAAACTCTTCATTATCAACACATATTGATATAGAAATGCCATTGAAATTTTGTGAAATCAACATTATTAACAATTAACAATTAACAATTATATAATATTTTTATAATTTTTTACGCAACATTTTTCAAAATTTTATAAGGAATTTTATTTCAAAAAATCTTTTAAACGATCTAATTGTTTTAACGCTTTTTGCAGAGTTCTATTAGTGTTTATATGATAAATAGACGGAATATCAAAAAAACCACAATACGCTATTTCAGTTTTATCTTGCGGAATAAAAACGTTATCAGCACTATCGATTTTCAATATATAATAAATTGTATCGCAAATTTTTACACAATTTGCAAACTCATTCAAAGGAAAGAAAATTCCTGTCTCTTCCAAAATTTCTCTCTGTGCGCAAATTTTTATATTGAAATTATCACACGTTTCTATATGACCTTTAGGTAGGCCATACTTAAACTCACCTTTTAAAAAAGATAACTTATTTAAAACTAATAAGATCTGCGACAAATCGCTATTGAAGATGATGCCACCGGCTCTACTTGCACTTTTGAAATAGTTAGACGTATACATGTTTTTTTCAACATAATTATAATTACATTTAAAAAATTTGAAAACAACGCACAAAATTTATTAGGTTTTGTGATGAACACAAGTCAAAGTTGAAAATCTTTCACAAAATTCCTTATCATTTTTTCAAAAATGTTTTAAAAATTTGTACACAATTATTAGGATTTGTAAAAATGAATGATAAAAGAAAGTGTAATGTATGTGGTGAAAAGAAATTACTTGAAGCATTCAGAAAAAATAGAAATCAATGTAAGAAATGTGCAAATGCCAAAAATAATGCCAAACTCAAAGAACAACAAAAGAAAAAACACGAAGAAGCCATTAAGACCAATGAATTAAGAAAGTGTAAGATATGTGAAGCAAAAAAAAACATTTGATAAATTTCAAATGGGTTCACTTAAATGTTATGAATGTTGTAAAACAGAACATAATGACAATGTTCTTAATAGTGTCGCAACATTGGATGCCAGAACATTTTAAGAAATTTTGGGATATTGACGTTCCCGATTACGTTAAAGAGAAGTTTAATTCAATTGAATTGTAAAATGTTTTATAAGGGTTTTTAATTATATTAAGATATTTTGAAAATATTGATTAAAATTCCTTATCATTTTTTGAAAAATGTTTTGAAAATTTTTATATATATTTTAAGTAATTAACTATGAACATGGGAAAACCAACCATACTAACAAAGTACGAATTTGCAAGGATCAAAGGCGTGCGAATCCAACAGTTAACCGATGGTTTCCCGTCAAAGGTAGATGTTGAAGATACTGATACGATTGAAGATACCTTCGAAAAAGAATTTAAGGAAGGCAAAACCCCTTTAATGATTACACGTCAGATTGGTTTCAATAAATTTATCGACATCCCAGTAAATAAGTGCGTTCGTAACAAATTTCACTGATTTCAAACATTTACATTAGGAGGATTTAAACTAGGGTCAAACTGCACTCTTGACTGCTGCTGTCCTGGCATTTCCGATGCGTTTACTGAGTCTAGCATATTTGTAGAGCTTGGGTCGATATCTACCGTTTTTAGCTGGGGTTGTGCAGGAGCAACAGGGGCAGGCATTGGAACAGGAGGAGCTGGCATTGGTGTGGGCATTGGGGCGGGCATTGGCTCTGAAACAGGTGTTGGCATCATAGGCATATCATCATCGTCTTCATCATCTGAATCAGCATATCCACCAAAGCGTTTCTTAGGGAAGAACTTCTTCTTTCCTTTTTTCTTAGGAATTTCTTCTTCTTCAGAGTCTGACTCTGAATCGCTGGAGGAATCGTTATAATATTCTTTAACATTCAACATAACAAGTTTGTCAATCGGAAGGAGTTCGTTAATTGTTTCAAACACAGATTTTTCAATTATGATTTCAAGGGTGTTTTTGTTTTTCTGTGTTTCACAATCATTTACGATGTCTTCAAAAATGTATACTTGCTTCCAGATAACGCGGGCTGAATTTTTTAAGCATTTATAAATAAAAGTTTCTATCGACGGAATTACAACTTCCGGTTTTGCCTCCTTATTCTTGGTTAAAGCGGAATTTAGTACTTTTGTGTGGAGGATAAATACTGACTGTAGAAGCTCTTCAAGATATTCGCATTCTGTTCTAGCTTTAATATTTGAAGAAACCGATTTTATTTTCTTTTCATCATATTTAGCAATTTCCTCTAATTCATTTTGTATGTAAACTAATGTATCGTCCTCTTCATTACCTTCATAGGCCTCTTCTTTACATTTACAAGACAATTCTTCGATAAAGTCTGTGATTGGTTCGGTTATTTTTTTAACAAGTCTATCCGTGTACTGCTGTTTGGCGTTGAGAAGTACAGAATCGTTCATTTATATTATTTTAAACATATATAAAAATTAAACAGAATTTTTTGTATATTAAATCATTTTACCGGAAACGATGTAAATTGTATTTTGCGTTTCCAAAATGATATCAGCACCTACTCTATACATAGCAACTAAAGGAGACGTATACTCATCGTTAGATCTGTATAGCAGTTTATCGTCATTCGATTTTACAATCTTACATTCTTTGTTAACGCTATCATCATAATAGTCAAATGCAATCGCCTTATCTTTTTCGTGAGCAATTGATGCCGCTTTTTGAAGGCAAGCAGAATCGAACATATTTATAAATTATTTTATATAAAAAAATTTGAATTTTGACGCACAAAAAATTTCATATAAAAATAAGAAACTTGTAAATTTTAGAAAATGTCATTGATTGACCAATACATTAAAATTCAAAATGAATATATCGCAAAATTTGGGACAAAGACAATAGTACTCTGTCAAACAGGCTCTTTCTATGAAGTATACGCATTTAAAATAGATGACTGGCAAATTAAAGTCGCCAATGAGCTTCTAGATTTAAAGATCGCATCCAAGAAATCCAACAATACTTCTATCTATATGGCTGGCTTCCCAGATCATGCCACTCAAAGATTTGAAAAGAAGCTTTTAAAAAATAATTACAGCGTAGTTTATATGAATCAGAGCGTTAATTCATCAGGAAAAATAGAAAGAAAAGTAACTAATGTGGTTTCTAATGGGAGTAATTTCGATTCAAATGAATCATTGATTGCTTCTGTATTTTTCGAAAAGGAAGACGAAGAAGAATATTACGTTCATGGTGCAATCTTTGACACAAATTTAGGTGAGACTACTGTAATTGTCAATAACAATATTATTAAGGATACAAATGAATTCTTAAATATGTTTGTATCTCAATATAAAGTATCCGAACTAATAACAAATGTTTCTTATAAGAATGACAAAATTTTAGTTCACAATAAAACTTTTAATAAAAAGAAAAATAATGAAATTGTAGATTTGCTTGAAGAATATTTTATTAATTTGAAACATCTATACATTCACATTAAAGATAGAATCGGTTTCAATGTCCTTTTAGATAAATCAATTGAAAATACTATAAATTTACTCGAATTCGTTAAATTTCATAATGAAAGTTTGGTAAAAAATCTGAAAATGCCTATTATTCAAAAACAAAGCGAATTTCTTGAAAAGTTTAATGGATTTGATAAGGTTATAGATATAGATTCTGTTATAAAACTTATTGATTTTTGTAAAACAACAGAAGGTTCAAAGAAACTTTCAAATATTATTCAAAATCCTATATATGATATAGACAAATTAAACAAACGTTATGAAAATATTCAAAAAATTATAAGTAATCAAGATATTTTCAAAATAACCGATAAATTAAGTAAAATTTCGAATATTGAACGTCTTAATAGAAAAATTGAAATTGGAAAACTCGAAAAATATGATATTACAAAAATTCTAAAATCAAACAAAATATGTTATGACGTTTTAAGAGATTTAAGGGAATTTGATTGCGGTTGGATTCCTTCAAGTAAAACTCTTGAAGAATTTAAAAAATACATCAATAAAATTGAAGCTTATTTTGATATTGACAAAATGGACAGTTTAAATATTTTTAAAAATGAAAAGGAAATCGATAAAATTTGTAATGAAATTGATATGATAAATAAAAGAATTGAAACTTTGTCTAAAACATTTGATGTTGATGTTAAAATTCAATATAATGAAAAAATGGGCTTTTTTTTTGAAACTTCGAGGAAAAGAGGAATAGAAATAAAAGCAAAATTTAAAAATTTCAGTTATCAGATGCTTACCAGTGTATGCAAAATTTCTAATAAGGAAATGGAAAAACACAGTCTAAATTTTGAGAAATTAAATAAGATGCTTGAAATTAAGACAAATGAAAAAATAATTGCTTTTTTCGATGAAAATTATTACAAATATTACGAATCTATTAAGAAAGTGGCATTTAAAATAAATTGGACAGATGTTTTTCAATCTTTTGCTATGGCAAGCCTTAAATTAAATTTGAAACGCCCTATTTTAAAGGAAGGTGATGCCAGTTCAATTGAATGTAAAAATTTAAGACATATCTTAGTTGATAACGCCTTTAAAAATACTAAAAACACATTTGTTTCAAATGATGTAAATTTGAAAAATAACAATTACCTTATTTTTGGTATAAACGGAATTGGTAAGAGCGTGTACCTGAAATCAATTGGAATTGCAGTAATACTTGCACAGAGTGGGTTATTTGTTCCAGCAAATGAATGTATTCTAACCCCTTATAAAAAGGTATTTACACGATTTGGCAACGGTGATGATTTGTCGAAAAATCATTCCAGTTTCATTTCAGAGATTTATGAAATTGAAAAGATTGTAAATATGTGTGATTCCAATAGTTTGATTATTGCGGATGAGTGCTGTTCTTCCACCGAGATCAAATCTGCTATTGAAATAGTATCGACAACTCTTAAATGGCTTTCTGAAAAGAAAAGCTCATTTGTATTTTCTTCCCATTTCTTTGAATTAATCGACAAAGTAAAATGCATTGAAACACTTTCAATTGCTTATTTAAAAATTACTAAAACAAAGGATGATATTCTATTTGATAGAAAATTAACTATCGGATTTCCTGAAAACATAAATTATGGTTCTAGAATTGCAAAATCCATTTTCACAAATAAAAATTTTAAGAAAATGCTTGAACAAACCGACGGTTTTAAAGATAAAAAATTTGCGAAATCGAGATATAACTCTGCACTTGTTATTAAATGTTGCACTATTTGTGGATATGCACCTGAAAAAGAAACCGACCTTCCATTAGACGTTCATCATATTGAAATGCAAGCGGATGCCGATCAAAATGGTTTTATCAACAATATGCATAAGAATAATTCCGCGAATTTGGTAGTTTTATGTAAGGCATGCCATCAAAATACACATAAAGGAAAAATTACTATAAATGGCTGGAAAACGTCTTTAAAAGGTAACAAACTTGATTATGTAATAAATACATAAAGGTTTGTGACGAAAAAATATATATGTATATATTATACAAATGAATTTGAAGAATCTCAAAAAAATGATTACACCTCAAAATATGTTAATTCTTGCTTTAGTAGTGAGTATTATATGCGTCGTTGTTTTTAAGACAAAGGAAAGTTACACAAATAAAAAAGGGAAACCCTGGAAACCTAATTATAAAAGATGCAAAAAAGTAAGGAAGAAAGCACACATTTGTGAAAGGGATGGTCCTTTTTTGCCAAAAAACCCTATTAGGATTCAGCATTAAGAAACCTATTAAGCCAATTATCAAAAGACCTATGAAATTATTATAATGAATTTATAAATTTGAAGAACCGTTAGGTTTTTTTTGTAAAAATGATGAAAAAACGACCTTGAAACTCTATATGATTTCACAACAAATTTACTTGAAGAGATGATATATGTGCCCGAGTTTGTGGCACTTTACGAGATTTGTCCTTACATTCGTAACTTGCCATTAAATAACGAAAGTATTCGTGTTGCTGTTAGAGACTACCTTGAAGGTGGTGAGAAAAAGGATTCTATTATCAAAAAATATGGTAAGATTGAAGATTGGAACACATCAGAGGTTACTGATATGAGTAGACTATTCGGCGATTATCTTTATAAATTTTCAGAGTTTAATGAAGATATTTCAAAATGGGACACTTCTAAAGTTGATACTATGCAAGGTATGTTTTATCGTGCTGAAAAATTCAATCAACCTATTGGAGAATGGGATACATCTAATGTTACTAATATGGAAGATATGTTCTATTGTGCTAAAAATTTCAATCAATCTATTGGAGAATGGGATACATCAAATGTTACTGATATGAATGGTATGTTCTACTTTGCTGAAAGTTTCAATCAACCCATTGGAGAATGGAATACTTCCAGTGTTACTAATATGGGAAGTATGTTCGCTTGTGCTTGTGAATTCGATCAATCAATTGGTGATTGGGATACCTCTAATGTTACTCATATGGGAAATATGTTCTCTGAAGCTTGTAATTTCAATCAACCTATATGTGGCTGGAATACTTCTAAAGTGACTGATATGTGGGACATGTTCTATAATGCTAAAAAATTCAATCAACCTATTGGAGAATGGGATACTTCTAGTGTGTCTGTTACTAGCTATATGTTCTATGGTGCTAAAAGATTCAATAAATCTATCGTGGAATGGAATACTTCTAGTGTGACTGATATGGAAAAAATGTTCCTTGAGGCTGAAAATTTCAATCATGAGAATGCCCCTTGGTATCACGAGTAAATTTGAAGAATCATTAGGTTTTTTGTAAAAATGATGAAAAAACGACCTTGAAACTGTATATGATTTCACAACAATTTTACTTGAAGAAAATGAGTTATGTGCCCGAGTTTGTGGCACTTTACGAGATTATTCCTTATATTCGTAATTTTACATTAAACAACGAAACTATTCGTGTTGCTGTCAAAGACTACCATGAAGGTGGTAAGAAACAGAATGCTATTATTAAAAAATATGGTAAGATTGAAAATTGGAACACATTAGAGGTTACTGATATGTCGTATCTATTCACAGATTCCGTCATTCGTGAATTTAATAAAGATATTTCAAAGTGGAATGTTTCTAAGGTTGTTAACATGAGAGGTATGTTTT
>Ga0181410_1001292_pt1 | contig 10738 bp, 15 predicted proteins | sample 33SPOviralmetaG_FD_130112 | JGI IMG/M metagenome (GOLD analysis project Ga0181410, IMG submission 130112) | Marine viral communities from the oligotrophic San Pedro Time Series (SPOT) site, San Pedro Channel, CA, USA - 33 SPOT_SRF_2012-06-20 | ecosystem: Environmental > Aquatic > Marine > Strait... | reverse complement strand
GGGTTTTGTTATATACTATGTCTATCGGAAACGAAATGACTATGGTCAACTACGAAATCAAATCACAACTTGCTAAACTTCTAGCCACTGAAGATATTTTAGTTGAGAATCGTAATATTGAAACCGCACAGTTTGATGTAGAGAATAGAATCCTGACTCTTCCTATGTGGAAACGGGCCAGTGAGAGTGTCTATGATATGTTGGTGGGTCACGAAGTGGGTCATGCCCTTTATACACCTAATGAATGGGACTGGGAAGATCGAGTTCCTCAACAGTTTGTGAACGTCACTGAAGATGCTCGTATCGAGAAACTGATGAAACGTCGATATCCTGGTCTGGCAAAGAGTTTCTATAAAGGTTATAAAGAACTATCTGACCAAGATTTCTTTGAACTTGGAGATAACGATCTTGTAGATATGAATCTTGCTGACCGTATTAATCTTTACTATAAGATCGGTAACTTCATCAACGTACCTATTGACGATGGTGAAGAGAAAGATATTCTAGACATTGTAGGTAAAACAGAAACTTTTGATGAAGCAGTTCTTGCCGCAGAAGTTCTTTATAAGTATTGTATTGGTGAGGTAGAAGAACAAGAGACTGTTAAAAATGTTCCCACCAGTCAAAACAAAGAAGGTTCTATTGATAGTGAACCGGAGAAAGAAGAAACATCTGGTACAGAAACTCCAGAGGCCACAGGCTCTACAGAAGGTTCTACAGAAGGTTCTAGTGAAGATGCTATCAAAGAGGAACCACAAGTTCAGACAGACCAGGCATTCAATGAAGGTACTCAAGAACTGAATGGTATAACTGAACAAGGCAGAAATCCTGAATACCATGAGGTCCCTGAGGTTGATGTCAAACAAATTATTATCTCAAATGCAAAATGTCATAAAGAGATAAGTGAACACTGGGTAAAACTTTCTACTGAAGAAACTTACTGGGACGAGTATTCACGAACATACCGTAAAATAATGGCAGTAGATTTTACTTATGTTGACAGTGAGTATAATAAATTTAAATCATCTACTCAAAAAGAAGTCAACTATCTTGTAAAAGAGTTTGAATGTAAGAAGTCTGCAGATGCATATACACGGTCACTGACTGCAAAGACCGGTGTACTAGATTGTACTAAACTTCATACTTACAAATACAATGAAGACTTGTTCAAGAAGGTAAATGTACTACCTGATGGTAAGAACCATGGTCTTATCTTTATTCTTGATTGGTCTGGTTCTATGAACAGTACTCTTCTTTCTACTCTAAAGCAACTCTTCAATTTGATTTGGTTTTGTAAGAAAGTAAATATCCCATTCGATGTATATGCATTCACTAACAACTACATTGAAAACCGACATACTGAACAACGTTATACTCCAAGGCCTAAACTTGAAGACATTGAATATCAAGATGTAAGAGATAATATGTTGGTAGTTTCTCCTGACTTCAATCTTCTTCACTTCTTTACTAGTGACACAAGAAAGGCAGAACTTGATAAACAGATGTTGTCTTTGTATCGAATTGCATACTCATGCTCAATGAATGCAAACTACGAACCTCCATTGAATTTCTCTCTTTCTGGTACTCCATTGAACGAAGCAATTGTTTGTCTTCATCAGATTATTCCTCAATTCAAAATGAAGAATAAAGTTCAGAAAGTTAATACGGTTATTCTGACTGATGGTGAAGCCAATCACTTACCTGTATTCAGAACTTGTGAATACATGGGTGGTAAGATGGCCATTTCTCGAATGAGTCCTAGTGATTATATTCGTAATCGTAAGACTGGACATACTTATAAGGTTCCTAGTCAATACTATGAATTCACAGAACTTCTATTGAAAGATTTGAAAGAAAGTTTTCCTGATGTAAATCTTATTGGTATTCGTATCTCATCTAGTTATGAATTCAAACCTTTCTTACGACGGTATATTGAGGTGAGTGATGAACTTATGAAAGTTATTCGTAAAGAAAAGTTTTATGAGATTAAAAACTCTGGTTATACTTCCTACTTTGGTATGTTAGATACCGGTTTGAATAATGATACTGAGTTTGAAGTTGATGAGGGTGCATCTAAATCAAAAATCAAATCGGCATTTGCCAAAAATCTCAAGGCCAAGTCTCTAAATAGAAAAGTACTTAGTCAATTCGTCAACCTGATCTCCTGACCAGTTTGACAACTGTCCCAACCACCCACCACTACTGGTGGTTTTGGACTATATTAGCTTTGTTGACCACACCACATACATCATGGCACTATCAAAAGAATACGTAGTCACTTCTCTTCAATCACTGTATGGCGAAAATGTTACTTCTGGTGACCTTCGTGCCTGGTGTTCGATGAATGACTGCAACTATCAGACTGTAACTAAAAAACTTGACGACTATAAGACTGGTCGAGGTAAGTGGAATCTTACTGTTCAAGAACAACTAGAACAAACCTATCAAGCAACTCCTGCAACTCCTGCAGTAGAACAAGATCTCATTCCTGTAAAAGATGATACCTTCGTCAAGTTTGGTAATTTTACAGACATCAAGAAGATTATTCAGTCCCGTCTATTCTATCCATCGTTTATCACTGGACTGTCTGGTAATGGTAAAACTTTCTTGGTTGAACAGGCTTGTGCTCAACTCAAGAGAGAACTAATCCGTGTCAACATTACTATCGAGACTGACGAAGACGATCTTATTGGTGGCTTTCGTCTTGTTAATGGCGAAACTGTTTGGCATAACGGTCCAGTCATCGAGGCTCTGGAACGTGGAGCAGTGTTGCTTCTAGACGAAGTTGACCTGGCATCTAATAAAATCTTGTGTCTTCAATCTATTCTTGAAGGTAAAGGTGTCTTCTTGAAGAAGACTGGTAAATTTGTTCAACCCAAGGGGGGTTTCAATGTTATTGCAACTGCAAATACTAAAGGTAAAGGCAGCGATGACGGTAGGTTTATTGGAACTAACGTTCTCAATGAAGCATTCCTAGAACGTTTCTGTATTACTCTCGAACAAGAGTATCCAACAGCTAAGACTGAACAGAAAATTCTAGAAGGTATTGCTTTAGACCTTAGTATCGAAGACCGACAGTTCTGTAAGCATCTCTGTGACTGGGCTGACATCATTCGTAAGACATTCTATGACGGTGGTATCGAAGATGTTATCTCAACCCGTCGTTTGATTCACATCGTCCGTGCTTACAGTATCTTTGGTGACAAGAGTAAAGCAATTCAAGTTTGTATCAATCGTTTTGATGAAGAAACCAAGTCTTCCTTCTTAGAACTTTACGATAAAGTAGATGCAGATTTTGAGATGAAAGTTGACAACGAGGAGGATAATTGATAGAATGAACGCATGGAGTTTATTATATGATCACATGAATTCTTTACCAGAAGAGGGGTATGAATGGACTCCTCTTGTTTCTAATGAGGACAAAATTGAATTGACTGAACCAAATCTTAGTGTTAGTAGTAGACCATGGAAGTATAATGAAGAAGAGATTGTAAGAGAACTTCTTCAGTATATTAGAGGGACCTATGGTCAACACTATGCTGCCAATGACCAGAACATCCAAACACTGGATTTCATTGAGGCTTCTCATGGTGATGGGGAGGCATTTGCCCGAGATAACATTCTCAAGTATACTTCCCGTTATGATAAGAAGGGAACCCCAAAACGTGACATTATGAAGATTATGCATTATGCTGTTCTTCTAATGTTCTTTCACAACAAAAACTCTCAAACTACAAGTAACTACGAAACATTTTAATTATGAAACTGTCTGAATCCACTGTTGGTCTTCTTAAGAACTTCTCCTCTATCAATCAATCTATCTTGTTCAAGCAAGGTAGTAAGTTGCGTTCAATCTCAGTGATGAAGAACATCCTGGTTGAAGCCAATGTTGCTGAAGAATTCCCTAAAGATTTTGGTATCTATGACCTGAACCAATTCTTGAATGGTTTGTCTCTTCACTCTTCTCCTGACCTTGACTTTGAACGGGACCAGTATGTTGTCATCAAAGAAGGTAAGTCACGTTCGAAGTATTTCTTTGCTGACCCTTCTGTAATTGTTGCTCCACCTGAGAAAGAGATTACACTTCCTTCTGAGGATGTATGTTTTGAACTGACCAGTCAACAACTTGAGAAACTCAAGAAGGCTGCATCGGTTTATCAACTCCCTGATGTATCTGCCATTGGTGAGAATGGTGTTATCAAACTTGTCTCTCGCGATAAGAAGAACGATACTTCCAATGACTTCTCTATCATTGTCGGTGAGACTGATACCGACTTTGTATTCAATTTCAAAGAAGAGAACCTGAAGATTATTCCTGGTAACTATAATGTAGTTGTATCTTCTAAGTTGTTGTCTCGTTTTAGTAATCAGAACTACGATGTTCAGTATTACATCGCACTTGAACCCGACTCTACCTTTGGTTGATTATGACTGACTGGAAAGAACAATACGGCAATCTTCCTGACTCCGAGTTGGATAAGATTGCAGTTCTTCGTGTCATGGAATGTACTAATGGAGTAATTCAATATGCATTCCGTGATGGCTTAGACCATGCATTACCAATCGAACAGACCCGAGAGGTAATGAAATTTAGTATGTCATGTATTAAGAACATGGCAATACCTCTTAGAGAAGAGACTATTACCTTCTCACCAGAAACTGAAGAACTCATGCGTCAAGCAAGAGAGTTTTATATCAATGGTGTGAAGAAAGGTAGTGATAAGGACTATGCTGAGTTTATGAAAATTTCTGAAGCCACTGCACAAGTATGTGGAATGGAAAGGATTGTAACAGCATTGAAACTCTTGGAAAGAGAGGTTGACGTTTTTCCTGAAGGCACACTAAACTGGGGTGTGCAATACTTGATGCAATTTTTTAGTAATGAATATCTTCGTGACTTCTTCGAATCCATGGCAGAGCGCCAGGGTTCTACCTGACAAGCACATCGTCAAGATGCCCCTAGAGACATGCCAGATGCTCTCTATCGTCTGTTCAGACAAGTGGGGTCATGGGTTCGGTACTTTACCCAAGGCCGATGGAACCCCATACAGCACAGAGAAAGGTGCCTTCCGTAACCACCCTTGTACCATCTGGGCAAATGAGTTCGTGATGAACTGGCAGTGGTTACTTGCGCATGGGTTTGCTCTTTGTAGTGAGTATGCCGCAAGGTATGGTAAAGTTCATACGTGTTACAATACACTTCTAGCAGCAAAAGAAATCCTACCTACAGGAGATCCTACTGGTAGATCTGGTAAAGAAACAACTCCCTTTATATTTGCTGGACCTAATGAGTTCAAGCATGATACAACAGTTGATATTTACGACAAGTACAAGATGTATATTGCATCTAAACCATGGGTCAAAGATAACTATCTGAGACTTCCAAATCGTAAACCTGAGTGGGTGTAATGAAAGCACTAAGAGTTGATGTAATGTGTCAAGTCACTGTCCTCGTCAACGATGATGATGATTTCTGGGCAATCAAACACAATGCAATGCAACAAGTACATGATGACATTCATTGGCACTTGAAAGATAAATTTCTTATTGATTATCCTGAGATGTGATTGAAAATGTTTAGGTAAATATACAACATGAATACAACATTAATTGTTAGCGACGATGGTGTTCTAACATTCACCGAAGAAATCCTCCAAGAAACTGGATGGAAAGAAGGAGATATGTTAGAATTTATTGATAATGGTGATTCTTTTATTTTGAGGTTAGTTGATGAGTCGTAGTGAATTTGTCTGGGTTGAGTCTTATCGACCCGAGACTATTGAAGATTGTATTCTTCCTGACGGGATTAAGAATACATTCAAACAATTTGTAGAGAAGGGTGAAGTCCCCAATCTACTTTTGTCTGGTCCACCTGGATGTGGTAAAACCACAGTGGCCAAAGCCCTTTGTCATGAATTAGGAGTAGATTATTATGTCATCAATGGATCCGATGAGGGACGATTCCTTGATACTGTCAGAAACAATGCGAAGAATTTCGCTTCGACCGTCTCACTTTCGTCAAGTGCTAAACACAAAATCATTATCATTGACGAAGCTGACAACACAACCCCAGATGTACAACTCTGCCTACGGGCGTTTACTGAGGAGTTCATTGGCAATTGCAGATTCATCTTCACCTGCAACTACAAAAATAAGATTATTACCCCCCTCCACTCCCGATGTGCAGTCATTGACTTTGCCATTAAGGGAAAAGAAAGACAAGAACTTGCAGCCAAGTTTTTCAACCGTCTCAGGACTATACTTGAGAAGGAGAGTGTGGAATATGATCCGAAAGTACTTGTCGAACTAATTCAGAAACACTTCCCTGACTGGAGACGAGTTCTTAATGAACTACAAAGATACTCTGTCAGTGGTAAGATTGATACAGGTATTCTTGCAGCGTTCAGTAATGTCAAAACCGATAATTTATTCCAGAGTCTCAAAACTAAAGACTTCTCTAAAGTCAGAAAGTGGGTCGTTGATAATCTGGACAATGATCCTAGTGTACTTATTCGTAGTATTTACGATGCTATATACACACACTTGGAAGGTTCTGGGATTGCTGCTGCTGTCCTCATTATTGCTAAGTATCAGTTTCAAAGTGGATTCGTTGCGGACCAAGAGATAAATATGTTGGCTTGTCTCACCGAGATAATGGTTGAGTGTGAGTTCAAATGACAAGTATTCCAACCAAAGTTGGTATGGCTATGCTCGTAATCTACTGGATGGTTATGGGTGGTATGGTCATCAACTTGTATTACCAAAACATTAATATTGAACAAAATTATGAACGTTAAAGTATTTCGTATGTCTTCTGGTGAAGATGTAGTTGCAGAAGTCCTTGAAGATAAAGATGAAAGTCTTATTGTCATGAATGCAATTGTTGCATTTAATCAAGGTGATGGACAACTTGGTTTCGCTCCTTATGCTCCTCTTCTAAAACGAACCGAGAAGGAACTAGAAATTAGTAAGAAGTGGATTGTCTACGTTGCTAATGTAAATGACGAACTAGTTGAAAAATATGAGGAGATGTTCTCTCCCATCAAAACCCCAAGTTCAAAATTGATTCTCTGATATATGACTACTGAATTGAAGGATTGGTTGAACTCAATCAACTTTACCAAAGAGAATCTTATCGAAGAAGATTCGACTCTTGTTAAAGAATATCCCCCCTTTATTATTAATAAATGTTTGTCAGGTCACTTGGATTGTGTCTTGTTTGCTAATGAAATGAATAAGTATCATTTCCTAGATAAAGATATGCAATATAATTTTTATCTAAATATATTGAGAAAGAGGAAGAGATTCTCTCCTTGGCTTAGAAAGGAAAAGGTATCAGATTTAGAGTTTGTCAAACAATACTATGGTTATAGTAATGAGAAAGCATCTCAGGTACTGAAAATACTATCTAATGAACAAATTGATTTTATCAAACAACGACTTGACACTGGTGGAAAAAAATGAATCAGACTGCTGAACCTCAGGTAGATTGGTCTCAGGACCAAATGGTTGAGATCCGATTGAATGAACCCGATGACTTTCTTAAAGTTAGAGAAACTTTGACTCGTATTGGTGTTGCTTCTAGAAAAGAAAAGAAGTTATACCAGTCATGCCATATTCTTCATAAACAAGGTAAGTATTTTATCGTCCACTTCAAAGAGTTGTTTGCTCTAGATGGTAAATACGCTAATCTTACTATTAACGATGTTCAGCGTAGGAATCGTATTACTAAGCTTCTTGCTGATTGGGGACTCATTACGATAGTCAAAGAAGATTCAATTCTTGATATTGCACCACTGAATCAGATTAAAGTTCTGTCCTATAAGGACAAACAGGAATGGATTCTGGAGCAAAAATATAATATTGGTAAGAGAGGTAAAACCGAAGAGGAGGGTTAATGAAACTCAGTAGACCGTTAATTCATTTACGATTGGATCAATGTCAATACTTTTGGTGGGATTCCCGTACAGATCCAAGAGAAGATGATTACGATCCTGATTTTGACCCCAGAAAACCGAACAATACCAAGAGGGTTTCCACACCCTCTTTTTTTATGTAAACTATTATAATTAGTACAGGACGCCGTAAGGGTCCACACAAAACAAACTCGCTTTAATAAGGAGCTTAAAATGACCAATCTAGCAAAGTATAATGCTGCCGATTTGGATCAGCTAATGCATCAGATTACCAGAAATTCTATCGGTATGGATGATTATCTTACCAGAATTTTCAACGCATCTACACAAAATTATCCTCCATATAACGTAGTTCAGGTAAATAGTACTGAAACGCGTTTAGAAATCGCACTAGCAGGATTCAAAAAGGAAGAAGTAAATGCTTACACCGAGTATGGAAAACTTTTTATCAGGGGGGAAAAAGAGGCATCTGACGAGACAGGGACGTTTATCCACAAGGGTCTGGCTCGAAGAAACTTTGAGCGATCCTGGACCCTCGCTGAAGATACAGAAGTCTCCAACGTCGTATTTGAAGACGGACTTCTGTCAGTGACCCTTACAAAGGTTGTTCCAGAACATCATCAGCGTAAAGAGTATCTCTAAATAATAGAGTATCGTCGTCGCATAGACAGCGGGGTAACTGGCAAAATCCAGTTGACACCCCGCTTTTTTATTGGTATAATTAAACTAGGAAATTATAAAAACATGACCGTAAAACTTTTACTCCTGAAGTCTGGGGAAGATGTAGTCGCAGACATTCAGGAAATGGTTCTAGAGGAGAAGGTAGTTGGTTACTATCTTAAGTATCCTTGTAGAGTAAAACTTGTTGCTGACATGAGTCAAACAGAAGGTAGTACTAAAGTTCCATCTAAAATTCAACTTCAACCATGGATGCCACTAAGTTCAGACAAAGTAATTCCTTTGGTTTCTGACTGGGTAGTCACAATTACTGAACCAGTGAATCAACTAAAAACAATGTATCAAGACGGAGTAGACCAGTATGAAGCTAGAGAATCTAAAAGTGCTAGTTCTGATGAATCAACAGATTCTGTTAGCACAGATTGAGGAAGTAACTTGTGAACTTGGTGAACCTGATTGTAAGATGACGGAACCATTCATTTTAAGTGATGACTTGGCCCTGACATTACAACCTTGGTTAATCAATATCACTACAAATAATACATTTATGATTCACTCGGACAAAATCTTGACGATTACGGAACCCAATAGTAAACTGAGGGACAAGTACGAGAGCCTGGTGAAGGAATGAAGTTTTATACGAACATTCAATTGGTTGGAAACAATGTTCTCGTCCGTGGTTATGAAAATGGTAAGAGTGTCATGTTCAAAGATGAGTTCCAACCAACTCTCTTTGTTAACTCTAACCGAGAGTCAAAGTATAAAACACTAGAGGGAGATAATCTAGAACCCATTATTCCGGGTTCTATTCGTGACTGTAGAGAGTTCTACAAGAAGTATGATGGCGTAGATAACTTCAAGATCTATGGTAATGACCGATATGCATTCCAATATATCTCTGAAAAGTATCCTGAAGATGAGATTAAATTCGATATTACAAAAATCAATCTCATAACAATTGATATTGAGGTTAAGTCTGAGGAGGGGTTCCCTGATCCTGACTCATGTTCTGAAGAGATGTTGACCATCTCTGTTCAGGATTATACAACTAAAAAGATTACAACCTGGGGTAGAAAGACATACACACCATCCCAGAGTAATGTAACTTATTACCACTACGAAAATGAGATTGACATGCTCAACTCATTTATCGCTTGGTGGAATAGAAATCCTCCAGAGATTGTAACTGGGTGGAATGTAAAACTGTATGATATTCCATATCTGTGTGGAAGAATCGATCGTATAATGGGTACAAAGAAGTTAAAACTTCTTTCTCCTTGGGGTATTGTGAGTAGGGAAGCAGTCTTTATTAAAGGTAGAGAGTTTAATACTTTTGATATTGCTGGAGTCACCACTCTAGATTATCTTGAACTTTATAAGAAGTTTACTTATAAGGCTCAGGAATCGTATCGACTGGACTACATTGCTGAAGTAGAACTTGGTCAGAAGAAGTTGGACCACTCAGAGTTCAATACATTCAAAGAGTTCTATGATGGCAACTGGAAGAAGTTTGTAGACTATAACATCGTTGACGTGGAACTTGTTGACCGTATGGAAGACAAGATGAAACTGATTGAGTTGGCATTGACCATGGCATATGACGCCAAGGTGAACTATGTTGATGTGATGTTCCAAGTTCGTATGTGGGATACCATCATCTATAACTATCTTAAGAAGAGAGACATTGTTGTGCCTCCTAGAGATAGAAGTGAGAAGGAGAAGAGGTACGAAGGTGCATATGTAAAACAACCGATTCCTGGTGTCTATGACTGGGTGGTGTCGTTTGACTTGAATTCTCTGTACCCTCACCTAATGATGCAGTACAACATCTCTCCAGAGACCCTGGTGGAGGAGAAACATCCATCTGCAACCATTGATAGGATCTTGAACAAAGAGATTACCTTCGAGATGTATAAGGATTATGCAGTCTGTGCAAACGGTGCAATGTTCCGTAAGGACATTAGAGGGTTCATGCCTGAGTTGATGGAGAAGATGTATGCAGAACGTAAGATCTACAAGAAGAAGATGCTCCAAGCCCAACAGGAGTATGAGAAGAAACCTACCAAACAACTAGAGAAAGATATTGCCAAGTTCAATAACTTTCAGATGGCTCGTAAGATTGCATTGAACTCTTGTTATGGTGC
>Ga0181410_1001291_pt1 | contig 10739 bp, 10 predicted proteins | sample 33SPOviralmetaG_FD_130112 | JGI IMG/M metagenome (GOLD analysis project Ga0181410, IMG submission 130112) | Marine viral communities from the oligotrophic San Pedro Time Series (SPOT) site, San Pedro Channel, CA, USA - 33 SPOT_SRF_2012-06-20 | ecosystem: Environmental > Aquatic > Marine > Strait... | reverse complement strand
TCAAGAGCGAACGTAACGTCTTGCCCCGTTGCAGCTTGTTGCAGGAGATCTAGGTCAGATTGGTCTATAACGCCATCGCCTGTTACGTCATAGGCTAGCTGCTCTTGCGTAAACGTGTACGTATCAGGGTCGTTAATCGCTTCTTGCTGTGCGATTAGGTCGGCAACAAAGTCAATGTCCGCATCAGTTACTTCAGAAGCAGGCTTACCTACAAGCTCCGCCACCGCTTCTATTTCGACGGTCAGTGCACCTTCAGTGTCGCTAATTGCCCGTAGTAAGTCGGCTTCAGTCTCGCCGATTGCAAGGCGTAGAGACTCTTCTGACTCCCCAATACGCTCAAGCAAGGCTTCTTCGGTAATGCCAAGCTCTTCGGCAAGGTCGGATATAGAGTCACCCAGTGCTGTGTCTCTGTCGATACCGGCCTGTTCGGCTTCATCAATCTTTGTCAGAAGATCTCGTTTAGCGGTGTCAACGTCGCCAGACACATCTTCAATAGCTTTAGCTAGTGCTTCATCACGAGAAAGTCCTTCCTTCTCGTATTCGGCCATCTTATCGAGAATGCTCTTCTCAAGATCATCTATATCTTCGGATAGGCTCGTCTTTAACGCATCTAGCTCGTCCTTAAAGTCTTCCCGTATAGAAAGCTCAGAGTCTGCTATAGCATCTAATAAGTCTTCTTTCGTTGTACCTAGATCACCAGCAAGCTCTTCTATTGCTTGTGCTAACGCCTCATCACGAGTCTTACCTTCTCTTTGTAACTGATCTATACGATCAGTAAGTCGTTTTTCAGAACCTGCTATCTGATCTAGCAACACGCCTGATTCGTTATCGCCTATGCCATCACCATCGGTGTCAGTGGTCTCATCTGGGTTATCAGGAAACGCATCTGTGTTGTCACCTACACCGTCACCATCTGTGTCCGCCGATTCGTCTGGGTCATCGGGAAAAGCATCGGAGTCATCTGGTACACCATCACCGTCTGTATCGACAGTAGTGTCGGTGTCAGTGTCAGTGTCAGTGTCAGTGTCAGTGTCAGTGTCAGTGTCAGTGTCGGTGTCGGTGTCAGTGTCAGTGTCAGTGTCAGTGTCAGTGTCAGTGTCGGTGTCGGTGTCGGTGTCAGTGTCGGTGTCAGTGTCGGTGTCAGTGTCGGTGTCAGGCTCAATTGGGTCATACTCAGGTGGCTCATACCCCGTATCCTCTTCGGGTGGAGTACCGTCGTCGCCAACACCAAAATCTTCGCGTGCTGTAGAGCTTGGGTTTAGTGCTTCAATCTGATCTAGCAAACGGTCTATTTGCGTAGGCGTTGCATTCGGGTCGTTTAACAAGCCATCTAGCTGAAGCAGTAACATATTTTCAGAATAGCCGGACACATTGTCTGAAGCATACTCTTCTGACTTACCTACAAACTCAGCTATATCCTCGGCTGTGGGCGTGTACCCGATGTCACTAAAGTAGCCCCTAGCTTCTCGGTTGGTAACGTACAGCGGGTCAAAAACATCAGAGCGTAGGTCACGTAACACAGCATTGGCTTTTCCAGACTCAGTTTGGCGTACGTATTCAGCAGCTTGTTCTTCAGTTAACACCAACCCTTCACGGGCTGCGGTGGCTATGATCTCTTGTGCGTCAATGTAGCTACGGTCTACAAGGTCAGCGACACTCGCCTCTAGTCTGTCTTCGGCACGATTGCCGGTAAACCCAAGTATGTCCGCTTCAGTAGGCTCATAATCTGGGTTTTCAGCTTGAAACGCACTCTTCGCTTCGTTGAACGTAGTGTAGTCGGCATCAAATGCCTCGTTCATTAGACTGGTTTGTAAATCTCCAAACTCACCCTGCGTTATGCCAAAATCTTCAAGTATCTTTTTAGCTTGAGCATCGGACAACGCGCCATTCTTGGCGTTTTCTATGGCGGCTCGTACGGTAGGAGAGGTTTTCTGAACTATATTGGCTAGTATGTCTGATACTTCAGCACCTGTGCCGATACCCCCGCCTACAGAACCACCTATAATTGCACCTAGTATGGCGTTTTGGGCTATAGACGCGGACACAGGGCGATCAGGGTCTATCTCGTATAAGGCACCTTCAATGATTGCTTGTACGCCACCTTCTTGTAGACCCTCAAGCATGAACTCTCGGCCTGCACCTTGCCCGACTCTCGTAACACGGTTAATTAAGCTGGTTACAAACTCATCAGCAGCGTTTGTGGCTTTGTCGCCAAACAGTCCTCGTGCTAACTCGTTACCCCCTAGTGCCCCATCGGATACGACAGACAGTACAAGCCCAGTCATACCGGCTTTGCGTGCAACTTCGGTGGCGAACTCTTCGGCTTCTTTTATCTGTGCATCTGACAGTGGTATAGAGCTAACGCCCGCAAGTTCAGCTAGACGTGCGTTCTGCTCTGTAAGCTGTTTTATCTTAGCGTCGTAGCCTTCGCTGTACCCAGATGCTGCTGCACCACCGGTCTCTTCAGCAGCGTCACTTATCATGGTGGCGCTAACCGCTATGTCGCTAGCATTCAGGTTTTCTGCGAACTTCTTAGCAGCGTCATCGCCAAACTTCTTCGCTGCTGCGGCACCTAATTTAGCTCCAGCAAACGCCGCAGCACCAACACCAAACGGTATTACTTCTGACGCCGCCTCTTTAACGACATAGTCGAGAACAAACTCTGTAGGGTTTTCTGCGGCAGCACCCATGATCGCTTTGCCAACTAAAATCCAGCTATCAGAAGTACCAAGCCCTTCCTTTTTTGCTTGTTTTTGCGCGGCCTGTAGCCGTTGATTTATGTTTTCTAGCCCCTTTTGGTAGTCTTCAGGCTTACTCTCACCTGTCATATCGGTAATAGCTTTTAGCGTTTTGCCTAGCCTAGTGGACTCAGGATCTATACCTCCAAGCGCAGCAAGCCCTAGAAATGCGTTTGCTACGTCTGCCCCTGCCTCGATAGCGATGGCAGTGCCGATGATCCATTTATCGTCGCCAGTTTCTTCTGCGGCATCCACAGCTCGTTTTGCAAGGTCGTAGAGACCGTACGCTTGCTCTATACCGCTTTCATACAGCGAATCTTCGTGGTAACGGCCTGTGGTTTCGTCCACTGTACCTAACGCTCGGAGGTACGCTTCTCGGTCATCACCAGTGCGTAACTTGTCCAACTGGGCCGTATCAAGTGCACGGACGGCATTTAACACTCGTCCCGACGTATCCATGCCAAGGTCTTCCATAACGCGAAGGTGCGAATAGCCGTCATCCCGAAGTTCTTGATATGCCTGTATTGCTTCTGCCCTAAACTCATCCGCGCTGCCTGCACTACCCCCACTCGCACGATCTTCTTCGTACATGGCTTCGGCTATTTGGTCTATCGCATTGCCCACTAAATAAGCACGTTGGTCAGCGGATAGCCCTGATGTATCTGCTGCGGTAGGTGGGGCTATGCCTAGCCCTATGTTTGGGTCAAGACGTAATCCCTTTAGTTCCGCTCGTATCTCTTTTAGTGTCTTACCTCTATTTAACTGTTCAATAAGACCGTCGTACCCCCCATAGGCGAGTCTCCACCCCTCGGGCAATTTCGCATCAGGCATTTCCGCTACAGCAAAATCACTTACTGCTGGCCCTAAAAGTCTTTGAAGTTCAGAGGAAGACAGCATTTTCTGCGCTTCGTTAGCAGACATATCAAAGTTTTGAGTTCGCCCCTCTGCCTCTAGTTTAAGTAATAGGGCTAGTGTCTCTGGGCTTTGATTAGGGTCAAAAGAAAACCCCGAATTTATGTCCTTTACAGTGCCGTTGCGTTGAAATACCCACTGCGCCCCTTTATCAAGAAGTAGCTCTTCGGGTACGTTGGCGTTAGAATAGAATGAGCCAAACGAATCTGCTTCTTTCCCATATTGGTAACTGTCGCCGTAGTTAGCGTTTAACGATGCGGTAAATTTACTGGGATCTAGCGGGTTTTCTTTGCCAGTGCCAAATATAGCTTCACCAGTGCCACGTAACACCTCACCCATCTTTTTGAAGAAAGTGTCTTTGTTTACGCCTGCTATGCCACCACCAGATGCGATATAGGAGCCAAGCCCCATAGCTAAAGCAGCGTCAAGATCCGCACCTCTGGCTAACTGCATTTGAGTCTGAACTAAACCGTTTACCAACAAGTCTTGGTCTACGCCTGCTCTAGCAAGCACTTCGGGGGTAAGTCCTACTTTGTCCAACGCATTAACAGTTAGATCTCCGCCAAACGCTGCAAGAATGCCTGCACCAACATTACCAGTTATAGCGCCTGTACCTATATTAGCGGCAACAAACAGGGCTTTAGCTGTACCGTACTCTGCGGCGGCAGCGGCGGCAGCGGCGGCATTGGCTATGGTGGGGGTTGTTTCAGCTAGATTTGAGGCAGCAGAAGCGGCTGCTTTAGCGTTACCTAACTTCTGTGCGACAGTCGATCCGGCGAACGATAATCCTGCGCTTTTAAGTACGTCCCCAAAATCACCGCCGGATATGGCAGTAGTGGCAGCAGAAGTAGCAGCCGTAGCGGCAGCAAGCTGCGCGGCACTATACCCAGCAGCGCCAGCAGCGCCGGCAGCAGTTCCCGCACCCGCACTCGCAGCAGGGGCACCAAATACACCTGATTTTAGCAGTAACTGCGGGGCTACAAACGCAGCAGCAATCGCGAGTATTGGCCCAGCAAACCTATCAAATTTACTGGCGGGCTTTTCAGTTCGGACTTCACTAAAAGAAAATGGGTCATAGTTCCAGAGGCCCCCGTACTTGCTAGTGCGAATAGGATTTACACCATACTTCCCGTACAGTGCTTGAACCATAGGGTCTTCTTGGTACGCAAGCTCTAGGGCTTTTTCGTAACTAACGCCCCTAGTCATCTGAATATATGGTATTTGCTCTAGGAGGATAGGCTCAACAAACGAATGAAACTCAGCTAGTCGTTCTGGAGCATCAACAAAATCCCCCAAGTTACCCTCAAAGTTTCCTAAACTCTGCGAGACAGGGGAAAAGTCCACTCCGTAGTATCCACTAAGCACGGTAGCAATTTCTTCTGGAGACTCTGTGATACTTAACAGTGCGTAAGCCTGTCGTGCTTCCTCCTCTACACGAGGTTTACCTGTTTTGTCCTTACCAAGTACATCAAGCAGATACTCAGGGGCACCTGTGTTCTCAACATAGTCTTCAGCGGTAATGTAGATCTTTGGTAGCCCCTCACCACCTCTTCCCCCCGGACGCCCAATCCTAGCCCCACCCCATTCAGATGAACCCGCCGAGAGATCAAAACGGTCAAAATCCAATGTATCTATTATGAGAGACCCGTAAATATCGTCATACCAGCTAAAAACGTCTTTGCTGTTGCGGCCCCCTGACAAATCGTTAGGGTTTGCGCCCCTAGATAACACTTCCTTATAGGCGTCTCGAAAAGCCGTTGCGTAATTTTTAGCTGTCATCTGCAACCCCTAATTCGCTATCAAGACGCCTTGGAACGACGCGCCGATTTGGTTGTTGGTATTGCTAGTTACAGCGCGGCACTCTATATCCGTCTTTTCTGGTATAGCCAGAGGAAACTCAAAATCTACGATTAGCTCATTGCTCTGCAATACATTGATAAACTTAGTTCTAAATACATTCGACCCAAAGTCTCTAGTATTGAGTTTGACGGTAGCGTAGTTATTAGCCTGTGATATAGCAGCGGTAAATATAAGGTCATCTAGGTATAACGTATGAGAGGCGGGCACGGTATAAACCGCCATCTGCGTCTGGTTACCGTCGGTTATGCTCGCATAAATAGTACCTGTAGGTACCCCAGAAGACACTCCAGTAGCTGCGATATAGACAGTACCCGCAGCAGTGCCCCCTGACCCCGCAGTAGCAACAAAAGCGCGATTAATACGTATCCAGCCAGAGGCGTCACCAATCTGCACTTGGGCCTGCCCGTTCATGCTTACAGTAACACTCTGAACAGCGTAATTTTCGTCTAAGCCTTCTACAGTAACAGTCTGTGCACCTGTACCTGCGCTAGTGTCTGCGGTGCTAGAACTGCTGATAAACGCCGTAAACGCTGCGGCAGGCCATACTACGTCACCCCCCTGTGACCATACTGTTTCCTCAGTACCATTTATGTCTGGGTTATACCCAAACTTGTACAAAGAAGAAGCCCCCGCAACTTGGCCTTTAGATACTTGTAACTCATACGGTTCTTGAACTGCCATAGCGTTTCTCAGTGCGTTATCAAGCTGGTTGAAGTACAAGCGAAGTACGTTGTTAAATTCTTCAAACGCCTGTTGGTCGTACCCCTGCGGAGGATACGGCAGTGCTGGAGCGCGGAACGGTACATCGTATCTGGTGTTGTCTACTGCCATTACCGCCTGCCGTCTGCTCGCATGTCGATTCTAGGGGTACCTAATTGCCACGTAACACCCTCCTCAGTAGACTCTATCTTAACCGCTAACTGCCGCCCTCGCACTCGTGTATTAAGTTGCTGTGTAAACGCCTCTACTGGTAGCACTGCGCTTCTTGTAATCGTGCCGTTGTTAGATCCTCCTTCGGACAAAGGCGAGTTATACCCTGCACCAGAGTTAGCAAGGGGTAGCAAAGTCATCGTCGCAGCAGGGGAGGCTGCTGTAGAACCGTTAAAGGTAATATCTGGTATGACCCGCCAGATGAATGCAAACTGGTGCCCGTCCTCTATATCGAATTGGGCAGAAGATATATTCGCCGCAATCGGTGCCGATGTCGTAGTCTGGTTATCATCTGTACCCTGCTCATGGTTCACAAGGTTATGGCTGTACGTAGCGGCAAGCGGGCGGTCTCGTAACCCAGAATCAAGCCACGCCGTACGCTCTAGCGTACCGTAGTACCAAATGTCTTGTTGGTAGTTGTACACCGCATATCTGTCTGAGGTCTGTGCGTCAGAAGAACAGTAGAACCACCAGATCTCATGAAAGGACTCGTTAGTACCGGCAAACACCTGTTCATACTGTAGCGAGTTAAAATCATCAAATATGTACCTGCGAATGTCGCAGCGTAGTGGTTGAGTGCGCCCGTCGTACTTATAAAACTTATCCTTGCCCATCCAGTAGGCCACACCGTTAGCGTAGGCTACGCAGTTCTGAGACGCTGTAGAGATGTTTTCTCCTACTAACTGTGCGCCCCATACAGCAGGTGCCCCTACGTACTGTAAGGAATAGAGCGCAGAATCAGTCCACACCAATACCTCTTGGCGGGCTTGTGTAGCCGCGACGATCTCCGAGCCACTAGACAACCGTAAGTCGCCTGCTTGGTTATTTGCGGCAGGAGTCCAATTACTTACGCTCTCTTGGTCTGCCCATCGGATTAGCATAGGGTCAAACGTAGCACTGGCTAACAAGTTAGTCCCTAAACAGAACACAAAACGGTTTATGTCAGAAACAAGAATGAGGTTTTGTTTAGTGGGTACGTTAGACGCCGTGCTAGAAAAGGCATCTGTAACTAACTGTGCGCGAGTGTTTAAGCCATTTGTAGCATCCCAGTAGTAGATACCCCCGCCACGAGGGCCGAACACTAAGTCTTCACCAAAATTAGCTTGGCTCCAGACACGAATAGACTCCGCAGAGGTACCTCCTGTACCCCACACGCCCGCACTCCAACTACCCGCGCCCCAACCTGTCAGTGGTGTAGCGTATGCAGGGCCAACGTTTATTTGGTATGCGCCAACTACAGAGCTTCCGCCGTTACCTGTATCAGACGCATTCGCGGTAGCTGTAGCGGTTACTGTATACGTATTTGCGGTAGGGGCGGGGCCGACCCGATACTCTTGGTTTAGAACATCTGCGGTTATATTGCCGCCAAGAGATACTGCCCCGCTAAAGGTAACAAAATCGCCTTCGGTAGCACCGTGCCCCACGTCGGTAATGGTGAGCGTAGCGCTACCGTCTGTAGCGGCGAAAGTCACATCCCCTGCGGCAGTAGTCTCCCGTAACGGCGTAACATCGTTGTATGCCCCACCATTTTCGATGTAGAACTTCAGATTAGTGCCTACACCGATTAAATCCTGACTGCCTAACGTAACCCAGTTATGCAGTGAACGGCACACACCTTGGAATGTGGTATCTGATATGCGTACCCACCCGCCGATTTTTTCGGGCATACCTTGGCGGAATCGTACTTTATCGCACTCGTACCAGCCGCCTTCGCTCGTGTACCGTGTGTTTTCTCGGTTTACTCCGGGCTTAAACTGTAGCTTCTGTAAAGGCATATTGTATCCATTAGCTAGATGCGCCAAACGCAGGGGGTAGCGTGGTAACTTGTATAGCTATGTTCTGCTTCAAGTTAAGCGCCGCCCCGCAATCTGAGCAAGTATCCGCTTCTAGTTCCGATTCATCTAAATCAAACCCACAAGCATCGCATACGATCTCTACAACGTGTGCAGGGTCTACTACACCGCCGTCTAACGCTCTGGGGCTATTATGAGTTCTCACCGGTATTCGCCTGTACGGATCATTTCAGTCACCTCTACAGCACGGTTGCCGACTTGTTTAGCCCAACGGCTATCCATAAACTCATCAGCGGCGATGTCAAACTGCTCCCGAGACATAGCTTCCAGAGCTTTAACAAATCCGCGCAACCGCGTGATGCCTAGATTGAAGCACATATCGACCATTGCGTCACGTCTAGCTTTATTCAACCCGCCGTACCAGTAGTACGCATCTTGCAGTTCTTGGTGACAACGCTCTAAGTCGTTATGTAGTAAGTAGTCAATCTCATCGGGAGATAGGCCCAAGCCAGACTCTGAGATGTTTCGGCCTACGCCTATAGTCTCAAAACCCGCAGTACACAAATATACCTTAGACTTGACGCCCTCATGGCGTTTTACCATCTCAACTAAATCGCCCATTACTTCTCTCTAGCTACCTGATTTACCTTCTCGTAGGAGCGCATAGCGCCTAGCCCAAGCATACCCATCATAACGGGCACAAGAAGCGTTGTATCTACCTCTGGTACAGCCACCCAGATGCTGATTATGTTAGCGATAATGGTGTTGTACAGCAGACCCAGAGCGCAGATCCAGCCAATAGCAGGTCGCCAGCCAGCAACAAATAACGACTTATGTGCAGCTTCCATCTTGTTGATTTCTAGCTGGCCCTTGAGCGCCTCATGCGAATGCTTTTCAGACATGGTGGCAATCTCATGTGCCAAGGCATTCTTCTGATCCTTGTCCTCAATGAACTTGTCCAGTAGCCCTGTAACCGGCCCTACTAGCGATGCGACAATACTCATAACCTATTTCCTATTTGACCATGCTTGTGCGCCAAAGAACGCAGCCAGTATACCCGCAACCGATACAAAGTAGACGGCTGCCATATCGCCTAGAATCGTTGCTGCTTGCGCCAACCCGAAAAGCTCCGATGCCACAACCAAGCTGGGGTAGAGCAACATGCCCCACAAGGCGAACCATGACATAGCCCTTTGTGCATCAGCACGTTCATGTTGTAGCCGTAGCTCTTGCAGTTCTTTACTGGTGTTTAGCTCTTCGTCGGTAACAATACCGTCCCCATCCGCATCGTATTCGGCGTATTCAGAGCCTTCTTGTAGCTTCTTTGCTGCCATCTTAGTCCCAAGTTTTCGTGTTCGCCGCAACCCGTTTCGGTATGCAGTAAGCGGTTATGTTTTCTTGCATTTGATAGCGATTGTTTATCTTGGTTTTGCCAGTGCTGACGTAGTAAGCAAACGTGTTACACCGTGTGATGTCACGGAAGTAAAACTGATCGGCTATTGGCTCTCCGTTTACCACCACAACCAACAAAAAGGCCATCATTTTCTTGTCAGCCAACCTATCAGCAGTGCCAGCGTCATGGGCAAGAGAAACAGCAGTACGCCCCCAATGGCAGCGTATTCTTTAACTTCTTTCCAAAACTGCTTCTTTTGAGCCGCTTTTCTAGCCAGTTCAAGCTGTTTAGCCTTTCGAGCTGCTGCCATCGCCTGCATAGCTTCTTGGTATAGCTGTCCGTTACCGCTAACGGTAAACAGATCCTTGATCTCCTTCATGGTCTCTTGGATCTGCTTTTTTGCCAAGGCAGCCTTAACAGCATCAGCCTCTGACAGCTTACCCTCGTTCTGAGCGCGTTGTAGCTCTACTTCGGCACCACCTAGCGCAGACAGAAACCCAGAGATCGACTGGATGTCATTAGTCGTTTCAGCGACCTGCTTGATCGCACTGGTAGCCGCATTTACGCCAGCTACAATCGCAGCGATCTCGCCAATCACTGTCAGCCGCCCATAAACTGTGGCAGAGCCACCGCGACAATCACCGTCACATAAACGCCCCAGATCATTAGCTCAAGCCGATCAAACCGCTTGCTGCCATCTTGCAGGCGCTGCTCAATACCTTGGTACCGGACAGCGCACTCTTTCTCATGCGCTTCAATCTGAGCTATGGCCTTCTCTGTAGGCGTCACTGAACAGAAGCCTCGGCTTCATCATCTTCAGCAGGCTTAACTGCGTTGACGATAGCTTCACCGTAAGCATTCAGCACAACCTGACGTTCGTTGATCTGCATTTGCAGTCGTGCGATTTCTTGACGGATCTCAGCAACACGGGCGACGTGCATCTGAGTTTCAACCGTCAACTCTGAGAGGTTATGTTCTTCATTGTCGATGGTGATTGTTTGTTGTTCGCTCATTACCAAGGTACTCCTGATACGTCTACTGGTGTTGCTTTTTTGTTGATTTGACTTTGAAGTCCAGCTTCTAATTCTGATGAAGAAGCATCCTCTTCACTAC
>Ga0181410_1001286_pt1 | contig 10756 bp, 6 predicted proteins | sample 33SPOviralmetaG_FD_130112 | JGI IMG/M metagenome (GOLD analysis project Ga0181410, IMG submission 130112) | Marine viral communities from the oligotrophic San Pedro Time Series (SPOT) site, San Pedro Channel, CA, USA - 33 SPOT_SRF_2012-06-20 | ecosystem: Environmental > Aquatic > Marine > Strait... | reverse complement strand
CTATTTGAAATGATAAAATATTGGTTTAACCGATTCTTCAATACACATAACGATGTTCCCAAAATGAATCGTCAAATTCGAGAACTAAAAGCTGAACGTGATAGACTGCATAAAAAAATCGGTAGTTTAACAGCCGAGCTTGAAATGTTAAAACATGACACCACCGATGAAGAAAATGATATCATGGATGAGGATGATTTACTATTATTAGAAAAGTATAAAGATGTTGATGTCATTACACCTGAACCCGAAGAACCCATCAATACAACTTTGATTGTTGACACAAAAGAATGTTTGATAGATTAATCGAACACATACATATATATATGTTGTATATATATATTAATTTAAATTTTATCTATTTACCCTACTTACCCTACACATCAACTCTGAGTTTGTTGTATAACAAGTTCAGCCAAGTTTGTTATTATCTTTTTCTTTTTTTTTATCTTGTATATAACAGCACTATTTTCATCAACCGTGGCAAAATCTCCACTTGGAGTATGTATTGATGTTGTTATTTTATTTATTACGTATGGTTTGGTTGCAGTAAATTCTATACCTTCGGTTTCTGTTGAAAAAAAATCAGAATCACCATTAATTTTATTTACAATACCAATTACAGGTAAACGATTACCCTGTGAAGCTACAAAATTATCTTGTTTGATTATGTCTGAACGAATTAAATAATAAGGTCTTGTTGTTTTTTTTGGTAGATTTGTTGCCCTTACAAATGCCGTTGATGTATTTTCAACAATAAACGGAACTTGTACCGAAAACTCTCGGGCTGTTCTAATAACTGGTGCATAATCTTTGAATGTATAAATACCACGATCGGTTGCAGTTATACCAACACCGGGGGCCGATGGTGGTAAATAATTATATAATGCAATATTAGAAGAATTATACGTTCTCGATAATATAGATGAATTTTGTATTAATGCTGATGTTGTTATACCTCGTGTGTTTGGTTGTGTTGAATTGTTTGAACGACTTGTTTGAAAACTTGATGGTGATTTTGAGTTTAATGCATTGTAATCAAAACCCAATATACCTAACATACTGTTTTGTAACCAGTGTTTTTGTTCGGGACCGAATGATTCCCATGTAACCCCACTGAATTTATCAAATATGACATATCTATCAAGATTTTCATTATAGGGTGATACCAGTTCCGGAGTCCAAGAATCGTGAACGACGGAAGTTGTTTGTGTCATGGTATATTGACTTCTATAAGGTATCATGTCGGGACAAAAACTATTTAGTTTTAATTGTTTATTTATATAATAAACTTCTTGCTCGGGAGAATCTGATTTTGAAAATGGATTCTTATTAAAATTCAATCCAGCATTAATAAAATTACCAATATGTTCAGGACTATACAATCCACCAATAGAAAAACGATTAACTTGTGTATCAAAATTGATGATTGGTTGTGGTGCTCCAATATAAGTAAATGGAAAACCATCAAAACCATTGTAATATATATGACCCCCTAAATCACAAAATCTATCTTGTGTTTGACGTGCTGTATAAGCTACGGTTTCTGATGCTGTTAATGTTCCATGAGGTAATGGTGCTTGAACGGCATCACCATAACGAGCCCCGTCTTCATAATCTACATAATTAGCAAATGATTTTCCACTATATAATCCTATACAACTTGTTCCATAAGCATTCCAATGTCTATCATATCCAAAAACTCTCGCGTTGGCTTCAACTTTATTGTTTGAGTCAAATATATCATCACTCCAAAAATCAACACCCGTATTTGCAAAAGCAATATAATCAATGCCCTCTATTTTATACCTATGTGCAAAACCACCCCATTGTTTTAAAGGACCCGATCCATCAAGTTCAACGTTTAAATCGTTTTGTTGGTCTTTGTTAAAGTATAAAAATAATGGACTACTACAACTTCCATTGGGAATTGCACCACTCCAAGTTTCTCTACCTGCATCTGCCGGTAAAATCCAATTATCATTACCCAACACATTTTCATTGGGACTTGGTAAACGATCTTTGGTCTGCATGTGTAAATATCTTGTGTTGTCTACACTTAAACCTTCTAACTTTGATAAATCTGCTGATTTATTGTAATCAAACAATTCAGGATATAACGATTGTGCATCAAATAAAGCTTTGAAATCTGTAAGATAATAATTACCCGTAACCGGATTTGTTTCATCCCAAAATATATTGGTTACAAATGACATTTCAGTTCGGCGAGTTGTTGTCAAATCAGCAGACCATTGAATAATTCTTGAACCAAAATTATGTCCAGCATCATAAATTTCAGGTCTTTTTACCCCTATGTAATGAAAACTGTTAAGATAATTTAATGTTGATTGATTAAATAAATACTCGTCGTCACCATTTTCACCACCAGTATTAGTGTTTCCACAAAAATATCTTCTTGCCGGTGTTTCATTAAACGTTGCTTCTGTTGCTGATCTAAATGTTTTGAATAATTCCGTTTCTGTTATTCTTGTATAAGGCATTTCTGATGTATTACCTAACCCACCAAGAATCGGTCTTGTATCATTCACATCGTTGAAGGGTTTGTAATTAACTGCTTTATCTGTTGTAACCTGATTGAGTTGTTCGGTTAATGTTGTTGCTATGTTTGCCGGTGTATCAAATCCACGATCAACGGTTATTTTTTTTTCTTCCAAATATGGTATATACGTGTTGTAAGCTAAATCATAGTTCGATGATTGAATGATTGTTTTGTATTCAGCAGTAGTCTCCTCAGATGGATACCATGTTGTTTGGGTTCTTACATATATTTTGTATTTGCTGTTATCATTTTTTCTACTCATATTCATTGGTGTACTACCTGCAGTTGAATAATTATCATCAACAAGAAATTGACGATGATTATCTGCTCTTGCTAACTGATGTATTTCAGGTGCTCCACCATCTCTTACTATTTGTCCCGATGCCTCGTATTGTGGAACAAATTGACGAGGTGCTGGATCAGTAATCGTATCATCGTTCCATGATAACCACGTTTTATTATGATAATCTGCAAATGCTATTGATGCATCTTGTCCTTGTACTTTTCCCGGAGCTGGTAGAGAAACTGGATCTTGACATCCAAATTCATAACAAGCAACGATGTCATTGTAATTAGCACCATTGGCCCAACGTCGTGGTAAATGAAAATAATTTTCACCATTCGAACATTTGTAATAACTAACAGAAAAATGTAATTCATTATCTACAACATCATAATAGTTTGTCGTTGTTGTTGATGTAACGTCTTTTGATAAATCATAATCATTCATTAAATATGATATAGAATTGGTTGGATATTCAAAAACGTATGGATTGAAACCTCCTGTTGTAAATGCTACAACACCCGTAGATGTTTGTTTGGTTGAAACAACACTATATTTTACATTTTCCTTTGGATTGGATGATACTGCTGGTTTTGCTGTAAATTCTACAACTTGTCCCCCAGCACCAACCTCGGATATAAATGCAGAACTCATTGATATTGTATCACCCTCTTCAACCTTTATTCCAACAGATTGTTCATTAGAAAATATTGCATAGTCATCAAGTTCAGGACTATCCTTGTTTATTTCGGTTGATCTCAATTTACTACATTCAATCAAAGTTGTATCAACATATTCAACCTCGTCGGGTTGGATTTTCTTTGACATAGATATGTATATATATATCTAATATTAAAAAACACGTTGTTAAAAAAAACAGATTCTACCAAGACTCGAACTTGGAATTCGACATTCAAAGTGTCGTGTGATAACCTATTTCACCATAGAATCTAAAACAGAGTAATCATGTTTTACAATTACATTTTATATTGTATTTTTATTTTTATATTATTTTTTTTATTTTTCAATTACTCTATATAGAGTAATATTCGTTATATACGATTATGCATCAATAACATTGAATTTACCATCAGTTAGTTTAGCAACCCTCGCAATTTCAAGCCATACACGTTGGACTCGGGCTCCACTATTAAGATTGTATTGTGCTTGGTATTCAATGCCCCTCGAGTTAATCCTCTCGTTCCTGTTTAGTCGGTGAGATTGCCAACAAAATCCACCATCAAGGAATTGAAGATCAACCCCTTCCAGTCCCATATCACTTACACTTGAAGAACCACCCTCACCACTGTATTCATATCGGGTCACAAAAGGCACCATCCCTTTGGATTGTGCAGTATTATGTTGGTGCTGTGCAAAATTAGATACGTCTTCCGGATATAATAGATGATTGTTGTATTTTACATTTAGACTTATTTCACCTCCTTGGGTTGCAGAAACATTACCGGGAGCTACACTTGAATATTTACCAAGAGGTTCTTTCAAAAATGTTTTGGATGTGTCTTCTAAACCACTTACAATTTGAGTTACAATTCGTCCATTACCACCAATATTACGGATTTTTTGAGAAGTTCCAGCATCAATAGAAGTTTTGGATAATCTGTATACCATATAAGTTAATGCTAAATCAGCATTTTGACGAGCAAAAGCTTCCATCATCTCACCGGGGAAATGTTGGTAATCAGCAACTAAACGTGTGGCAGAAACATCAAGTTCAACCGACGGAACAACATGACCCGAAGTAACCCATAGACGTTCGGTTTGTGGAGCAAACTCTAATGTAATCGTTACTTGCTCTTTCATCATGTATAAAGGAAGTTGTTGTTGTCTAAGGAATGGGAAGAGGTCAGACAACGATATTTGGAATTCAGATTCAGAAGCACTTTCAATCTGACTTGGAATAACACCAAGAACATCACCCGAAAAACCTTTATCATAACCAACATCAATTTTAACACCTTTGGCTTTACCGGGGGTTGTTCCAGCATTATCTTGTTCTAAATCAAATCCGTGTGCCATAAGACGACCATTTTGGAAAATTTCTTTTTCTTTATTGTGTTCATTGGATAAGAACATAGATTCGTATGAAGTCAGATGATTAAAATCGGTTTGTTCCATTAATGTTTTTCCACCCGAAGATAGACGAGCTCTCGATACAGCACCCATACATCCAACCTGTATCGGCCAGTAGGCTCTGTGTTCTTGAATGCTTGCAACAGATATAGCTAATGTGTCGGAGCCCTCACCAATGACAGATGCATCAAGAGTGATTGTATCACCAACGGCATAATTAGTTCCAGCATGATTTCCAACGACGGCTGCAGTGACTACACCAGCTTCGGATATGACAACATCAACAGTTAAATCTTTCCCGAAACCAGTCGTAGTAGTCGTAACATTGTTATGAGAACCCGTGGTGTATTCAGTTCCAGCTACATCAATACTTAGAGTTAATACAGAAGGTTGTATGGTTGGAGCCTTTGCTTGTAAAATAATTTTCGAGTGTGAATGTAGTATACCTTTGTTTTCAAGAACGAATCTGCAACTCGTTTGACTATGTTGAACGGGTTCGAGCATACTCGTTTCGACATCCATTACAGTGGAAGAAGGAATGGCTCCAATTTTAACCATATCGGGGATTTGAGAAGAGGAGGGGGAAGATTGTGCAGATGCATTTGAAGCAACAACGGCAGTAGCAGACGGTTCCATTATATATATATATATATAATACAAATTTAAAAATAACGAATAAAGAATTTTTTTTTTATTTACATAACAACTTGAATATTCGAGTTTGACATGATAAGAGATTGTTTGGAATGAACGAATAGATATAGGGCATTCGGGAAGTCAAGGTCTAAGTCAAGTTCCATAGAAATACCAAGTGGCTGGCTACTAAAATCAACCCCTTGACCTGAAATCACGTCAAAGGCCCAACCAATACCAGCTGCACCAGCACCACCATCTAATAGTTGTTTGTAATCCCCACCAGTTAATTTGGTGTTGTATGGAGAACCCGAGGTTCTCATCAGTTTGGAAAATTCAACAATACTATTTAGATAATTTCTTACAATTTGAGGATCAGCAGTTTCATCCGTAATATCGGCTTTCTGTAATGTATCAAGATTGTAGATCCAAGGAAATCTTTGACCTCCACGTTGAACGACCAGTTGAGTAATCGGTGCTTCATCCGTAGCACTTTTACGTGGAAATAAAGTTGCTAAACCATTTTGAGTTAAGTTATTAATAAAGCTGGTTGGAACGAAACTTCCAAATACTCCAAGAACTTTGGATTGTCCAAGGTTTAAGCTTATCTGTGCATTAGTAGAATTAATTGTGTTGTAAAAAGTTGTAATTGTATTGTATTCATAAGTTTGATTCATGGGTGGAGAAGGAGGAGCAACAGTCGTCTCACAAATTAAACGTAGATCACTGAACTCATAAAATCCGTTTTGGAATTCTGTTGTGTCAACTCCCGTTGAAAATAATACATTACTATCCGGTGCAAGTTGGACAGTTACTTCAACTCCCTGTTGATATAGAGGGTAAGGGTTATTGGAACTGGTGAATCCCGAAATTAAAGGAACACAGAAGGAATTTTTAGATACGACTTCGGCATTATTTACAACAGTGTCAATGTTGGTTTGGTAATTAGGCATAATTAACGACGATTCGTTTAGGTGAGAAACGTTGTCTTGTAAGGATGTGGTAACCGGTAAGTATGAACTCATCATACGATTGTAATTATTAATTGTTTCGATTTCACTCTTGGATCGTTGTGTTCTGAATGACAGTTGATCAAGGGTGGCATATACTCCAAGATTAGAAGGGGTTTGTAAGAGAGTTCCAGTAACCGGGGTTCCACGACTGGCATCTTTGTATACCATGTATTTACCTACAAGACGAATAGAACTGGGTAGTAAAATTCGGTTGGATTCACCAATTTCGAACCTAACGACGGGGTTACCATTTCGATACGATACAGTAGAATTGGCTAAATGATTCGATGGGCTTATTGAAAGGTGTTGATTCATTATATATACTTAATTAATATATTTTATTTTTTAATTAAAATTTAGTTTTTTTTTATAGATTTACAACAACATTTTGTCCCGATATTTGAAGACCTCTCAGGTGTGCACAATAGCAATTCCAAAGTTTATTGACAGTTTGTTCTGTTCCGTTGTATTCTAATTGTAGTGAGAAGTCCTTCCCTCTGCAGTCGTAAACACCATCACCTAAACTGAGTGCCCTACCGATAACGAAATTCTTATTGTATTTACGGAATGACCTTGGTTCAACTCCACCCATAGCAAGTGCTTTTTCAAGTTCTACAAGGGGTTGTTGAGAAATTGCTTTTTTGTTTCCAGTTTTGGTACAATCCACTCTTCGATTTGGTTGCAATTTGTTGTCATAAAGGAATTGATAATTGCTAAGGAAATCGACACATCCTTCCAGTCCAGCACGATCACTAAACGTTGCCGTTGATTGAGCATGTGCATCTTTAAATTGGAAGTAATTCGGAGCACCAACGGAAGTTCCCGATGCTTCACCAAAAGCACCAGCAATGTTTCCAACACTTCTGTTGGTTGCATCTGTCCCTACACACCAAATTGCTTTGGCACGAGAATTCTGTAAGGGTAATCTTAAATTAATTACATTCTCGGATTTAAGTGTAGAAATTCTGTGATTGCTGTATGACAGGAAATCATATACCATAGTTCCACCCGATTTCATACTTGACATTAAGGATGATTTATATCCGTCGGGCATTTGTAGTTGCTGAACGATTAATTCAAGATTAGACAGAGTGTAAATTGGATCAAAATCAGTTCCATAAGCAGAAGTGGATACGAGCACATGATCGTTTGATAAATCTTCACCACCACCCGTAGTTGTTGCAGAAGTAACCGATACTTTAATTTTATTTTTTGAACCAGCTCCCGTATCGGCATCAATACCAGTAATCGTAAAACTTGCTCCTCCACCAGCAGTAACTTCGTCGGTGGTAAGAATATCGTTCTCAACATTCATACTTGATGTATCAACAAACTTAAATGTTTCACCAATTCGGAAGGGGAAATTCTCAACTGTAAATTGACTGTTGGTATCAGGATCAACGTAAAATTCGGTTAAAGTTGAACCATCAGCAAGATCAGCAGTAGCATCAGCACCATCAACATTAAGAAATGCAGGATTGTTGGCTGCATTACGACCAAGTAGAACCGTATCTAATTGACGAAATACTTTATGGTTTTCTTCAAGGATCATTTCAACGATTACACCATCGACTAACATGACAGGAAATACTTTCGAATTTTGGAAAATTCCTGTATGTAATGGTAGTAATAGTTTTGCCTTTTTGAATCCAAGACTATCATCAGTCGGAGCAACCGATTGACGTTTGAAATAAGGATTACTTAATACATCATTTTTATTGGTTTCAACACATCCACCATTAGTTCCACATAGAGGATTTTGAATGGTTGCCCCTTCGGTCATAGATCGTTTTTTTCTTAGATTATCATCAACGTTGTAATCATACATAACAGATACAAGGGTGTTGTAATTTTGGATTTCTTCGAGTAAAATTCCATCCCTGGTTCGAATTCGAATATCTTTGATTAAAACTTGTGCACCGATGTCAGCATCTAATTGTAGATTGGTTTTTGCTCCACCGGGAATGGAAATTTCACAATCACATTTAAAATAAGTTTCAGCTGGATTAATAAATTCAGTTGAAGCTGGAATATGAAACTGAACTTTTTGACCGGCTGTATGGTCTAAGTTATTTTCAGAGGGAAGAGCAATTGAAGATTGCCCAATCGGGATCTTGTTCTCAGATTGCCAAAACATTTTCGACGGCATAGTAATATATATATTATATAAAATATAAAAAAAAATATACATACTTTTTAAAATATTTTAAAATGATGATGAACCGGCAATTTGTTGTTTTACATTTGCTTGGGCATTACCAACTAAACTCATGGATGTATACGATGGATCAATTTGCGTAGATGCATTGTTAGAATTTATTTGTTTTGCTTTATCTCCTTGGTCTGTACCAGTTTGACTTTTATCATCTGCTATATCTGTAACAGTTGAATCAATTGCCGAACCAATACTGACTGCAGCTGCAGCCGGAGCAAGAACCGGTAAAAATACAGAAGCTACATCTAATACACCACTTAAATCTCCCCAGATACTTGATACTTTGTGTGCTGTATCCATTTTCTTGAATTGACCATCAGCTATATCTGTTACTCCCGTTCCAATAGACATTACACCACCAGCAACACCAGCAATTTTACCAACTTTACCAGCAAGTTTAACACCCTTCATTAATTTTCCTGACAATTGTTCTGCATCCGAAGCATCAGCACCTACCTTTTCGGCTGTTGATGCACCCTGCTCAACTGCACCCTCGGTGCTTCCAGTTGCCGATGATTCCGGTGTTGCCGATTCGGGTGCTGACGATTCGGGAGTTGCTGACGATTCGGGTGTTGACGATTCGACTGTTGCTGATTCGGTTGGTGCTGGTTCGGATGGTTGAGCTGTTGATGAAGCTGGTTGTCCCGCCGATGCTACACCTTCTTTGGCTGCACTACTGGCTTGACTTGCTGTATCTTTTGCCGTGCCTTTTACATAATTGTATACAGACCCCGCCGTTTTTTTTAAGTTTGATATATCTGATTGTAATGCTCCACCAAAACCCAATTGTTTAATTCTACTTGTTCCTTGTGCAATAGTTCCTAAGGCAGTCATACCACCATAAGCATCTTCTACACCATGAACGGCTTTATCTTGTTTTGTTTTATCTTTATCTCTTGCAATTTGTCCATTCCAAGATTGTGTAAGTATTTGTGTATTTTGTCTTACACTTTCGTTGTGTGCAGCTACTTCTCTCATCATTGAATTACCTTGGCTTATAGCACTTGCATATCCCATATCTGCAACCGACATTATATATATATATAATATATATATAAAATAAAAAACAATGTTAAAAAATTTATGAATCATCCATATTCATCTTTGCTGTTTTACTATCAGCAAATCCACCTACACCCACGACTTTATTGAAACAATTGTAAAATAAAGGAGGATTGGATTGCAGGTCCATATATGCAAAATCGAATTTGTTTGGTGTTGCTATTCTATACAATCTCATCCAGTTGTCAGGTCCATTGAATAAATCACCATATTCTTCGGCAATAGCCATTAACTCTTTTTGATTTGGAAATGGTGATCCGACAATCACATCAGTAGCATTTGCTCGAATGATTGGACTTACACTTCCTTTGAATTTCTGAGAACTTATTACAAGGAGTTTGATGTTAAAATGTCGATATCTCGATGCAAGATGATTGATCTTTGATTCACGTTTGATTGAACCTAAACAATCATCAAGAATCATAGCAATTTGAGGTTGATCTTTTTTCTTGGTATATGATTTTTGACGATTAACAATTTTATCTACAACGTCGTCTGAATAATGATCGGTTACATTAAAAGCTTTATTTAAGAATCTCGATGTAACGTCGTTTGCTATTGTGTTTGATAATATCTGAACGTCATCGAAAAAGTATTGACCGTAGAACGATTCATTCAAGAGTAAATTGCTTATGATTGTCGACTTACCGGTTTTTAAAGGGCTCAACATGAGAAGTAATGATCCACCACCCGGTTGATCAACGCCAACCTTAGGCAGGTGGGGATGGTGTGGTTTAGGTTTAGATCCCTCGGGTTCTATGACGGGTCGGACTTTGGGTAATTCCATATTGTATATATATAACATATATTTTAATTATCTTATATTAAAACAAGAAGCCCATGGATCGGGTGTTGGATTATGTCCCGGTTGAATTGCATTTTGTACAGCTTCACGTAAT
>Ga0181410_1001285_pt1 | contig 10757 bp, 6 predicted proteins | sample 33SPOviralmetaG_FD_130112 | JGI IMG/M metagenome (GOLD analysis project Ga0181410, IMG submission 130112) | Marine viral communities from the oligotrophic San Pedro Time Series (SPOT) site, San Pedro Channel, CA, USA - 33 SPOT_SRF_2012-06-20 | ecosystem: Environmental > Aquatic > Marine > Strait... | reverse complement strand
TCACAACGTAGGTGTAAATATAAATACAGGAAGTGATTATACAGTATCTTGTCCGGGTGCAAAAATATTGTCATTGTCAGCTTCTAATTTGACATTAGGAAAAACATACTTTGCAGATTTTGATATATATAGCGTCAATCATTCTGATAAAATAACCGTTTTAGAAGGACCAGACAGCGATGCTCTTAATCAAAATTTCACTGCTTTGGTAGACACTTATACGTTCAACTCTATTGTTAGCATTACAAACAGTAGTGGTAGTCCATATGTCATTAAATTTACATTGAACAATGTAACGGACGGGATAAATCATAGTCAGCATTTCATTTACAGGTGTTCGAGTTAGGATAAAAAATGTCAAACACAGAACAAATTATTATACCAACAACAATTTTTAATAGTACGACACAAAATTGTTTCGATGGTATTGATGTTTCTGTTAGTCTTTTAGGACTACAAAGTAACAAGGCTTACAGATTAACACTGATCACGCTAGTTTCTCAAGGTGGGTTGTCTGATGATCAGCCAACAATGTTATTATTTCCTAGTACAGGTTCAACAGAGGTTGCTTTGCCAACTTCGCTACCTTCTTTTGATAGTGTTACTAGTAAAGATTTTACATATAAAATAAGATTGCAAAATGACGAGCTCTATATGCTTGGGTATAAGCTAGAAAGAAAAACTAGAGGAGCTTCTGATTCTACATATACAGTTATAGCCAATCCTGAACAAAATAGTTTTTTTGTTAATTGTGGAGGTGTTGCTCCATTTTTAACTCCGACTCCAACAGTTACAGAAATTGCTCAAATAAACCTTTTTAATCTTAATGAGGTTTTAGAAAAAGGAGAAGTTGTATTTGAGCTTAGAGGCGATTCTTTTGTAGAAGCCGAACTTCCTGTTTCTTTAGATTCTGGTGGTAAAGTATATATTAGAAAACCTGGGGAAGATCTAATAAAGGTTGTACAAATTAATTCTGATCTAGATGCTGAAGTAACAGATTACTTAATAGTTCCTAGTCCTACGCCCACATTAACGCAAACAGTTACCAATACCAGCACTCCTACTCCTACACCTATAGATGTTTTCCAAAAATCGCCTTTCACTTTCAGTTTCGACACTTCTGGTAATTTATTTACTCTGAGTATTAGTACCTCATACTTAAAACCACCTTCTGGTAATACTGTTGGGAATGTTAATACTATTCAATTTAAATTTACTAATTTGAGATTAACTTCTGGAACTCCAACTATTACTACAGAACCTAATATTTCCACAGGACTTGCTCTACCTCCATCTTTAATTAGGACAGAAGGTTTTGTTATCGCTAATAATATTCCTTTATTTAATATATCAGACATAGATAAGTTAAAAATTACAATACCTTATGACCCAGGATTTACAAATACAACTACTGCTGCAATTAACAATTTTCAAATTACAGACGGTACTAATGACTATACTTTAAAAGACATGGTGTTTAATTTAAATAATGATGGAACCTTGAGTAATATTATAGGTTTGTATAACTTCTTACCTCCTGGTAGTGATACAACCATAGGTGCTGTTCAAGCAAACTTCAACAATCAGCTTGAACTTACACCTAATACGGTTAGCAGTACTTTCCCAGCAGAATTAATTTCCTTTACTATACAATCTCAAACTTCTAGTGCTATAGCTTTTGCAGATGGTAGTATTACATTTGATAGAATGAGTTATTTGGAAACAATAACAGATTTTAATGCAGCATCTAGTAATTTAAGCAATGCTCAACCAACTAGTGTTATTTTGGCAGATGGGAATGATGTTCAATATACTAATGTTTATAGTTCAAGTTAGGATTTGTAAATGGCTTCTTTTGATATAACTGGTCCTACATATTATTATGGTAATATTGCTTCTAGGTTTATAGGAAGTGATGACCTACCCATTATAGATATATTTGACGCATTAAAAGTATTAGATGTTGTTACTAATAAAGATGGCTTATATACTGAAACTATTGATGGGGTTGATCAATGGAAAGTTGAAGTTCCTATATTATTTAGACGTCTTTGCAACATTAAATCCAAGCCTAAAATTGGACAAGACATAGCTATTCCTAGTATTTTAGATGCCTTGGAGGTTTTAGATTGGGCTACTGTTAAAGACTTAGACCATGACGTAAACAATCCTTCGGCTCTTGCTACAATTACTTACAATCCGATACCTCCTAGCCAAACACCTACTACTACACCCACTAATACTCCGACATATACGGCTACAGTAACTAACACATTTACCAACACTCCTACGCAAACTCCGACTAATACTACAACAGCCACACAAACTCCAACCTATACGCAAACGCCGACATATACTCCTAGCACTACTCCAGAAATATTAACATATTTAGCAAATACAAATTTTGATTCTGTGTATCAGGTTTCAGACGACTTAAACAAATTTAAATTAGACTATATAGGTTATCAGGAAAATTTATCATCTTGCCCCTCCGTAGTGCCTCTTAGTGTGCAAGTTTCCGGTTTTGTATCAGGAAATCAGTACAAGGTTGGTTATCAATTATATTCAAAATCTTTATCTAGTAAAGTTTCATTAAACAGTCAGGTTTTAGAAACTTTTACAGCTTCTGATACTTCAAGAGAATTTTTAAACCTGATTAATATAACAGAATCAGTTAGTGTTTTTGTTATTAAATTTGTAATAGAAGATATAACTAATAGTACTACAGAAAACAATTATTTTATTTTTAGGTGTCCTTCATGAGTGTAAATATTACGATTCTTAACATAGAAGGCTTTGTAACTAAAACCGCAAGCGAGTGTTCCGCTGGCTTTCAGGTTGTTGGTAGTATTACAGGTTTAGATTCTAATATAATACATCGTTTAGAAGTAATTGATCAATTGCCTTTAGGTAAAACCTTTGCTGATGAAGTTCTTCCTGTTTTTTATACAATACCCAAAGGTGTTAGTCAATATTCTTTTGCTTTTGATTTGAGATTGCAGCAAAGTAGATTCCATACTTTTAAACTTTCTTTAAAAAACGCAGAAAATTTGTCTGCTAGTCCAATTGCTGAAGAAGAATTTGGGTTTGATTGCACAGATTCCTCTCTTCCGTTATTGACTCCAACCCCTACAAACACTAATACTCCGACAGTTACATCAACCTCCACGCCTACTGTCACACCAACAAATAGTCAAGCTTCTATTAAGGTTTTTGATGATAATGTTAATTTAGAAAAAGATGAGCTAGTATTACAGTTAGATAAAACCTCTTGGACTAAAAGCGAATTGATTGCAGTATTGCCCTTTATGACCTTAGAGGATGATGTTCTATACTTGAGAAAACCAGATGAAAATTTAATTAAAAAAATAGAATTCGATGGTGTTAACGCTAAAGTTGTAGATTACCTGCTTGTACCAACTAAAACACCGACTGTTACTCCAACCAATACAGGTACTCCGACAAACACCCCAACTAATACAGGAACACCTACAAATACCCCAACCAATACTACTACTGCTACGCAGACACCAACATACACCCCAACCAATACTCCTACTTATTCTCTTTCACACACCCCAACCAATACCCCGACATATACTGAAACAACCACTCAAACTCCTACAAATACAACTACTCCTACCAATACAGTCACTCAGACTGTTACACAAACCGAAACAGCAGATGTTACTCCCACTCCAACAATGAGTAACACCCCGACTAATACTGCAACTTCCACAAATACTCCTACGCCAACCATAACAGGGACAACAACATCAACACCAACACCAACAACAACAAATACTAAGACACCCACTAATACCCCTACTAATACACTTACAAATACTCCTACTAATTCCCAAACGGCTACCAATACCCCAACTAATACTGAAACACCAACAAACACACAAACAGCTACCTTAACAAACACACCTACTCTTACAGGGACTCCAACTGTGACGCCTACAGATGTGAGTCCTTATAATATAGTTATAGACGAACCTCTTAATAAAATTATTAACTGTTCTAGTTCTCAACAAATATGTATATTAAGATACAACAATATTAAAACAGATAATAGAAGATATTCTTGGAGTATTGCTGCTAGAAGCTTTGACATAGAGGGTGTTGGATCGGTAAGCGAGTGTGATATATCTCCAAGCTCTGGATATTTTTACGGTAAATCTTCCACCGAAAGTATTGAATTACTTCTTTACAACATAAAAATATCAGACAATAAGGTTGTATTAACATTAACTACAACAGATGAATTTGAAAATTTAACTACCGAAAGTGATCCACTTACATTAACATGTGAGACTTAAAATGGCCGATGAAAAAATTACAATAATAGACAAAACTACCGAAGAACAAACTAATAAAATAGTAGTAGATAATGTTAGTGAGTGTACCACTGGAGTTAATCTAACAGTTAGATTAAATAATTTAGAAAAAAACACAGATTATGTTATAGAGACATCTTTTATATCTACACAGGGTTTTGTAGAGATCGGTTCCGGAACAACAAATGTAAGCACTATAGATGAAGTTAGTCTTATAGTAGACGATATATCTATTAGAGTTCAGTCTGCTCAATATTTTATTATTAACTTAAATCTGAAAAAAGGATCTACTGTTTTAGATAATGATAGTGTTATTATAGACTGTTTGAGCGTAGCTCCTTTACTTACTCCTACTCCTACGAACACAAACACGCCCACTATTACCAATACAATGAGTCCAACAACAACTCCTACTTATACTCCAACAAACACAGAGACTACAACCAACACTCCAACTCCTTCCATAACATCTTCTAGAATGACTAACGAGACATATCAGTTAGCAGCCGATGCTGAATTCTTGTGTCAATTATATCCAGAGAACCTTTTGTACACCTTAAAAGATAAACCAATAACTACAATAAATTGCAGTAACGAAGATAATTTATTGCAACTAGACTTGCAAGGACTTACGATTAATGACAAGTATAAATATGAATTTTCTATATACTTACCAGATCATAAAGCAAATACAAAATTGGCTCCTACTACAGATATTTTTGTTGCTAGAGAAGAAAATAGGAATGTTGAAACTGTTATAGAATATTCTGGTACTAATATATTAATTATTAAATTTTCTTTAACAAATATTACTAGTTCGTTGAATCATTCAGAATTTTTTATATTAACGTGTTCATAGGTTAAATTATGGCTTCTTTACAATTTATTAACTCACAAAATAAAGCCTTAGTAAAAACAACACAAACAGCTTTAGTTTGCCATAATGGTGTGGACTTAACTTTACAATTAAGTAATTTGGTTAGAGGGTCTAAATATAGAGTTATTACAACATATATTTCTAATGTTGACGATAGTATAGTTAGTATAGCCCCAGAAACATACAATTTTGAAAGTGATGGTTCTGATCATCAACTGATAATTAATGCAGTATTAAAAAAAGCCAGATATTTTATTATACAGTCTGAGCTATTAACTCTAGACACTTCTTCGAATCAGTATGTTGGTGGAGACATTAATGATTCTGTAGCTATTGACTGTTCAGAAGTTGTGTTGGTTACTCCTACGCCAACAAATACTGCTACTTTTACTTCTACTCCAACCAATACTCTCACAGGGACAGTAACACAAACACCTACTCCTACTCCTACCTATACAGGCATCCAATCTATAGATATAGCAGACAGGAATAAGGTTTTACAATTTAACGAAGTATTAAAAAGAATTAAAGATAACAAATTATCTAGATGGGATTTTGAACAACTTCAAAACATAGTAAATTCTACATCTGATGAATTATTTGTAAAAAAACCTAATGAGAACATCATAGCAAAAATTAGAAAGATCAACGAAAGTGATACAGACAGTTTAAGTTCTGATGTAGACAATCTTAGAGGAGATAAAAATACAGAGCCAGATAGTTATGTAGTAGAGTATTTAGTTTGCCCTACAGAAACCCCCAAAATAACATCAACACCAACATCAACTGTTACATCTACAGTTACTAGTACTTCAACTAGTACTCCAACATATACGGCTAGTGCAACATCCACACCAACTAACACTAGCACTACAACTCAAACCCCAAGCGTAACAGCAACTAATACAAGTACGCCTACTAATACAGCTACTATCACTCCTAGTGCAACAGATGTTTTTGATGAAACTCTCTGGAATGTAGATACTACAAAAGAGGGTCTTTGTTATAGTGATCCATTAGGTCAAATATATATTTATTATCAAGAAGGCACCACGGACATAGGCTCTGTATTATATAAAGATATTGTCTTTAATCCATATAATTATGATGATATTTTAGTAGCGATAGGACTAGCTCAAACTGATGCTGATGGTAATATAACAAATAGACCTTCATTACCTGCCAAGGTATATATAAGACAGTCTAATACGACAGCTTTTTCTACAACTATCTTCCATGTCTCCAAGAATTCTTCGAATTATGCTTTTGTTTCTAATAAAGAGACAGTCTGTCCAACACCTACTCCGACTACAACTAGCACGCCTACAACAACCAATACTCCCTCCTTTACTCCTACTCAAAACCTATTTACTGCTACCTTTAGAGTTTCCGATAATCTCAATGGTTTCTGTGTCACGGACACAGGTTTTGCAACCATAGAAGTGTTTAAAAGAAATGGACAGGTTTTTGCTGAAGGAGATAAGATTTACAAAGATGGCGAACAAAACACATGGAAGTTTAGCGAATTAAGAGCTTTACTTAGTGGTGTCGATTCTTCTGTTAGCGTTCTTTTCTTACAAGACACATCTAACGGAAGTCTTTATCAAATAAATGAGGTTTTAGAGCAAGAAGCTCTGGGAGGAATATTAATTCCTGGTAGACTTAGACTCGTTGATTACACTGTTGAGATGATATATGATGATGATAATTACGATAGTTATCCTTTAAACATTAGCAATAACAGAACAGCTCCTACCTCAGGAGGGCATCAATGTGGTCGTGCAAGATTTGATGTGTTCTGGGATTCTGTATTTATAGGAGAATTCAATCTTAACAATCTCAACTCATTTCCCGCTGAACAAAAATCTAGAATTAATGGATACAGACCACAATCTGGAGATGTAATATATGATCAAGAAGGCATTGGAAGAGCAAGAGATGACAGATATTCTATCACCACTATCAGTTCTGACCTATCAAACTTGATTACCCAAAGTCAGATTAATAAATACGCAACTCTTGCTGCCTCTGAAAATAAAAGCATTTTAGATTATAGTGTTTTAAATCAATCAGGAGCTTTCAATAAAACAGGTTCTATGACACTAACAGATCCTGACAATTCGCAAACCGAGTTTTATCCAGTTCATCCTCTGCCACCAAACCTACTAGCGATTTATAAAAATCCTTTAATTGCTGACGATACTAGCACTACATATGATGAAACAAAACCAGAAACTTGGCACGAAGCGTCAAGGAGTCCTAATATTACGGGATTAGCTAAATACAGTTATTTGCAAATGCCTTTCACTGAGGTTGACTCGTTAGGGTCACAGTCAGTCTTTATCTACACTGTAAATACTCACGCTGATGCTACTTGGTTGAGAATTAAAAACAATAATGGAGTAGTAATTAACGGTTCGGGTGATAATCCTAATGGTGTTCAATTTGAAGCAGGGTCTGATCTAGATGCTAGTGCTTTGACTGCCACTATTATAAATACATACGTAGCAAGATTTGGAGCAGAAACTTTTGATGTAGGTGATGCATATATAACAAATCCTACGATATGTCCAACCCCAACCCCAACAAATACAGCGACACCTACACAAACACCAACAAATACAGGCACTCCAACAGTTACTCCAACAAACACAAATACGCCAACCTACACATCTTCTGTAACGCAGACTATAACAGGAACAGCAACTCCAGTACCTACTGGAACTTCTACTCCGACAGCTACAGATGACTTAGATCAAGTTTCCTATTATGTAAGTTATGATGAAGTTGAGTTGTGTAAAGTAGCTATGCCTAATAACGATATTACAATTGATATTGTAGATAAATTACAAGAGATTAAACCAGATGAGGCTACAAGTTTAATTATTAATCTTGGTAATTTAACAGAAGACAACAACTATAAAGTTACATTTGCTCATTATTATGAAGGGGTAGATGAAACTGTTTCTGGACCTATAACCGGAGAATCAGCAGGAGAGATCAGTCTTTTCCCAGCTGTTCTAGAGTTTACAGCTTCAGAAAATAAACAAAATATTAATACTATATTACTTTATCAAGGAACATCTAAAAAATTCTTGTTGAAAATGGATATACTTAATTTGACTACAGACTACACTCAATCAGAAATATTATTATATAATGTTACAGGATCAACCACATGAAGATTAAATTTGCAAGTACAAAATTAGTTTTTAATAACGCCAATGAATGCCAAACTGGTAGGTCTTTTGTAGTGTCCTTGTCAGAATTAGTCAATGGTAATTCGTATAAGCTTGTTTTACAAAAAACTAAAGATGAAGGATCTTTAAGCTTTAAACTAAACGATTCCTCTGGACAATCATTCGTTGAGGTTGATGATAATACTCAACACTATATTTTTGAAGCATCGTCTTCAGAGCAATCAATTACTGTTTTTGCTCAATTTGTAAATCTAGCAGCTTTTGTATTGATAGGTTCTCTTTCTAATGTTACTAATCCTTCACTAGAGCCTGTAGAAGATTTCATAACTATTATATGTGACCCTTTAGCTCTAGTTCCATCAGCAACACCAACAAATACAGCCACTCCTACAACTACTCCTACTTACACACCGTCTCTTACAGCCAGTACGACTGTTGTGCCAGATAGTGTGGCAGAAATAAGCGTTTATGATAAAAGTCAAAACTTAAGACTAGAAGAAAAACTATATAAAGACTCCAAAGGTACTCAGTTTTGGGCTATGTCTGATTTAAAAGGTGTTGTTCAAACTATACCAGGTAAAGATGATTTGTATCTTAAAAAGAGTGGCGAAAATGTTCTTTTCAAATTAGAAAAATATACAACAGATGATATAGTAGAAGTTGTAGCTCTTAGCGTAACCTTAGACGACAAATCTCTTACACACAATGGTGCAGGAAATGTTACTCCTACTTTCAGATTAAATCTGGGTAATCCAACGGCTCCTTTGATTACAGACAGCTATAATGTAGATAATAAAGACCTTGTTATAACAGCTAAGCATGATGGAGAAATAACACTAAAGGTTGGCCAAGAAGAACCTAGTTTTAATATTTCTTTAGATTCTAGGATAGAAATCAAAAAGAATAATATAGTAATAGATACTGTAGATAATAAAGTTACGGAACTTAATCCATTTACAGACATTTCTCCAATAACAATTTCTGTTAATAAGAATGACACTATTTCTTTTAATATTACGAATGGTAACAGCGTTTCTTCCATCAAATTAGAAGCTAATTATACTTCGAATAAGGTGGGATTCTTAATTAACGGAGAATTAAACCCAACGCTAAATCTAAAGAAAAATTCTAGATACAACTTTAATATTAATACTGGTCAGTATGCTTTCTGGATACAAAAAGTTGCAGGAGAACTTAATCTAGCTCAAAATTATGATGACATTATTGGTACTGCTAATGGGACTATTACTATTGATGTTATACATTCAGAAAATATAGATACTCTTTATTATGCATCTAGTCCAGCAGGAAGCGGAGCCTATGGCACTATTAATTTACAGAATACTGACTTTGTTAAAATAGCTGACTATATATTGTGTCCTACTCCAACACCGACACCTCCGGTTACTCCTAGCACCACACCTACAAATAGTCCCACAGCTACTATAACACCATCCAACACTACAACACAAACACCTACAACAACACAAACGAGAACTCCTAATAAAACACCAACACCAACTGCAACACAGACACCTACTGTTACAAACACTCAATCTGTAACACCGACTATTACTCCATCAGCCACAGATGTTAGAAATGTAGAATTATATTTTATGTCTGATAGTATACATCATGTTTGTGATTTACCGCCAGATAATGACGCTATAGATCCTTATCATAAAACGAAAAGCATTACAGTAGACAGATTTACCACAGACAATCAGATTGTAAATAATGAATTTGAATTTGATTGTGTCAATGGTAGCAGCTTTATTGTTCAGTTAGGAAATCTTACTGTTGGTAATAGATACAAGTTTAATTTTAGTGTTGTACATGATAATGAATCAGGTTTATTTAGTGTCCAGCCTAATCAAGAAACTTTTATAGCTAAAGAAATCACTCAAAATATTAATATTATATCTTTTTATAGTGGCTCATCTAATAAAATATTGGTTAAGTTTTCAATCGAAAATTTGACAACTAGTATAACCGAAAACGAATTTTTCATTTTCTCATGTTCTGGATAAATTATGTCTAAAATATTATTTAATAATACGATTATAGAAACAACAAGTTCTGCTGAATGTACTTCAGGACTAAATGTAATTTTTACGATATATCCTAGTGAGGTTTCTAATACGGTAATAATTAGTAAATCTAGTAACATTGGTCGGCATGTATTCACTGATGCTAGTTTTGATAGTGTGACAGGTATCAGTAATGTTTCTAAAACTTTTGGTGAAAAATTAATCTTAACATTTGATTATGATACTTCTGTCGCTAACCAAGCTGTTGTTGTGACATCCAGGATTCTAATTGCAGAAGCTAAGCTTT
>Ga0181410_1001282_pt1 | contig 10769 bp, 10 predicted proteins | sample 33SPOviralmetaG_FD_130112 | JGI IMG/M metagenome (GOLD analysis project Ga0181410, IMG submission 130112) | Marine viral communities from the oligotrophic San Pedro Time Series (SPOT) site, San Pedro Channel, CA, USA - 33 SPOT_SRF_2012-06-20 | ecosystem: Environmental > Aquatic > Marine > Strait... | reverse complement strand
TTTGCCATTAGATACTTTAGTTATTTGTCAGATAGTAAGCGGTTGGAAGTCTCAAGGCATCACTTACTTCCGAGGGATAAATTTCGTAAAGACTACTCGCAATTTCTGGATAAGTGTATTTTCTCATCATCCTCCAGTGCAAACTAAAAGCGGTGAACCCTTCAGTTCCTACACTGGATATAAGCACCAATGGATGCTGATCATAACGAATACCAGGAGTCTTTGCGTTATATATGTATGTGTAGTATTTATCAGGTTGAGGTACACCTTCAGTAGGTTCTAATGCCATGATAAGTGCCTGCATTATATCAGTAGGGTGCATTCTCCTATTTCTTCTACCTAAACTATCAACAACTCCACGAATCCTGTTAACATTTTCATCAGTATCTGTCGGTCTGTCTTCTTCTTCACGAATGTCCTTCCTGATACCATTATCATAAACATTAGAACCTACTTCAATATCTGGATCATTACTGGAAGTTACTTCACCAGTCTCATAGACATAGAAATACTTTTTACCAAGTCGTCCACCAGATTTGATGTTCCTTGCCATTACTTAATACCCAGTTCCTTTTCAGTGAAGACCTGAAAGATATATCCTCTATCTTTGCACCACTCTGATGCTGCTTCCCACTTTGCTTGATTCTTGGCATATTCATATGCCTCACGAAGATATCCTTTTGTTTGCTTCTTAGGTTTTGATGGGGGAGAGCATTGTCTCTTAGGTTTGATTTCAATAATCATCTTCTTGATTCTACCCGTAGATTCTTTTACTTTGATGTAAAAGTCTGGGAAGTAACGATGCACTCTGCCATCAACAGGTGATCTGTAAGGCATGACTATTTCTTCACTACCCCACTCAAGGATATTCTCATTCAAATCACAGTAGACCATAAACTTGCGCTCCCATAAGGAACGATACACTATGTTTGTAGGGTCTCCCTTATACTTTCTAGGATACGACGGTGAATATTTACCCTTATATGCCATCTAAATAATAATAACAGAATCATATTAGGTATTTAGAGTGGTAAGACCTCGCAGAATATCAGACTTTAAACCAACTTTCACTAATCTTGCACAGACCTCTCATTATCAAGTGATGTTTGCTGGACTACCTCTTCTGTTGAGACAGCATCTCAGAGTGAGGGGTCTTGACAGTAGATTTATTACAGAGACTGCTGGATTGCTTTGTAATAGTGCGGTTCTTCCTGGTAGTAGACTTGCCACGGCAGATATAATTGGCAATCATATGGGTGTGTCTGAAAAGATGGCACATACAAGACTATTCACTCAAATTCAACTTGAGTTCTATGTTGATAATGAATACAATACTTTGAAGTTTCTTGAGCATTGGATGGAATTCATCGCTAATGGTTCAACATCTAGAGTGAATCGTCAATCAAATAAAGATTATTATATGAGAATGGAATATCCTCATGATTATAAGTGTGATGAAACAAAAATTTTTAAATTTGACAGAGACTACAACAAAGAGATAGAATATAAATTTATTGGATTGTTTCCAATTGATTTAACTTCCACTCAAGTTAGGTATGAACAATCTGAAGTATTAAAAGCAACCGCTACATTTAGTTTTGATAGGTATCTTATGGGTAAATATGACAGTTATTCTGTATCTAAAGGTACATCTGGAAATAGAGAACCTGACAAAATAGGAAAAGATTATCTTGATGCAAATCAAGTTCTTAATCGTCAGCAAGAATTTGAAGGGGAACTTGAAAAAGCATCAACCACCGAATGGGATGGCACAACTAGAGACGGTCTGGATGGAACAGCAACTATCCGGGAAAATAATAGGATAACTAATTTAATACGCAGAAAGTTAGCATAAACAATCCTTGATATAGGGTAATAAATAATCATACTGAATAACATATTATGCCATTACCAAAGATTTCTACACCGACATATGAGTTGGTATTGCCTTCGTCCGGAAAGAAAATTAAGTATAGACCCTTCCTAGTTCGTGAAGAGAAGGTTCTTATCATCGCTATGGAAAGTGAGGATGAGAAACAAATTGCTACAGCAGTAAAAGATGTAATTAAAGACTGTATCCTCACCCGTGGTGTAAAGGTAGATGATCTTTCTACATTTGATATTGAGTATCTATTCCTCAATATCAGGGGCAAGTCTGTTGGTGAGGATGTAGAAGTTCTTGTAACTTGCCCAGATGATGGTGAGACACAAGTTCCTACTGTAATCAATCTTGATGATATTAAAGTTCAGATGGGTAAAGATCACTCTAAAGATATTGTTCTTGATGCTGATTTGACTCTTAGAATGAAGTATCCATCAATGACTGAATTTGTAAAAAATAATTTCAGTGGTGAAGAGATTACTGTAGAGGAAACATTTGATTTGATTTCTTCGTGCATTGAACAAGTATTCAATGAAGAGGAGTCTTGGTCAACTTCTGATTGTACGAAGAAGGAATTGAATGAATTTCTTGAGCAGTTAAGTTCTAAACAATTTAAAGAAATTGAAAAGTTTTTTGAAACGATGCCCAAGTTGTCTCATACAGTCAAGGTGAAAAATCCAAACACTGGGGTTGAGAACAAAATTGTTCTGGAGGGACTAAACGCTTTTTTCGCGTGAGTATGGCTCATGAAGACCTTGAGTCATACTTTAAAACAAATTTTGCCTTGATTCAGCATCATAAATACTCATTAACAGAGATTGAAAACATGATACCGTGGGAAAGAGAAGTCTATCTCACATTCTTACAGCAATACATTGAAGAAGAAAATCTCAAAGCACAACAATCTGGATTAAATGGCTGAGTTATCATCGCCAATACTAGGAATGAGAGTTAGGAGGAATAATATTCCCCCTAGTAATTTGATGGGCAATGCTCAAGAGCAAGTTCCTCAACAGGATCCCCAGACTGTTTTTGCTTTGACAAGAAATCAAATGGCACTTCAAAGTGTCAATAATAGTCTTAATGGTATAACGGGTCAAATTGCAACCTTAAGTGCTTCACTTCAAACAATATCTACACAGATTGTGAGATCGAGTGCACTTGAAAAAGCAAAACAAAGTGAGGAAGATAGACAGCAGCGTGCATTAGCAGAACAACAGTTAAGAGAGGGGAAGGAAGGTTTATTTGAAAGTAAACTACAGAAAGCACTTGTAACACCACTTCAAAAAGTTGGTGGTGCTGCTCGTAAATCACTTTTCAATTTAGGTAGATTTTTTAATATCTTATTAATAGGAACTTTAGCAAACCGTATATTAACAGTTGTAGGTAGACAATCAAAGGAAGGAAAACTAAATCTCAGTAATTTATTTGAAGATGTTAAAACTGATTTAGGGATCATAGGTGGTATATTTTTAGGAATTAATGGTGGGTTTGGAATTGCTCTGTCAATCTTGGGGAGATTGACAACAACGTTAGCTGGATTTGCTATAAAAAACATTCTACTAAGACCAATAAATCTTGCCTTCGCATTGGCGGGTAGAGTTTTAAGCAATCTTTCTGGAAATATAAGAAATTTGCCAAAAACTCCCGCTGCCCCAGGCGGAGCACCTCCACCACCAGGTCGCAATAATACTAGAAATAATACAACTAATAGAAATACTGGCGGTTCTGGGAGGATGCGTGGAAATTTGTTTCGCGGTCTGAGGGGTGGTCTGCTTTCTGGAGCATTTAATTTTGCTACGGGTGGCAATCTGCAGGATACAATTGTTGGTGGCGGCGCTGGTGCTTTAGGATTTGCCCTAGGTGGTCCATTGGGATTTGCTGCTGGTCTTACTGCTAGTTTTCTTGCGCCAAGTTTCGTTAGATCTATGGGACTTAATGTGCCTGGTGGTGATACCACCATGAGGGACATGGCAGGATTTAATCTTACCGATCTTATTATGGGTTCTGTTAAAGATGAAAAACAACTAGAGCAGGAGCAACAGAGAGCTAATAATGTTATTATTAATAACACTGGTGGTGAACAACAACAAGAAGAAGTTCAATCCTCTGCGGGATCTGGAACAGGTAACAATTTAATTCATATATCTAGCAGCAATCCTAATAATCCCTATATGCTGCATTCCATAATTCAGTATAATGTTGGTGGAGGTACAATTTGATGTCATATGCATACAACTCTGGTAAAAATTTAACTGGTATTAGGAAATCTTTAAGTAGGCTTCAAGAAAGTGTTTTTTCTACAAGAAAATCTGCAGAATCTGTATCAAAATCTTTAAAACAGAGTAATGTAGCGAAGAGAAGAAATATTACTAGTAGTGCGAAATTTTTTAAAATAAGAAGAGAGTCTATCAGGAGAAAAGAAAGAGAAGCACTTATAGAAGCATCATCACCTATGGGTGCGATTAAAAGAACATCTCAAACTGCGGTGAGAAGCACTAAAGGATTTCTTGGTAGAATTATGGATTTCCTTGGTAGTATTTTGATTGGTTGGGCAGTCTTAAATCTACCCAAAATTATAAAAGCTGTTGAAGATTTATACAAGAGACTTCAAAAATATGGTGCAGTACTCAGAGAATTTATCAGCGGAGTTGGCGATTTATTTACTGGTTTCAATACAGGTATAATTGGTATATTTAATGGAATAAAAAATATGAATTTTGAAACCATCAAAATTTCCATGGATAATTCTATTATGAAAATGAATGAAGGATTCAGAAAAATAAATCAATCTACTGAAAAAGGTCTTGACATGCTCCGTGGAGATGCTGATACAATTCTCACAAAAATGGGATTTAATGAGAGTGATTTTAATATTAATTCGGGAGAAAATAGAAATGTAGTTTACAATGAAGATAATGAACCTGGTTTTATTGACCCCGAAACGGGAAAATTTTTACCCATACCTCAGAACACTCAAGATCCTCAAAGTACTCAAGATCCTCAAAGTACTCAAGATCCTCAAAGCACTCAAGATCCTCAACAATCACCATCTAAAAATCCAGTATCACAATCTCAATTGATTAATATTGTACCCCAAGTAAATCTTTCGGGTATTGATCAAGGAGATGGTCCTGTTGGTAGAACAAGTAATAGAGGTATGAGGGGAGGTAGAAAACATTCTGGAATTGATATTGGAACTTCACACCAGAGAGGATATCATGTAGCTTTTGGTATGTCGGGTACTGTTGTGTTTGTCGGAAATTTGAGTGGGTATGGAAAAACTGTTATTATCAATGCTGGAGGTTATGATCACTTGTTTGCTCACTTGGCAGATTATGATGTCAAACAAGGTGATAAGTACAATGGTCAAATAATTGGTGAAGTTGGAAATACTGGAAATTCTACTGGAATACATCTTCATTATGAGACTAGAACGACAGGTGGTGTATCTGGTGATGATGTAGATCCAGAACCATATGTTCAATATCTTCAAATTGGAAAGGAAAATCCAAACCCTACTCCTAAAACACAAATAAAAAATAATAATTTAAGTTATAATATAGATCCAACAAGTCCAGATAATCCTGTTATTAAAGGTAATAAGACACCTAGAAATACCAAAACTATTTCACAACCCCCTACAAAAACTATAGCATCAAACAATATCATTATCAACAACAATATACAAAAGTCTAATAAGAAATCTACATTAAGTAACGAGGGTGATGGTGCTATAGCATCTTTCCCTATTACTAGTGTAAATAGTAATGGTTATGATACAATTTACAAACTCCAGGATTATAAGATAGGATAATGTCGGGAAAAGCACAAGAATCTGCCTCATATGAGGTCTTTACAATTGAATCTTCATTTGATCCTAATAAGACGGTAGACATTCGTTTAGGTGTAATTAGTTTTAATTATTATGAGGATTTGTTTTCTCCTACAATAACCGCAAGACTTATTATTGTTGATGGTGGTAATGTTGTTGTATCTAATAATTCAACTGATAGTAAACCAGAATCTCTATACAGTGGATTGCCTCTAAGAGGTGGAGAAAGAATAGGAATAAAAATTAAACCTTTTGGTGCTCCTATAGGATCTGATTCTAATCCTGCTTTGGATTTTACTTCAGGAACAACATTCTTATATGTGTCAAAAGTATCCTCCGCGATGAAGCAGGGTCAAAGAGAAATTATCGTTTTAGATTTAACTTCTAGAGAATCTATAACAAATGAAGTAACCAGAGTTCATGAAAAGTTTCCTAGAGATTTATCAATCAAAGACTCAGTTGATAAAATTGTGAAGGATAAACTCAATTCAGTAGTTGAATCGGATTCAACATCCAATCAATATGGTTTCATGGGCAATATGAAAAAACCATTTAATATATTAGTATGGTTGGCATCAAAATCTGTAGATGATAATAAGGAGGCAGGATATTTCTTTTATCAAACAAAATCAGGTTTTAAATTCAAATCCGTTTCAAAGTTAATTGAAAGGGGGATTGCTTCTCCAAAAAGTGAATATACTTATAAGTCTGTGGGATCAACTCCTCTACAATATTCTGATGACTCCATTTTATCATACACAATTTCCTTAAATCATGATTTGATTTCAAAGTTAAAAAGAGGTATGTATTCTTCTTTCTTCGCAGAATTTAATCCTGCCACGGGTGGATTTTCAAGTGTTGCTAAAGGTCTTTATAGCATTCAAAATAAAGTGCCAAGAGTAAAACTAGGTGAGGACTTTGAAATACCTCAAATCCTTGGTGCTCCAGGTTTAAAAAACTTGCCTAGTAGAATAATCTCTATGGTCGGTGATGTTGGAACTTTAGAAAAGGATGCTTATGTTCCCCAAAATGATTCTAATTTACCTGCAGTAAATGCCAGTGGTTTTGAAAATCAAAGACAATCTATTTTGCGGTATAATCTTTTGTTTATGCAGACTTTAGATGTTCAAGTTCCAGTCAATACTAATTTGGAAGCAGGTGATGTGATTAAGTGTAACTTCCCCAAAACATCATCTGATAGTAAAGAAAATGATCCGGAATTGAGTGGTCTATATATGATTAAAGAGTTGTGTCATCATTTTGATAGTGATCAATCTACAACTTCAATGAAATTAATTAGAGATACTCACGGTTCACCAAAAAGGCCAACAAACTAATGGACGATTTTTCTTTTAATACTAATTTTTTAGGTAGAGATGGTTTCACCTGGTGGATAGGGCAGATTGCTCCTTATAAGGATGTTGATGGTAATGCCTTGAACTCTATGATTGATGGTGATAATAGTTGGGGTGCTCCAAGATATAAAGTTCGTATTATGGGTTATCATCCATACACCACAGCAGAACTAGAGGATAAAGATCTTCCATGGGCATTAGTGATGCGTCCTCCAGGAACCGGAACTGGTTCTGGTGGTATGTCAAAGACAATTCACTTTAATCAGGGAGATACTGTAATAGGTTTCTTCCTTGATAATGAGAATGCTCAACAACCTATAATTATGGGTGCTCTGGGTAATTCTAAATATGCGGCAAAAAATGGTGAAAAACTTCCTTTTGGAAATTTCACCGGTTATAATGAGGATATGAAAAAACCTTCAAAGAAGGTTAGAACACAATCGGAATCATCAGATGTTCAGGAACAACCATCTCCTCAAACAAACACTCCAGAAAGAACTGTAAATTCTGACAATCCCGCAAGAATTTCATCTGCTGATGGAATTAAAGTTACAAACCCTTGTGGTGGTAATGATAGTCCTAAAGATGCTAAGGGAAGTCAACAACTTACAGATATAAAAAATGCTGTGGAGCAATTCAGTGATTCGGTAAAAAGAATAAAAGCAGACTTTGATGAAGGTTCTGAATTTGTAAAAGATTGGATCAAGCAAGAAATCAAGGTCAGAAGGGAGCAAGTAGAAAGTCTAGCATCTGGTTTTGTTAATGGTATGGTCAATGACTTTGCTGAGCAGACTATTCCGTTGATGAAGAAGGGACTTGAGATGTTGTATCAAAAAGTATTTGGTCTTGTATTAGCAGCAACAGGATCATATCCCATTGCTAGGGCAGCAGGTCTTGCCGCACAGCAAGCGATGGCAATCCCAATCAAATTTTTGCAGGATACATTGCCTTGTATTGTTAATTCAATTCTAGGTAAGATTGGAGATACTGTAGAAGGTTTGCTTGGTTCTATTGTTGATAATGTTGATAATTTTGTTCAGTGTGTAGCAGATCAAACGATAGGAGTTCTTGCAAATGACATCATCGGTCAGGCAGCAGATGGATTGAGTAGTGCTCTTGGTGGTCTTAATAAGATTATGCAGTTTGTCAACTCCTTTGATAATCCTGGATCTTTTGTTGAGAACTTAATGAGAAATACTGTAGGTGGATTGCTTGGTCTTATTGGTGTTGCTGGTTGTAATGATGAGAAAGAGAAGGACGCAATGGGTCCATGTAAAACTATTCTAGGTGTTGGACCAGCATTTAATGACCCAACTGACTTGAGAGGAATTATTGATAATGCTAATATTGCTAGTGTAGCTACTAATATTGCTAATGTAGCAGGACTTGATCTTGAGGGTGTTCAAGATATTGCTGAAGGAGTTAAGGGTGTAGTTGGTGCTTTTGATATCTTTAATCCAGATTCCAAGAAACCTGGATTTGCCAGTGAATTGGGTGGATGTTATACTGGACCACCACAATTATGTAAACCACCTAAAATCAACATCTTTGGTGGTGGAGGAGATGGTGCTGCTGCCGCTCCACTCTTTGGATTCCCAGATTTTGGAACTAACACCGCAAGTATTATTGATATTGAATTGACAAATCCTGGAAACGGATATACTTATCCACCATTTGTTCAGATTGTTGATAGTTGTAATCAAGGATATGGAGCTATTGCTAGGGCAACAGTTAAGGATGGTAAAATAGATAAAATCTATCTGTCCTCTGTTGGTGAAAATTATCCAGTTGAAGAAGTAGAACCTTTAATTGTGATTAGGGTTGATATCATCAATCCAGGTTCTGGATTTAATGATGGTGACATTGTATCTGATAATCTTGGTAATTTGTATAATGCAGATATTGTTGGTGGATCAATCATTCGGGTAACTCCCATAAATACTGTAGATGTAACTGAACTACCAAGGATTACTATTACAAGTGTAAGTGGTAGTGGTGCTATTCTCATTCCTAAACTTGGAAAGAGACCATCACAGGAAGAAGTAACTCAAGTCATAGATTGTATCGTATAAAATGGCAGAACAAAAAGTATTCTCACAGTCATTTGCCGAACTCTACGGTCCTAAATTTGGTATCTATGTCAATGACCAGCAGATGGGAATTGATGGAAGGCAGGTTTATCAACTTTATGGTGTAACAGACCAGGACCTTAAGTCGTCAATAAGGTTTAGTGAGTCTGGTGCTCTTAAAATTCATAGTGATAAGACTATAGAAATTGTTGCTGGTGAATATAATGAAGATAAAGGTGTTGATATTAATATTCAAGCAAGAAGAGGAAATGTTAATATCAAGGCAGACAGAAACGGTAATGTAACTGTATCTGGTGCTAATATAATTGTTAATGCTGATAAGAATCTTGACTTAATTGCTGGTAAAAGAATTCGTTTAATGGCGAATGATATTCAAGTTAGAGCAACTTATCATTCTGTGAGAGCTCTTAGTGGTAACGCAACTCCACTTTTAGAACAATTCATCGGCAGAATTTACACAGGAACACAAATAGGAACTGATTTCTTAGGTGGTGAAACAGGAATTGACGGTTCGTTTGTTGGTAATGCCGTTGGTGGTGCCATTGGTGGTCCTGTTGGTGGTTTCGTAGGTGGAGCAGTAGGCGGTCTCTTCTAATGTCAGATCAAGTTTTTAATAACGAGACAACATTCACTCAGAAGGCTGAGTTTTTAAAAGACGTATATATTTACGGAACTCTTTACTATGATTTTGTAGGATTCGGAACGGATCTTACTGTAGAAGATATTAATATCACAAAGCAGGCAAATATTGCCAACCTGTATGTTTCAGGTCTTTCAACTTTTGTTGGTGCCTCAGCATTCCAAAGCACAGTTTCTGTAGCATCCACTGCGACACTTGCTGATGTTGAGGCAGATAATCTTGATGTAGATAATATTGATGTTGGTATTGCGACAGTTCGCGAAAGATTTGAACTTACTAATGACACGGGCACAAACTATCTTGTAGGATTTGCTTCAGGTCCTCGTGCTGGTAATGTAGGTATAGGTAGCACACTTCCAGAACATAATCTTGATGTTGATGAAATTAGAGTTCTTAGTAACATCTATGACTCTGTTAATAATCAAGGGTCTAATGGATTCTATCTTTCTCGTGATGTCAATGGTATTCGCTGGGTTAATGCCGCACCAGATGCTCAGACTGATGGATTCTTTGTTCAAAACGAAGGTGTTTTAGTTGGTGTTGGTTCATTCACCACGATGAACCTAATTGGAACTGACAGTGGTGGTGATTTAGTTGATGCTACTGCCAATGGAACTACCGTTGATATTCGTATTAAAGATCATTGGAGAAAAACTGGTTCTGGTATTCACACAACAGTTAATGTAGGTATTAACAAAGTATCACCAGAAGTTCCTCTAGATGTTGATGGATTTGCCCTATTCAGACAAGATATTAGTGTGGTTGGTATTGCAACCTTTGGCAATACTGTAAGAATTGATGCACCTCTAAGAGTTCATGATAATCCTATTACAGGTACTGCTACAACGGCAGTCTATGCACACAATGCTGGTGTCTCCACTGTAGCTTTTGCTGCGTCGTTTACTCCACTTGCTGGTATATCTTCATTTACTAGAAGAGCAGGATTTGCAACTGTTGCTGCTGCCGC
>Ga0181410_1001281_pt1 | contig 10769 bp, 8 predicted proteins | sample 33SPOviralmetaG_FD_130112 | JGI IMG/M metagenome (GOLD analysis project Ga0181410, IMG submission 130112) | Marine viral communities from the oligotrophic San Pedro Time Series (SPOT) site, San Pedro Channel, CA, USA - 33 SPOT_SRF_2012-06-20 | ecosystem: Environmental > Aquatic > Marine > Strait... | reverse complement strand
TCAGACAATAATGCTTGACCTGATGTTCCGTTGCCAGATATATTTAGAGCAGCTGCTCCAACTGCGTTATCAGTAATCTTTGCGGCTGTTACGGCATCGTCAGCTATCTTTGCAGTTGTTACATTGGCATCTACTATGTTAGCTGTAACGACAGCATCATCAGCGAGTTTAGCAGCTGTAACTGCATCTGCTCCAAGCTGATCTGTTGTTACCTGTGCATCATCAATATGTCGGGTAAGTATTGAGTTCTGCGCTATTTTAGTTCCGTCTACGGCGTTATCTGCTATGTTTCCTGTTGCTACTGTGTTTGCTGCTAATTCTCTGCTAGATATTACATTCTCTGCAATTTTTACTGCTGTTACTGCATTATCTGCAATTTGTAAAGTTGTTACAGCATTAGTTGCTATCTCAGAACTGCCTACAGCATTTTCCGAGATAAGTGTAGAAGTTATAGCATTAGTTGCTGGAAATGTATCTACGGGTCTCTTACCTATATATGCCATTATGATTGCTCCATGACTGATACGATTGTATCTATTGAACTGGCTGTGTCAGATTCTACTTTTATAATATCGCCTGTTTCTAGTACTAGTTTTTGATCTCCACCTACTGCTACGAGTGAACCACCTTCAAAGACCTCTGCATTCTTTACAACAAAGAAGTGTGCAGAAGCTGAACTATCAAGCACTCGAATACTCACTTTTACAGGGCTAGTACTTGTTACATTTGCACAAGTAAGTCCGATTACAGTAGTTGTTGTTGAGCTTGGTACAGTATAAACTGAAACTTCAGTTGTACCTGTAGCTGCTGCGGCAGCGTTTTTGAATGTATTTGCCATATTATTATCCTAGTGCTATTGCGAGTGCGATAACATCATCTTCTACAGCTTGAGCAACTATTACGTTATCAGTTTTGCGAAGATATATCTTTCCGTCAACTGCGCTTATTGCAAGTTCTCCAACATCTATATCACTAGTTGTTGGTGCTGTTGTATTATTTATGTTTCTTTTTAATTTAATTTGTTGAGTCATTAGCTATATGTTCCACCGTCTATATTTTGATAAGCAAGAGCTGAACCATTTGATACTAAAATTTGTCCCGAAGAGCCAACTGAACTAAGTCCTGTTCCTCCATGCGCTGTTCCTATTGATGTGCCATTCCATACACCTGTTGTAATTGTTCCGATTGTTGCTAAGTTTGGTATAGAAGTAATATTGCTTTGTGCTGCTCCTGCTACTGTTGTTGCATTGGTTGCAGTACCTTCTAAGTTTGCAACGACTGTTCCTGCAGTACCACTAAATACGCTACTATTATCTGTAGCGTCTGGAATAAAAGTAAATTTACCTGTACTATCATCGAATCCAAAGAAACCAGTTTTTGGACCGCCATCACTCCACTTAAATTTAATACCTCTATCTAAGTTATCATCAGAACTAGACTCTCCAATTTCCATTACTGGATCGGCGATTGAAACAACTGTTGAATTTACTGTAGTAGTTGTGCCACTTACTGTTAAGTCTCCTGTTACTGTTAAATTATCATTTACTGTAACTTCAGACGTTGTGTGACCAATAGATACTGGAACACCAGAGTTTGCTGTACCAATAGCAATTCCACCAGTAGTATCACTAGTATCAATATCAATATCATCTGTTGCATCAATATCAAAAGTGCTGACATTCATGTCCATAGCACCCGTTACTGTTAATCCTGCAATAGTTCCTAAACTTGTAATATTTGGTTGTGCGGCTGTAGATAGAGTACCTTTTACTTGCCCTGACCCACCATAAATTACTGCTTTACCATTTACAACTGTATTTGCAATCGAACCATCTAGTAGATTGAGTTCTGCTGCAGTTGATGTGATTCCATCTAATGCTGAATTTATTTCTGTTGCTGTTGCTGTAACTAAAGTATCGGAACCAGAAGTACCTAAGTATAATGCTCCTGTTCTTAGTTCGGAAGTAGATTTATTTGCATCTACAATGAGTGCAGAACTTGCTGTAGTAGTACCATGAGCATGATCCATTAAGTTGCTAAAGTAATTACCGCCTATTACTGTTACTGCATTTGAATTTGCTGGATCTCCAATGAATAACCTTTGACCGAGATTGCTCTGTGTACCAGTTCCCCCTGAGAAAGCTAACTCACCTGCGTTTAAAGAACTTGGTGCGGTAGCCCCTGTAGTTCTTTTAATTTTGATTATATTTACTGCCATGTTGTTATCCTAGAATGAGCCACCGTCTAAGGTAAAGCTCGTGGGAGAAGATCCCCCTGCTGAGGCAATTGTATGCCATTCAAATCCACCTGATACTTGTCTATATACAAATAATTCGTCTGATGACGTATTGTACCATAGATCCCCTTCGGCTAAATTATCCCCAGATGGAGTGGATGCTTGCCTAAAAAACTGGTCTGCTAAGTCGCCTAATGCATCTTGTAAGTTACCTCCAGGAAGTGAACCTGTCTGAGTATAACTAACTGATGTTGCTTGAGAAACAGGTAATGCTAAATCTGTACTTGTTGTAACTTGTATTGGATTATCACTTTGGTTTAAAGTAACAGTATTATTTGTTTCATTTACTGTTACATAAGTTGGAGTCTCTGTTACTGTTACTGTGATTGCCATTATCTTGTTACTTCAGGTGTAACTGTTATGTTTCCTTCAAGAATTCTAGTTACTGCTCCTGCTCCTGAAGTAATCTCCACATCATATACATATATTGCTTCATCAATAGCTGAAGTCTGAGAATTAGTTAATGAAAGAGTTAGTTGCCCAGAACTGGCATTAGTTACTGATCCTGAAAAGGTAGCGACAATACTCGATGAATCGTGTGTCGATCGCATCTGAGAGGCGACAGAATACCCAGTCAAATTCATTGCTGAGCCGTTTTCCTGCAAAGTCAAGACTCGACTAAAAGTTGTCCCCTGCTCTATTGTAAAATTATATGTTCCTGCTGACATTTTTCTATTACCTCCAATCTGTTAATTATACCAAAAATTTACCAGCGATGTCAAGAACTGTTTTTGGAATGTGAAGTCATTACCCTTTATCGTTTGGGATATTCTTTGTATTTTTATGTAAAGTCAGGACCATTATACCATTGAACTAATGACTGTCGAGTGCCTTTTGTTACTTTTGTTACTTGATGTTTTAAGATAGAAGGAAATACTATAATAGTACCTCTTTTTCTTAATTTTTCTTCTGTTAAGATTTTTTCACTATCAAATGCTTTTATTTGAAAATCTCCTCCTTCATAAATAGAAGGATCTGTTAATTGTACAGTTACTGACAGTTTTCTATATAAATTAGATTCTACATCACAATCTCGATGCCAACTATAAAAAGCTTCTTTTGGATAAGTACCAAATTGAATTTTTTCTTTTCCTTCAATTCTGAAGTTCCAGTCTGCTAGTTCATTTGCCCTTCTTACATATTGTTCCACTAATCCATTTATCCAATGATTATCATGAACCCATGAAACTAATCCATTTCGTAAATTTGTTTGTATATCTCTGCCTACATCTACGGTTGCTTGTTCTACTGTAAAGGTATTTCCTTCTTGTATAATTGCATCACATAAGTGATCATTAAACTCTCCTTCCCAGTAGTAGTAAGGAGTTTTTTCTACTGATTTCATATTTTAACTCGGTTTAGTTGGAAAAGTTACATCATCTACGGAAGATGCGCTTGAATTATTTGCAGGTAAGTCTCTTAAAGTTTGTCTGTAAGTAACCCACTCTGCTTTTTTACTGTCTGATAAAGGACTGTCTGCTGATTGAGTCCAATCTGACTCTGTAAGTAAAGAACTTCTTAAGTCTCGAACTATTTGTAAAACATTGTCTGTTCTTTTTACTGCAGCTCCGTCTGTTATTACATATTCATGAGCTGAGTATAAACCTTCTAGTATACTTTCTCCAGACTGTAAGCCAACTTGATTTTGGGGTGTGTCTGTAGTTGTGTTATATAGGATCTCTCCATTAGATGTTTTGTATATTGTAAATTTATTCATTATCGTGTATTATCCATCATTACATTTAAAGCCATTTGAGTATGATTGTAGGTACCAGAAAAATAAACTCTCCAGTATACTGTTGATTGAGAAGTGGACAACGTTGATATTTGCCCAGTATAAACATAAGTATAACCCCTATAAGTTCCTGCGTTCCAGTAAATATTTGTATTTCCGTTTGCATTAGTCCAGTTAGAATTATCAAGAGAATATTGAACTCTACCCCCATTAACATTACCTAGTACTCCTGAAAAAATTGCTACATAACCTGCGTTATCCCTAATATCTGTAAGAGTTACTGGTACAAATGAGGCATTGCTACCTGTATATGTTCCCGATCTTTGAACGTATGCTGAACCATCTCTACCTAGAGCAAATTTAGCCCCTGAAGACAAATGACTAACGATTTGAGTACTTACATTAGCAAAGTTTTTAACCTGCAAAGTATCAACATTAATACGGTCGCCAGTAATACTTCCACTTACTACCATGTCTCCATTAATAAATGAAGTTACTTGTGACCAACCACTGCTATACCTATAGGCTTTCGGAGTGCCTCCGCTAACAACAACGATTGCAACATCCCCACTAATTGGATTACGTCCTGCAACTGCATTAAATTCTGAGTCAGTTGGAGCATTATTATCTCCTAGTGGTATGTAATGAATTGCAGACATAACTGCATTAGAACCTGCATTGCCTGTTGGTCCTGTTGGTCCTGTTGCTCCTGTTGGTCCTGTTGGTCCTCCTGGGCCTGTTGGTCCAGTTCCTCCCGTTGGTCCTGTTCCTCCTGTCGGTCCTGTTGGTCCTGTTCCTCCTGGGGTTCCATTTGAGCCGTCTGAGCCGTCTGAGCCGTCTGAGCCATTTGAGCCTGCTGGTCCTGTCGGTCCTATTAAACTTAATGTTCCCCCTACGGTTACTGTACCTCCTGCTGCATATTTTAAAAAGTTTGTTCCATCTCCTAAATAGAAGTTACCTGATGTATCTAAGTAAAATCCATCTGTTGTATCACTAAAGCTATCCTTATTCGGAGTTTTAAATACACCTGTTCCACCAGTTGCACCAAGTGTTAATGCACTTGATACACTCAAATTATTTGTAAAGTTTGTGTTTGATGTAATTTTATCTGCACTTAGCGTGCCATCTACAATGACTGAGCCATCAAAGAATTCAACTACTAAAGAACTGAAGTCTGCTGCATCTGCTTCTGTATTTGAAGTTGTAGCGCTACCATTATATACTCTTGTTCCTGTTTTTTGGGCAGAGGCATCTATGATTGTTACTCTATCATTTGGTCTTATAGTACTATCAGTCGCTGCTGCAATAACAAGAGCTGCTATTGCATTTGCATTTGAATCATCTAAACTTCCTACCCAATTTGTTACATTTGCTGCACTTAAACCGCTTGTGGCAGATTCTTCAAAAGAAAATACTCCACCATCACGAACACCTGCAGGTCCTGGTGCTCCATCTGCGCCTGCACCTGCCGAAATAACTGAGATTGGTATATTTGAAATATAGTTTACTCCGTCTTCAGTAACAGTTACTCGACACACTTTTGGGCTAGAAGTAGAGCTAAATGTACTTGCATCTATTGTTGCTTGAGTACCACTTATACTTGTCGCACCTGTTGTAAATTGTACATCACTTTGACTGTTTCCATTCGATTCTAGTAGTGCTATTGTAGGGGTTGCTGATAGATTCTGTAGTGTTACATCGACTAATTGATCTTGAGCAGTACCAGAAGGAGTAAGAGCTCCACTTCCATCAAATTTTATAATCATACTTGTTATGTTTAATTGTACTAATGGTGAAAGAACTAATGATTTGCCTTGTACGCCCCCTGTGGCACTTGTTGGATGATAAGCTGAGTGTAATATTGTTTCCTCTCGTAACCTTTTAGAAACTCTTCTAATTCGTATCCAATAATATTTTGTAGCAGCTGTATTAATTAAATGCGGGTATACTTCTTCTTTATTTACTAAAGGTAATCTTTCTGCATTTGCACGGTTATTATCGTCAGATGCCCATATTTCTATATCATCACTTGCATCAATAAAATTTGTAGGGTTTGTCCAAGATAAAATAACTGCTCCTGGTTTATTTGTAGTTGCTGCCAAAGAAGAAGGTGCTGAAGGCGCAGATAATAATGCTCCTTGTGTTGCAGCTTCTTGTCTAAGTTCTAAGGCTCTGGCTTTATCAATTACATAAATACTATCATCGTACTCTGTTGCTTTTACACTTACAGTACAATCGGGATTAAAGTTTAAATTGTTTATTCTAAATAATTTGCTTGAAAAATTAAAGGGCTCATATGTGAGTGCAATAACTTGCCCTGCTTTTAATAATAATCCTTTAGTTCCTAGTTTGAAATTTATCTCTCGAGTAAATCTGCTTTTAACCAATGCTAGCTTTGTATTCATTCTGCCAGCATAGTAGTTTGTTATACCTGTATAACTCAAATTTCCACTTTTTGTTATTCGTCTATCAGCTTCTAAAAACTCTTTGTCGAAGAAAGATACACTTCTAGAAGAAAAACCTGTAGCAGGATCTGGAATACTTGCTTTTATTGTATTTTTTGCATTTTTTGCAGAATTGTCTGTTAAAGTTAGTGATCCAATTATATCACTATTATCAATATACTCAGGGTTTACATTCCAGTCATAGTTAACAGAATTAAAAGTTTTATTTTCAACAGGAGTTGTTGCTTCAGTTTCGATATCTAAAACATATTTTCCTGCTTCGTAGGATAATATTCCATTCATATGAGTTAAAAATACATTCATATTTTCAAAAATAGATTTAGAAGTATCTATAATAAAGTTTGTTTGGTGTCTTGTTACAAAAGTTTGGCTATGATGCTCCCAGCCCATGTATCTCCAGTATTTTATAAAATCTGAATCATACAAAGAATACTCGGGCATGAGATCAGTACTATTTCCTGAAGTTAAACTCAAAGCAATATTAGTAGGTCCTGAGCCTGATTCTTTTGTAAGAGTTATCATACCTCCACCAATAGCTGTTGAACCAGCAGTAGTACCACTATCATGGACTGGTTTTGTAGTTATATACCCTGCTCCAGATTTTTGAAACAGTTTAGTGTCTGCAATAATATACTCATCATCTGCATAATTAATATGATTGCCATATAGTCTTACAAATTTGCCAGATATATTATCGAATGTAACTGTTTTTGCTGTTGTATCTACTGATTTAATTCTGCCTGAACCTAAATGATTCCCACTGCTGCCATTGCCGTCTGTTAATTTATAGTAGTCTCCTACAGCTATGTTATCTGTCGTTGCTACACCATATGTCACAGTTCCTCTATCTTCGCATAATTTTGCTGAGGATATAAAAGATGCTAAATCAATGTCTTTATCTCTATCTAATCCTTTCCCATAGCGTACATCACGCATATAATCAAGTAGTTGTAGTGTTGGGTTTATAGAAGCTCTAAGATCTCCTTGGACTCCTGATATATCAAACTTTATCTGTCCTGCATCATAGTAATCTTCTCTTAGTAGTTTAAAAGGAGATTCAATTTCTATTCTTTTTTCACCTGCTGTATAACTTGTAATTTTTCGTGATTCTTTTCCTGCTGGAGTTTTTAAGGTTATTGTTGCGCCTGCAAAGTCTGAGTTTGAATCAAAGCCATCAAAAGGTGCTCCAGATCCTCCCATGAAAAAGTTTCTGTTTTTATATACCTGTACTGAAGTTATATTTGTTAAGTCACTAACACTGCCTGAATATTTTAATCCTTTTAGTGTTAAGTCATTGCCACTCCAAGTTCCAACAAAACTATTATTTTGGTTTTCTGATAAATGACTAAGTTTTGTGCAGTTATTTATAAGTAAGCTATAAGTTGCAAGTCCTGGTTTATTGGCAATTTCATCTGTATACCCTGCTTTTAATAATGCGGTTTTATCTGAGGCAAAAGTAAATACAAGTTCATCACTTCCATTTTTTGCAACCGAAGCGGGAGCTTGACCATAAAGTGCAAAAGATTTATCTGCTAAGTTTCTATGATTGAAGGTTCTCATGTGCCAATAGTTAGTAGCACCATCTTGTTTTAATCTTAAATATGTTTTTGTAGGTAATCCATCAACTGCATCTAAATCTGGGGTTTGATCAAGTAGTATTCTATAATGGGTTGATCCGTCATTATTTGTTAGTAAGTATTTGTGTAATATTCTAAAGCTTGAATCTGAGGAGTTTCCTTCTACAGTTGTATTTTCCCACGTACTTCCATTTGCACTTCTTTGAACGGTTACAGTATCGCCTTCTTTAAAGTTTGTATGTGCATCACTACTACCAAGTACGGGGTCAGGTACATATGAATTATCAAAATTAAAACATTCAATCACTCTTCCACGTACAACATACTCTAGTTCTGGTATTTCTGTTTGATCTGCTGATATTACGAAAGCATTTGCAGAATAAGCTGTATCAAGTAATCTATGATCAGGACTCCAATAAGGAAGGTTACTGTCATAATAAGCTTTTTGTCTTTTAAACCCATTACCTTGTGCTTGACTAACTAAAAGTGATGAAGCCTGTTGTGTATTTGATCCTTTAAAAAAAGAAAAAGACATAGAATGTGGATGAGCAATTTGCGCAAATTCGCCGTGTTGTAACCCTCTTGCATCAGTAGCTTGAAGAGCAGGAATATTTGAAATACCTACAGTTGCGTAGTGATAGTGTGTTGAATCTAATTGTTGAGATTTTAAAGTATTTGCTGCTCCTGGATCCATTTCTCTGGCTACTTCTTCTTGCCAATTTTGTGTAAAAGTTGAATTTGAAGTAGCAACTGTTGAAGATTCTACTCCACCGATAGTATTACCTATATCTCCCCTACCATAACACTGTAATTGGCTATTGTCTTTATCAGTTCCTGCGGCTGCACTTCTTACACCATAGTCATTTTGATCTGTACATATTAAAGGAATACCATCAACGTATAGATTATACAATCCAAAAATTTCTCCTTCACAGATAGCATCTGCAACAAATATTATCTTTGAGTCATTATTATCTGTGTCAGCAAATACAGGTATACCACCTAATCGTCTTACTCCATATACAACTGGTAAATATTTTCCTTGTAATCCAATATTAAGGTCGACTTCATTGTCTATCTCTTCTGTTACATTTCTAACTATAGTTTTTTGTGTAAGTCCTATTCCTCGATCTTTTACTTGTACATTTTGTCGTGTTTCATAAGTTTTATAGTTTGCAATTGCACTAAGAGTTGTTTCTGAATGTAAGAATCCTAAATCTGAGGCATATTCGGGTTTTATAGCAACTAAAGGATCTGGTTTTCCATTTCCATCTAAGGCTCTATGAGTATCATCTGTTGTTATTCTTCCTCCGACTGCTGCCCAATCTCCCCAATGACTTGCAAGATTCCATTTTACATTACTTGAGTTTGTTCCTTCTGTAACAGAGCATCCTGCAATAATTCCTTTAAAAATAACAATACTAGAGTCTCCAACTATATCTCCTGTTTCTGGATTTATAAAAACTTTGTATATAAATACTTCTCTATTAAGAAAAGTTGGATTTGCTAAATTTAGAGTTGGTTTATCGTCAAGAATTGCTGATAATTCTCCTATCTCTAAAGATATTGTTACTTCTGCATTAGTATCTGTCGGGTAGCTTGTTGTATCGTCTGAGTCATTTCCTGTAGTTGTAAGAGCTAGTGTTCTATTACTATTTGAAAATCCAGTAATAAGATAAGTTACATTATTAACTCCTGTAGAAAAATTTCCAGAGTTTTTTGTTATTTTTATTTTGTCTCCTTCACGAAATCCTTCCTCTACTAAATCTATTATATCTCCTTTATAAAAAGTAGTATCTAGTGCGAAAGCTCCACTTGAAAAGTCTCCTGTTACAGATACAGAAGTTCCAAGATGATCTCCTGAAAGTGTAAGAGCCATATTTGTTGCTCTTGGTGAAGTTGTTTCTGAGTAAGAACCTATAGATTTTACTCTATTTGCTCTATAGACTTGTGCACCATTTGATGCTCCATCATGATCTGTACTGCCATCATTAAAACTTATATCACGACTTGCATCTGTAAAATATGCATAACGATTTGCATTTGTACGAAAATCTTTAGTATCTGGGTCAGGTTTGAAAGGTCTTTCAAACTTTATAAGGTGAGCATACTCAAAGTCAGCATTGCTAACAAGTAGTTCTTCAATATCTATTGGTACTGCGCGTTTAGTCATTAGGCTTGGGCCTCCTCTAAGTTAAGGCTAAAAGTGTACAAGTTATTTGTTCCAAGTGAATATTCTTGAACATCTGCTTTTTGTACTACACGAAAAAGTGGACTTGCGTAAGTAAGTGTTGAGTTATCTGTTACATCTTTTTCAACTGGTGGTACAACATATAGTCTTCTCTCATCTGTAGAATTTAATGCACTATCTGAAGCTAACTTATCTGTTGAAGTTGCAACTCTTACTACTTTATAAATTTTATGATGATTGGAATTTCCAGCATCTGAGAAATTGAACATATCACCAGGACGTAATCCACCAGTGACACTTCCCATTCCATCTATTAAAAAATTTGAATCTCCTGCAGTTATACTTCCTTGAACTGAAATTGTTCCACTTGTTGTAGTTCTTGTTGTAACATGTTGTGGTAAAGCAACAAAAAATGGTTTAAGTCGTCCTCTTTTTTCAAGCAAAAAATTGTAAATTGGTTCAAACTGATCGCGAGTCATAGGGTTATATGTAATACTTATACTCC
>Ga0181410_1001279_pt1 | contig 10774 bp, 10 predicted proteins | sample 33SPOviralmetaG_FD_130112 | JGI IMG/M metagenome (GOLD analysis project Ga0181410, IMG submission 130112) | Marine viral communities from the oligotrophic San Pedro Time Series (SPOT) site, San Pedro Channel, CA, USA - 33 SPOT_SRF_2012-06-20 | ecosystem: Environmental > Aquatic > Marine > Strait... | reverse complement strand
TTCTACAACCTTGGCACTGATCTGGGTATATCCGCCCTTACGAACAGCGTTAGTTGGTGCTGTGTTAGATAGTCCTACATCACCCTCTATCTGCCTGTTTGCGCCAGTAGCCGCTAGGTCAACTTCACTCCACTCAAAATAAGTGTTGTCAACGTTGCGTGATCCAATAGTAGACATAAAAATAGTCTCTGTGGGAGACAAACTTGCCATTGCTTCACTCAAATCCTCGCGGATTGTTGAGACATCATATGTCTCGTTTGTATTTGCTGTAACAGCCATTGCTGTATCCTTTCTGCAAAAGTTAAGGGTTCAAAAGATAATTAGCTATACTGTCTATATCACCTTTTGATTTCATATTCGCCTCTGCTTGTTTTGCCCTTGATACTTTCCCTGCATTAGCCGCACGTTTTGCTGCTGGCTTGACCACTGGCCTTGCACCTTCAGCTTTTTGTTTAGCTTTACCTTTATTGGCCTGTAATTCTCGCCATTTTAAAGCATCATTTAAAACCATAACTTCTTCAGCATGTTTTACAGTACCTATCTGTTCGTCCGATAAGTTGTAATGTTTTTTAGCTTTAGTCGCTATTTCTTGGATAAATACACTACGTTTCTCAGGATCACCAAACTCAGGCATCCACTCAGCAAGTCGCATTGCCTGTTGGCTAAGAAATTCTTGCTCTTGCTTTTGTTTTTGCTGCGTTTGTTGTTGCATCTGAACTTGTAGTTGTTGCTCAAAATTTTGACGTTTATCTACAGCCCTGCGATATTCCGCTTCTTGTTCTAAATACCCTAGAGGGTCACTAGCTCGTAGTTCCTCTGATGGATACTCTGGTACTTTCGGAACATCACCACTTTGCAGTTGTTGTACCAAATGCTGAAGCACTTGGCGCTCTTGGGTTATTTGTAACTGTGCTTCATCTAATGTTTTTTTAGTTTCAGCATTATCAGCCATTCCCTTTTGGATATACTTTTGCCCTGAATAGCCACGTTGTAGCTCATCCAAAGTTACCTCAGTTTCAATGCCATCTACTTTGACTTTATACTGTGGTTCTGGTTGAACTTCGTCCTGTTCAGCTTCTTCGTATTCCTCACCCAAATCGTCCTCGTTGGCTTGGGCTTCAACGTCATCCTGTTCATCAACAACTTCTTCAATTACTTCAGGTTGTTCGTCAACAATTGCTTCGACAACTTCGTCTGTTGTTTTCTCAGGATTATCTGGCGTTTCCATAATCAAATTTTCGGCAACCGCCTGGTAATCATTGCCGTTGATTGGGTTAGTCGTGGACACGGTGCTTTCCCTTCTTTGTTAGTAGCGTTAGTGTATCAACGTGTGATTGCAACTCACGCTCTATTGCATTTAATGCACAGATAATACTGTGCGCTTCTTCGCGTTCCTCCACTTCTGAAGGTGCGCTATTCGCGAAAATAGATTTTTGTTCTTCTCGCAAATTCTTTATGGTTTCTTGAAACCATTCATTTTCTAATAGTGATTTAGACCGTTTGGCCTTTTGCTCCATATCCAAATCACATTCCCATCATCTGATCGTTGTGTGGTCTAGGCGCATCTTGCTCTGCCTTAATACTAGCAGTATCAACAGCAGTGCCATATTTACCTAAAATCTCAGCAACTTTAACAGCTAAATCTTGCACCATTTCATCCCTGGATAAATCGTCATCCATGCCTAATTTGTGCATTTTATATTGCATGTCCATTTGAGCTTTAGACATATCTACTTGCGCTCTGGTTTGCGCTTTCATTGCTTCTGTTTGCATAAACGCAGCATTTGGATCAGGCTGTTGTCCTTGCATCATCGCTTGCTGTTGTGCCATTTGTTGTTGCTGCATCATCATTTGTTGCTCTATTTCTTGTGTCATAGGCATGAAATAACGATCTGCATTTCTCACACCACCAAGAGCTAATAAATCAGCCAAAGTATTTCTGATTTGTGTCAATGTAACTACACCATTATTAGCACCATATGATTGATATATACCTTGTTGGATTTGTAAGGTTTGCTGTAATACGGCTGCACGTTCGTTTTCGCGCCCAGTGCCAAGACCAACAGTGACTATTAAGTCCATATCAGTTTCCCATACAGCAGGGTTTATTGGAACAAATGTACCGTTTAAACGCATAAGTTCGTCACCGTCTGCATTTTTTACCATTAGCTCTAACATCAAGCGAAACATTTGTTTCATGCCACCTTCTGCAAAATTTCGCGCTATAACTTCCGCTTGTCCTGTTTGCCCTTCCATAGATGCTGCAATTGCTGTTGCTGTAGAAGACTTTAGCACATCTGGATTTAATCCTTGCGCCATTTTAGAAACGCCAGTTTTATTATCTACTAATTGGTCAAAATACTGTAACGCTGGCAATGTGCTACCAGCAGTAAATGGTACAGTCATTTCATTTATAGCATTAGGTGACTTAACACGCACAATTCTTCCAATTTCGTTGTTAAGCAAATCTTCTACCGAAACTTGACCATCGACGTATTGAATACCTGGGTTGTTTGTAAGCGCAACATTATCCAACACACCACGCAACATTGCAGTTGCAGCATCCTGATCTGAGATTACTAAATCAACCAAGCTTGTTCCAAAAAAAGCATGTGGTTCTGGGTCACACTCAAAAATTGCATATGGGGCTGTGTCAGCTTCGTAAAAATTAAGTATTTTATATGTCGATCCAACACACAAAAATTGGTACAATCTTGGTATTCCTGTACCTTCTATATCTAATTCCATATATGCTTGTGTCAGTGTTATTTTTTTTGACGATGTACTTACATTTTCATCTTCACCGTCATCGATAGCGTACCCACGCCTTTCAAACTCTGCCTCATCATCTACTGCACTATACTCTGTGTTATCTAATCCATCTAAATCTTCTATTGAAAAACCCATAGCGATAATGTCAGAAACCCTTACCTCTGTGCTATGACCACAAACGTAATAATTATCAATTCCACGCGCATTACGATCTACGAAAAAGTCCTCTGGCGGCACACTTTCTATACATATTTCACCATGAGGTATAGACCGCGAAAGTTTTACATCATGCTCTGGAACTTCTATTTCTATACCTTCTGCATCAATAGATATGCTAGTGCGTACTTCATGTTCTAAAACTTCAACATCGTCTTCTCCAACTAATGCTGTAAAAGCTTCGTCGGTAAGATTACGCATAGTAAATATTTCAGGCTTCATTGTGTCGTTGTAATAGACATACGCAATACCAGTTTTCTTAACCATTGCATCTTGGAAAACGTCATTTAAAACTTTATAACCATTATGTTTTTGAAACTTATAAGCAATAAAACTTGTGGCTTGCTCTGCTGCTGCAACATCTTCTGGGCCTTTTGGTACAAACTCAACAGGTTTTTCGCTTGTTAAAAAAATACGCTGTATGCTTGGTTTAATGCCTCGCACTGCTTCCCGACACTTTGATGCAACAACACCAGATCGACCTTCTTCGTGTCCTATATCAACTTGATTATCAAAATAGCGTTGAGCTTTTATTCTTTGTGGTGCTATCTCACTATCCACGAAATCCACCGCATCTTGTACTGCTTTGGAAACAATGCTTTCAATTTGTGTTTGATCTAATGGTTCTAATCGCATTTTATTTCCTTACTGTACTAGTAAACCTTGTGTACGTCTTTCAGCTTCTTTTTGTGATCCACTGCCAAGAAGTGTGGTAATTTCATTAGCTAAAAATATGTTATCTTCTGCGGTTTTAATTTTACCATCTGCTGCATCTTGCATAATTCTTAATGCTTTCTTTGCCGCTGCTGTGTTTTTACTTGTTAAAGCTTGGGCTACTTCTGTGTATATTCGTTGTTTTCTTTCATCTACAAATTCATCTGTCATACCCGTAATTTCTTGAATTACTTTTCTACCAGATGTTAAACCTTCACCACGCAAAAGTGTACCAATTGCCCCTGGTGCAATTTGTGTATTTACACTTTCTTGTATATTAGTTCTTATATTGGTTAATGAATTGTCACGCACTCTAGCCCTTACTGTAGCTGATTGAGCAACTTCATCAATCTGACGCAATAACACTCCAGCATCTGCGCCCATAACTTGCATGATTTTTTCTCTTGCATTTTGTGATGAGGTTACACGCATAAACGCATCTAGTTGTCTTGCTGCTAAATCTGGATCAGATGGTACTGTTTTAACGTCACCAAGTAGCTTTCTAATATATTGCCCCATACCCATACGCATCGCTTGTAATTGTATGTCAGAAGGACTATCACCTAATACTTCTGCAATATCGTCTATTTCTACTCCAGGTTTTAATACATCCCTACCTAATTTAAATGCGTTTTCTTCTCCAATAACATCGCCACCCATTTTGACTGCTTTACTATAAACTTTGTCACCTGTTTTGGGGTCTATAGCCGCGTCATTAATAGAAATTTTTAAATCTCTAGCAAACCCACTAAACAATCTACTATCGTCTGTAGCCTTGCCAAATTCACCTTTGCTTTCTTCTGCTAAAGTACCCAATGCGCGTTTTAAATAATCAAGCTGCATCACATTTGGAAGTGTTGAATAAGATACTTCGCCATTTTCAGATATTGTTGCTTTTATCTGTTGATTTTTAAGACCGTCTGCCCTCATTTTTACATTTGCTTTTTTGATTGCTTGCTGCACAATAGAAGGATCAATACGGTCTAAAACAGCTTCAATATTACGTCCAGCAGCAGATGAATAATCTATAGGTGTATTATAAGCTTTGTTGTATGCTTTCGTCCTATCGGCTTGGTTTCTGCCTCTTAACTCATTTATAACTTTCTTTGGACTTGTTTCCGTTCCAAGATTTTTTGCAATTGTGTTATCAAGTTGACCGCTAAGTGTATTAGCTCTATCTGACATTGATTTTGCTATAATCGCAGAAGGTTGCGCCCCTGCGTTCCCTGCTGCGTCTGCTAATGCCAAAGCTGCAACATCTGCGTCTGCTAACATTCCGCTATTACCAGCCCTCTCTACAGCTTTTATTGCAGCGTTTAAATCACCACCAGACGCAAAAGCGTTTTTTATAACCATTGCTGCACTTCTTGAAACCCCAAGTGCTGTAGAAATTAAAGGTATATCTGCACTTCTTAAAGCATCAACAGTCCTTCTTATCCCTGCGCCTAATAAGGGCAAAGGTGCGCCAACAGCAGCACCAGTTCCAGTACCAATTGCTGTATCAATTGCTGTATCTCTGCTAAGTATTCTATTGCCTAGCGAACCGTCATCTTTACCACCAGCAGACATAATTGCAGCAGTAGCTCCACCACCTAAAGCAGCACCAGTTCCAGACTTTACAATTCTTGAAATCATACTGTCAGTTGGTTTACCTGCAAATATTTCTGCTAATTTTGGAAATCTTTTTACTAATCCGTAAACTTCTGCAACGCTAATACCAGCTTGAATTGCAAAGTTCTCAATTGGCCTTTCACTTGCCATTGCATTTTGCAACGCTCTTGTAGCTAATTTAGCATCGTTATTAAAAAATCCTATAACCTCATCAGCAAATGAACCAGTACCAAATCCCATTACTGGCAGTGCTGCTGCTACTCTAGACGTTATTGGGTTTTCTTGAATAATGCCTTGATTAACCATGCTTTGTGCCATTTGTCCTGTTGTAACCTCTCCAAGACTTTCGGTGAACTCAGAAATTTTGTCAGGGTCAGTTGTACTATAACCAGCCCCGACTAAAGTTAAATTACCTTTAGGTGATCGTAGCAACGCATCGCCTTTATCATTTTTAATTGGAATACCGTCAGGTGTAACAGCTACTTGCGCTGTGTTTGACTGATCTAATTTTTTCAATTTAGATATAGCTTCAGTTTCAGAATTAGCTCTTATTCTAAAAATATTATTAGTTTTTTTGTCTCTTAAAATAAAAACCTCTGCCACTTTACAGCCTCTCTACATCATCATTTTGATTTTCTTCTGTTGAATTATTATTACTTGGCGTACCAGAACCAAAAATACTTCTTGGGTTTAAACCTAATGCTAAGATTTGTGGAGTTGCTAAATTTTCTAATTGAATTTTTAAATTTTTGATGTTTTCTTTTACTCTTACATTTAAATCGGCTACACCTGTAATATCTAAGGCATAATTTAATGGGTTCGTAGTATCTACAATCATTTGATCCATTAAATCTAAATCTGGGCCATTTAAAACACCAAGATTAAAAAGTTCTTTCATTTGCATTTGCAAATTACGTCTAGCTAATTGCAACGCATCTTTTTGCGTTCCTGGTAAAACAGCAGCACCACCCTCATCAAACAATCTTTGATATTCATCAAATCCTCCCATCAAACTCTTTGAAGCCATTACAACTTTTTGCGCTTGTGTTTGATTAGGGGAAGATAATGCTGAAATATCATCTGCTTGAATTATTTCCATTTCTCCAGTTTCGGGATTAAGTCTTGTAATTGTGCCGCCTTTACTTTTTGGGGCAGTAAACAGAACCTCTCCAGTTTTTCTGTTAACAAGACTACCACCTACAACTACAAAATCACCTTTTTGCTCTGCTAAAAATGCCCTGTAGACTTCTCCAATCGGCACACCCATATCTAAAGCTTGTGCATATATTGCACCATTTGGTTGTGAAGCTAAAAATTCTTTAGTCTTATTTCTGTTGCCTTGAGCAACACGCTGTGCGCCCTGTTCTCTAATTTGTTCTCCAGCCCTCATTTCAGGAAGTATCAACGGATCAAGTGCTTGTCCTAAATTTTGCAATGGACTAAGACCAGTTGCTTGGTTTGGTCTACGCATACGATTTAAGAAACTAAATAAACCACCTGTTTGTGGGTCTGGGTTCATCATGATTACTTACCACCTGACATCATTGCTATTGTTTGTAGATAATTAAATAAACCAGGACTTGAGCTTGTTTGCTGACCTGAGACAGATGGTGTTCCTGATATAGCCGCCAACAGCGTGTTTAATCCTTGTGCTGGTGTTTGTTGGTATCTGTTGAAATCTGCGCGTCCAGCGTCAATTAGCTGTTGCTGTATACCGCGCTGCTGCGCCCCTTGTGCAGCCATTCTATCTTGCACCGACTGACCATAGCCGAAAGACTGTCTACCTAAGTTACCAAGCTGCTGTGCAGCCCCTAGACGCTGTTGATTGCCTTGCAACCCTGCGCTTTGATTAACTTGTTGTGCAGTCATGCCAGCTTGTGCGCCAAACTGTGATGCTTGGTTTTGTGCATTTGCTAAATTTTGGGCTGCACCTAACGCTGTATTAAATCCTTGCTGTCGTAAATTACCAACCATATTAGCTGCTTGTTTACCATATCCTAATCTAGTTTGTGCTTCTGCTACACCTTGCCGACTGCCACCAAATGCGTTTGCTGCTTGAGCTTGTGCGCCTAATTGATTAAGACCTATATCTTGCGCTTGCCCAATATCAGCTAAACTTTGTTGTACTACCTGGCTTTCATAAGGGTTTTGGAACTGCCCAATCATTGCTGCTGGATCAGCCGCTTGATAAGACGTTGCCTGTACTTGTGATGGCATATAACCCATACCAGCCCCTGTACCTGCTAATGCTGCTTGTTGCGCCCCTGATGCTTGTGCAAAAGGGTTTGCCGTCATTTGTGGATTTGCACCGCCAGCCATATTATTCTCCTATTTTCCTCTGCTACCGCCCTGCAATTCTAAGGCTACAGGTTGATTTTGTGGCGCTCTTTCGCCAATTGTTCCATCAGGTGCTATGCCAAAACTTTCAGCATAATCTCTAATAGGTTGTGGTACATTACCGATCATTTGCTCAGTCATAGGTGCTGATGAATATCCTTGTATTCCACCCATGTTTTGTACTGGTGGCAAATAACTGCTTGTATCTACAGTTGGCATACCGAAAGATTGTGCCGCCATGTCTGTATATTGATTTGCTAATTGTTCTTGCGGTGATAATGCTGCAACTTGCACACCAGTATCTGGTATGTATGTGCTTTGCAAAGGAACTAAATCAGCCGCCATGCCTAATTGTTGTTGTACTGGAGTTTCCAAAAACTCTGGCAAAATTGTTTCTTCTGTTTGTCTACCGCCTTTAGCCATCTTTTATGTCCTTATGAAAATGAACGTGCTGCAATGTCCAACCGTTTTCTTTTAATGGTTTTTTCCACCCTAACCTACCTGTCATAATACCGCCAGTGCAACCATGTCGTTCTGCCCATACTCCAATATCGTGATCCATATCCATAATTTGGTCTAATTCTCCACCAGCTAAAAATATATTAATTACTTTCTTTCTTGGATATACCACAATTTCTGTGACGATGCACCCCCTTGGTGCTGCCCATAGTTGCATAGTGCCTTTTGCAATACCTACAACAATATCTTCCCATTCATGTGTGCCGTTACAATGCTCTAATGCGGCCTCTATCCACGGCTTACATCTTTGCAAATCTGGGCTTAATCTCCAATGTTCCATCAATAACTAGCTAACGCCACCCTTTTCCAAATTGCTGTAGAACCATCGTGTGATCCAGTACAGATATAAATATAGTTCGTATCCCATGAAATCATCCCTGCTACGTCACCACTTGAACCTACACTTGATGGTGGTGTTGCTTGCTTTGTCGCAAGTTGTCTAAATGCATTATCATGCGAAACCACTGCGTATTTATTTGTAGTATCCCATAAAATAATACCATCTTCTGATGGGTTATCATCTGCTGTTTTAAAATATAAACGTGGTAATTGCCTACGCAAATAGGCAGTCAGGTTATTACCCCATGCAGCAATGTTATCGCCAATTGGTGGTAATACTGGTGCAGCCATTATCTACTACCTCCCGATTTTGCATCAATTCTCATTGTTCCTACACGCCATGCAGCATACGGAGTGTCTCCATCTACACGCATACGAATTTGTCTACCAGAAAACCTTACAGACGTTGGATTAGTTGGGGTAAATGGCCCATGCGTACTTTCTGTAGCATTTGGATAAAATCTGCTTTTGAAACTTAAATTTACATCACCTTGTGTTTTTTCATCAGGAATAAGATTAGTTACCTGCATGATTTTTTCACCGTTGCCGATACTTACAGGGCCAGTTTCTGCAAAAATACTATCTGCTGCAACAACACTTATTGTATTACCCATGCCGTTGCCGTGAACAGTGCAATAATATTTTAAAGATGCTGGCGCATTATCTGGTACTACAAAAGTAGTTTTTGCCCCACTGCTGCCTGGTGTGCCTGTTGCAGTAACTCCCGATGTAAATGAAGTATCATCCGTATTTCTAAATGCTATGGGATGGTTAGCATTACTACTATCGCTCTGATCAAAAATATAAGTGTACCCTTTTTTTAACGTTAATGTTGGATAATTACTGGCGTCCAGGATAAATTTATTACCACCATCAACATTTGCTACCGTAACAGTGATTGTTTGCTTATCAAAATAAGATAAACCAACTTCGTGATCATACATCGCACCATCAAAACCCATTAACATAGGATAGGTAAATACACCTCTTGAAGTACCAGAAGTTCTTGATAAATTGCCAATTAACCAATGATTTTCTTTATAATCTAATGCAACATAACGATCTATTTCGTTTGAACCACCAGAACAATAAAACCACCATATTTCACCAAATTGTCCATTTGTAAAAGCCCACGTTTTGCTTTTTTGTGCAGTGTTTATATCGCCAAAAACGTAATCATGCACATCACATGGAATTTCTGACACGACATTTCCATCAAATCTAAAAAATGCACCGTTTCCCATCCAGAATACACCCATGTCAACATCTGCTGCTGCCATGCGTGAAATAATACCTGAAGATGAACCTACCCTTTCAAACCCAAAAACATAAGGTGGGCCTATATAACGTGCAGTGTGGGCATCTATATCTGTAATAATTAATGTTTGCCCTCTTGTCCGTATTGCAGTTTGGATTTGACCTGACGTTTGCAATTCTATATCGCCAGCTTCATTTGTAGATAACGCAGCCCATTGAGTATTATTTTCTCTATCGCACCAAGCAACTTTTCGTGGATTACCACCGCTTCCTAATGCAAAAATAAAACGTTCTTCAGTAACAATTAAACCTAAATTATTTGTTGGTGCGTTTGAAATTGCAGCAGCTTTTGCACTTGTTCCAAGCTGCCATTCTAAAAGCCTACCATCTGTAGTTGAGCAAGCGACTAAATATTCACCCCAGTTATCTATTGACCAGGTTGTAGCTTCTACCAAGTTACCAGTGTCTGGGCGAGGTGTTCCATAAGTTCCAACGCCATAAAAGCCATAGCCATATCCTGTATTTACAGCAGCACTTTCTGTACCAGCAACTAAATCCGTAGGCGCTATATCATAAACAGTACCACCTGATAATGCAGCTTTTAATTCGTTAAAAGAACCTGCTGCAACATATCTTGCGCCAGCGTTACTTTCCCATGTGTGCATTCCTCTAGGGGCATTTGTTGTAATACTTGCTATATTTTCGTTAGTTCGCCACCCACCTACTGGTCTAAGTGACCCATCGCGCCAACGCACTAATGATCCATCACGCCACCGTCCAGAAGCGTCTAAATCTGTTCCTGTTTGATAAAAACCTGCTGGAATTTTAAGTGGTATAATTGCCATTATTTTACTCTGGTTTTGTAGGCCATGAAATAGTATTTGGAAAGCCTGATTGCTGTGGCACGTTTAATAAGTCTGTGCGGTACTGTGACCACTCAGTTTGTTTTTCTGACGTCATATCTGCCCAACGTAAAGGGTTGGATACAATGCTGTCTGCTTCTGATTGC
>Ga0181410_1001275_pt1 | contig 10790 bp, 16 predicted proteins | sample 33SPOviralmetaG_FD_130112 | JGI IMG/M metagenome (GOLD analysis project Ga0181410, IMG submission 130112) | Marine viral communities from the oligotrophic San Pedro Time Series (SPOT) site, San Pedro Channel, CA, USA - 33 SPOT_SRF_2012-06-20 | ecosystem: Environmental > Aquatic > Marine > Strait... | reverse complement strand
CCGATAGTCGGGCCGGCCGTTGGTCTTGACCGCATCAGCGAGCAGTGCCGCATTATACAGGCCGTATCGGCTCGCCAGCAGCACTGCGCCAGCTCGCCGCACGCTGCGGCCATCCTCGAGAGCATCCGACGCCGAGCGGCGCCGGTGCTCCATGGTAGCGATGAACTCCGTGAAACTGCTCATCGGATGCTGACCGGGCCGTTGTTTGCGACAGCGACAGCAGCGTCGCAGATGTCCTGCACAAGCTCTGCAGGCATGTCAGCGCGGAAACCGGCCCACATGGCAGAGGTGAGCGCCTTGCGGGTGTCCCCGTCTGGGCGGTTGGCGTAGTCCAGCGCTGCCGCGCTGAGGTTGTCGACGAGCTGCTGGCGGTTGGGTGTGTTGAGCATGTTTTCCTCCTTGGGTGTCTAATCCTAATAGACACTCGGCAACCTGTCTATAGATATTAGCATTTTTATCCTGAGCGCTATAGGCTAGTGGTATGACACTCGCCGATCATCTCCGGTCCCTACGGCTCCACGCTGGCCTCACTGCCGGCTCGCTGACCTCTGCCGCACGGTCTACCGTGCACGCGCTAGAGAATGGCCGGATCATGCCTTCACCGTCCGCGCTGGTCGCCATGCTCGCAGAGCTAAACGCTGACCAAGCTGCGCGGGATCTGGCCTGGGCACTGTACCGGGCACAGCATGAGGCGAGACAGCTACACGCAGAGCGCCCCGGCCGATGTGGTCGGGCATGACATTACCTCGCTTGAATGGGCGTCATCGTCGGGGCGGCTCTGCATTTTCTCGGTCTATCTCGCACAATACCCAAAATCCGGGCGTTATCATTCCTCAACGTCTGCGAGATAGGCCACCTTCTACCGCCCTGGCCGGCGCCACAATCCCCTGTTTCAATTCCAGCCGGTCAGGGCTCCTCTATGCGTGACGTGACCTGGTTCCGAGTCCACATCGACCCGCGATATCATGCGATGCGCGGCCTCGAGTGGCTTGGCTACGTCGGCACCCACTGCGATCAGATCCTATTGATCGAGGACGTGGAGGATGAGCAGCGGGTGATCAAGCCAGAGCAAGCCTGCCCGGCATGTCTCGCTGCTCTGGAGCGTGAGCAGTGACTGCTACAATAGGCATCGATCCGGGAAGAACTGGCGGCGCTGTCCTTATTGATGAGCGGTCCCGGCTCATCTGGGCGGCATCCTGGCGCCCCTGCTCAGTCGGCTATCGCGTCGATATGTACAGCGAGGATGAGAGCTGCAGTGAAAATCTGATAGGCCAGGCATCTGATGTCGGTGTCTACCTCAGCATCTGGGCAGCTGATGTGATGGGAGAAGGCCCGGCTCTCGATAGAAAGCCGCTGCAGCTCGCATGCGAAGACGTATTCGTGCACCGTCAGCGGCCCAACATCCGCAGCTCTATCTCTCTCGCGCGGTGGTCTGGCGGCATTATGGGACCGTTAGAAATTTACGCCAATAAGGCAACATCGTATTATCAGGCTGCGGTTTGGCGCCGCTCTATCCTCGGCCTCTCGCCATTTACCAAGCGAGAGGCCGCGAAGGCCGCAGCGCTGAGGTACATTCCTGCCATGGTCCCGGGTCTCAGTGCCGCACTCGAGGCGCTCGGCTCCCTTGACCATCTCGCCGATGCTGCCGGTATCGCTCTCCATCGACAGCGCACCTAATCCGCTAATATCCCGCCTCTTGTCCCGCCTATCCGGCCCGGCCTCCTCGGTCGGGTCGGTTTTATTTTGCTACTATTAATAATAGTTCTTGCACACTATTAATAATAGTCCTATATGTTGAGTGTGGGCAGGGAAACAACCCGCCACCAACCAAGGACAACACCATGACCGAGATCAAGACCGCGCACGGTAGAACACGAGCATTCAACCCTCACGCCACCGGAATCGACGGTTCTGGTCGAACAGTTTTCATCGTGTGGACAATGAACGAGGACGGGAGCGTCCACCACATGGAGAAGTTTTATTCAGCAGCAGAGGCTCTCTGCTGGATGAAGTGGGCATAACCCCCGCCCCCTCGGGGGCCGTGTCCGCGCTGATAAGCGGAGATGCGTCCAGCAGGACGAAACACAAGAGGACAACATGACCCTGACCATCGAACACACCGACAGCATCACCATCGACGGCGCCACCGTCGCCGGTGACCTGCACATCACCATGGGCTGCGCGGGCGACCGATGGAGCCCGCCAGAGTCGCCCAGTATCTTCGCCGGCGACCTGACCACAGAAGACGGCGACAGCATCACCGTGGCAGATCTCGACGAGAACACCCTGGACCTGCTGATGGAGCAGGTGGTCGACATGCCGTGCTGGGGTGCAGAGTGAGCGCCCGCATGATCCCCCACACCAAGCGCCTGGCCCATGGCCGGTACATCGTCGCCATCGAGTGCAGCTCCTGCGGCTGTCGTCAGGTGGTCAACTTCGCCGGTTGGTCTGGCCTGCTCTGCCGTCCCTCGGTCGGTGGCTGCGGTGCCGAGCTGGAGCGCACAGCCTACCGGGTGAACCGATGAGCGCCCGCGTTGACCCCGCCACTAAGCGGCGCCCGCGCTCGTTCGGTGTCTCCGATGCCGACAGCGCCATCATCGACCAACTCGCCGACCGGCTCGGCTGCTCACGCAGCGAGGTGGTCGTCCGTGCCATCCGCCTCCTCACCCTTCGACTTGGAACAGACAATGACTGACGGAATCGTAAACCTCAAAGGAAAGCGCTACTACACCGTAGCCCGGCGCGTGCACGACTTCCGCGCCGCCTGCTCGATCGCTGACGGCTGGGGGCTGGTTAGCTCTATGGTCTCCATCGACGCCGAGACCATCATCATGCGCGGCGCTGTCATCGACCCACAGGGCCGCGAAGTCGCGGTCGGGTATGCCGAGGAGAAGCGCAGCAGCAGAGGCGTCAACAGCACCTCGGCGCTAGAGAACGCCGAGACTTCAGCCCTCGGCCGAGCCCTCGCCGCTGCTGGGTTTGGCGGCGACGGGGCATACGCCAGCGCCGACGAGCTCACCAACGCACTACGCCAGCAGCGCCAGACCTGGACGGACAGCGAGCGCGCCGCCTTCATGGCCCGCCTATCTGCCCTCGAGGTGTCCCCGTCCGCTGTCGCTCGGTACGCTGATGAACGTGGCTGGGGCTCTCCTGCCGGCTGGACGCCAGAGGCTCGAGGAGCGTTCGTCGCTGACCTGGCCACCGGCAAGATCCCCGCGCTCTATTCCCCCGCCGCCGAGTAACCCTGTGCTATAAAAAAGGGGCGGACCAGCCTACTAAACACGGTCCGCCCCTAAGGACAACGAATGAAGCATAACACGAAGCGCTCGCCCTCGTCTATGGGTGGGTGGGAGCCGTTACCGTCTGCCGTCTGGCACGACATCGCCGAGCACCTGCCGCAGCCTTGGACCGATGGACAGGCCGCGCATGATCTTCGGGTGTACGCATCACAGGTGCGCCTCGGTCGCCGTCGGAAGATGCCCGGCAGGGTTGCCCTGGCTGGTCGATGGGGATGGGCTGACCGAGCGGTCAGGCGCCTGCTCAAGACTGAGAGCGCTTGGCAAGATCCGCGATTCGCAGAGCGTACCACCGGCGTACCAGAGGCGTACCAGAGGCGTACCAATCAGGAGCCGGTAAGCAAGGTTGAAGCGTCCGCAGCGTACCAGGGGCGTACCACAGGTGTACCAGAGGTGTCCACACGCGCGGATATACACAGAACACACACCACAGAGCACAAGCTCTCTGATCTCTGGGCTCGGCTGGAAAGCATCCGGACTGAGGCCAACCCCAAGGCCCGGCCGCTCAAGTTGACCAGCGGACGGCGCCGCGCTCTCGGTGCTCGACTCAAGGAGCACACCGCCGAGGAGCTGCTGACCGTCTGGCGCTGGTGGCAGACCTCGCAGCATGACCGGGCTGTCTGGCTGCGGTCCAAGTGCACGGTAGACACCATCCTCCGCCCGTCCAACTTCCCCGGATACCTTGACCTCGCCAGCATCGCGCCGACCACCAAGACGGCCACCGACGCCGAGCAGGTGTGGAGCCTCATCATTGATGCCATGGGGCGCGTGGGCTCTCGCCGCCTGCCTACCCCTGCCGATATCCCCGCACTCGATGCCGAGACCATCACCCGCGCCATCGCTGCCCTGGGTGGTCCTGGCCGCTGGTCTACGCTCTGCCAGACGCACAGCCGAGAACTACAGTTCCGGGTGCGGCCCATGTTCGTCCGCTCGTGGGGGTCTCATGTCTGATCTACTCAAGAGCAAGCGCTGGGAATGTGACCTGCTCGGCTGTCTCATGCTCGATGCTGACACCCTGACCGACATGCAAGGCGCCGGCCTCACCGCTGGGGACTTCTCCAACGACCGCAGGGCGCGACTGTTCGGCTGGCTGGCCGCTCGCATCGAAGCGCGCAAGCCTGCCGACATGATCAGCGTGGTCGAGAGCATCGCCTTGAGGGCCGACCGCGCCGACTTCCCGAGCCTCGCCGATGTGTCGGGCTACTCGGATGACTGCTCGCCAGTCCTCGCCGCCCACATCGCTGGCGAGCTCGTCGGACTATCCTACCGGCGCAACGCCCTGCAGCAGCTCACCGCGCTCGTCGAGGCCTACAAGCAGGAGACCGAGCCTGACGGACTACAGGCCAAAGCGGAGCAGGTGCTCTCTGGTCTGGCTCGAGGAGCCGGCAGCGCATCGACGTGGACAGACGGTGACAGCCTTGCTCGCCTGCTGTATGACGACCTACGCGCCCGTCAGAGTGCCCACAAGGACGGCAGGCCGCAGGGGGTAGCCTGGGGTGTGGATATGCTCGACCGACGCGAGAGAGACCCCGATACGGGCCGCATAGCCCCAACCTTGCCCGCCATGGAGAAGGGGCGGCTCTACCTGATGCCGGCGAGGCCAGCCATGGGCAAGTCCTCCCTTGCCTGTCAGGTGCTCCTGAGCGCTGCGCAGCGCGGTGAGTCGGTCGGCGTATACAACCTCGAGATGGAGGCCGATGGTATCGGGCGCAAGCTCCTATCCTTGCTCTCTGGCGTCCCTACCGCTGTCATGCGTGACGGCTCGATGGATGGCGACGAGTGGCGCCGCACCCGGTCTGCACTCTCGGAGCTGTCCGCCCTGCCCATCCACCTCGACACCAAGCCAGCGCAGAGCATCGACATGATCGCCAGCAAGGCCCGGCGCCTGGCTACCCGCCTACAGCGAGAGGGTAAGCCGCTGCGGCTGCTCGTGGTCGACTATGCACAGCTCATCCGCAGCCCGGGCAAGAGCACCGAGGAGAGACAGAGCGGAGTCAGTCAGGGCCTCCTCGCGCTGGCCAAAGAGCTGCAGATCCCCGTTCTGGCGCTGGCGCAGCTCAACCGCGACTGTGAGAAGCGGGCTGATAAGCGCCCGCAACTCAGTGACCTGCGGGGCTCTGGTCAATGGGAGCAGGACGCGCATTGTATAGCCTTCATCTTTCGAGAAGCCTACTACAACCCCATGTGTGGCCATAACACCACTGAAATGATTATCGCGAAGTTCAGAGACCATAAGACCACTACGCTGTATCTTAATTTCGACCCACAGACGCAGCGGTTTACGGAGCCCAGATGATCACCAGAGACAGCGCAGGGCGGGTAATCCTCATCGAGTCCCCGACGATGACCCTGCGAGAGAGCGCCGGCATCTGGTACCTCGTCGCTGACGATGGCGAGGGAGGAGAGTACCGCGCACGCATTGACCCGGAGCTCGGCCTATCGGCTTGGCACCGACCACCAGAGCGGCCAGTCGAGCCCGCCGAGGTGACCAAGCCGCTACCGAACAACATCCTACCTTGGCCGGTGGCTGGTGAGTGAGCCTGCTAAGACGCGCGGCGGCAGAGTTGCCCATCGTCGCAGCGCTGATCGCTGGCTCGTGGCTGCTGACCGTTCCTGGCTCGGCGACGTGCCTAACCATCCTCACGCTGTGGGTATGGGGCGATCCAATCGTTCAACACGTCTGGCGGCGCCGTGAAGTGGCTGCATCGCCCAAGGTACAGCCGGGTCGAGATCGTGGTCGCCGGTCTGGTCGGATTTGTCGCGGCGTGGATGCTGATGAGCACGGCAAGCTGCATCAAGAGACCACCGACACCGAGCCCGCCGAGCATTGACACAGCGGCGGACACTTGCAACAATACAACCCCCAAAGGAGCCCCACAATGGACAACAAAACAAAAGAATGGGTGACCGTGGCAGAGGCCGCAGAGATCACCGACCGACCAAGTAACTCCATCTCGAATTGGTACCTGTACGAGAAGACTGTGCGACACATGCGCATCGGCCCGCGCAGCGTGCTGGTCCATCTCGGCGACTGCATCGAGCAAGACAAGCGACGGGCTCGTCGCCGTCGCAAGCCGGCGCCCGTTGTCGTCGCTGCGCCTGCTGTCTCTGTCGAGGTGGTGCCGTTCTCGCTGGCTGGTCAGCAGTGCCAGGGATGGCGGATTGACGGCGAGGAGCTGCTCGACGCTGGCCTGCTCGGTCGGCTGCTGGACTATGCCGACAAAAGCCTTGTCAGTCTGATCAAGAGCGATTGGTCGGACGAGTTCATCGCAGGGGAGCATTTCCAATCCGTCTATGGCTCAGCGCTGGAGTCTCTAAAGGGGCAACTGGTCAAGGATGACTCGACCAGTTCAATCCCCAAGCACACCAGAGGCATCACCGCCCTGACCCGCGCCGGTGTCGCTCTCGTCTTGCTTAAGACTCACAAGCCCATCGGCGTCGCACTGCGCCGAGCGCTGGCTGGTGCTCATTTCATGCGAGAGCTACTCGACGGCAACCCTGAGCCGATGCGCCAGGCAGTAGCAGGACCGGGCGAGGCGTCAGCAGTCCTCACCGCTGTGCTGGAGAGCAACCGCGCCATGCTTCAGGCAATGGAGGGGATCGGTCGCATGCTCTCGACCATGGCACAGAGCAACCACCGGCCGGCGCCGACTCATCAGCCCATGGTCACCAGCGCCGACGGTGAATGTGTCTTCATGGCATCAAAGATCGCAGACATTCTACGCAAGGAGTTTCCAGGCAGGGGCATCACAACCCGCTACGATGTTCACCGCTTTGCCAAGGAGTGCGGCATGCGTGGCAAGGATGGCCGCAGCGTGCCGGGATACAGCAGGGTCTCAAGCATCAGCAACGGATACGGGTACATCGTCAAGTATTCAGTCGCCGCCATTGATACGATGCGGGAGATCCTCAGTCAGCAGGCAGAGATGCCATTCTGAGGCCTCATAGCTGTTACACTGTAACGGCATGGCTGTAACACCCGACAAGACCAAGGCCCTCGCCGCCATCCAGCGCGGCGAAGACCCCAAGACCGTCGCTGAGCGGCATGGGGTAGCGTGGCCGACCTTCCGGGTGTGGATGTCGCGATGGCGCAAGTCTGGCCACCTCCCACCCATCGGCGGCGAGGTGGTCAGGCTACCGGCGAAGAAGACCAAGCGGGAGAAGCTTGAGGAGTCACATCAGAGATTCCGACAGCAGCGGGTCTCCTCGCGTGCGCGATCTACACCGCCCGTTGACCGGCTCGCACTCCGCCGCATCGCTCGGCAGCTCATCCGAAAGCTTGACACCGGGCTGATGTGTCCGACGTGCGACGGTGACGCTGCAGAGCCGCTGAGACCGTCGGACTTCGCCCTGTACACCAAGGCCTACGTCCAGCACCTTGACGCGCTGGCGCGGTCGCTGGAGGTGGAGGGCACGCTCTCCGATGCTGAGACCGGCGACGATGCGCTGGACCTGGACAGCCCTGAGACCATCGCCGCGCTTGGTCGGTCGTTGAATCAGCTGGGGCCGCGCCGACTGGTGGCTGTGCTCGAAGCGGATGGGCAGGCGGCTCGGGTGGTGCGCGCTGCGCTCGCTGAGCTGGACAGGGCAGCAGGGTGAGGCTTCTCTCTCTGGACCAGCACGACCTTGACCCGTTGGAGGAGTACCTTCGCGAGCTGCCCGGCTACGGTGGCATGAGCCCACCACAGTCGCAGTTCCATCGCAGCCAGGAACGGAAGCGGTTCCTACGCTGGCCCAACCAAACCGGGAAGACACGCTCTGGCGCCGCTGAAGCATGGTGGCATGCCCTCGGTGATCACCCGTTTAGGGACGTGGCACCTGCGCCCAACATCGGCAGCATCTTGTGCGCTGACCTCAAGAACGGATGGGCGAAGTTGTCGATGAAGATGCGCGAGGTCCAGCCGCCCAACGTTCTGCATCCAGAGTGTTCATTCGACGAGGCGAGGGGCTACTACTTCCGAGGCAAGCGAGGCGTAGGGCTCCAGAATGGTAGTCTCATCCAGGCCTTTGGATCAGAGCAGCCCTTAACCGCCCTGGCCAGTGATACAGTCGACTGGGGGTGGGTAGACGAGCCGCCGAAGCGGTCGCACCTCGGGGAGTTTCGCCGGTCTGGCTATGCCAAGCGTGCGCCCATCTGGGTCACACTCACGCCGATAGGCCGGCCGGTCGAGTGGCTGCGGGACATCGTGACGGGCAACCCGCAGAAAGGACACCCACCACTTGAGCCGGACTGGTTCGAGCTTGTCGGCAAGCTTGACCGGGAGCACTGCCCGCATCGCTCACAGCAGAGCATCGACGAGCAGATAGCGGAGACCGACGCCCTCGACCGAGGCCAGCGCATCGAAGCCCGCTGGCAGGGCTTTTCGATCGCCCGCCGGGTGCCTGGCTTCAGTGAGGCCAACCTCATCGACGACGAGGAGATCGAGAGCCTGCACATCGAAGAAATCGGCTGGGGTGTGGACTGGGGCGAGATCGTCGGCAACACGATTCACTATCTGGTGGGATGGACTGGCTCGGTCGCCTACGTGCTCGGCGAGTGGTCGCCTGACTCACGCATGACCGAGGCCGAGGAGGCGCAAGCACTGCGGCGAGAGCTGCTGCTGCCCTGGGGTGTGGACTTCGACCAGATCAGCACCGCTCGAGGCGATTCCAACTCGGCAGGGCGCCGTGGCATTGCCGCCTCAGTCAATACTCTGATGGACCGGGCTGTGGCTCGCGAGCTTGGCAGGAGCCGCAGCCCTTGCCAGTTGCGCCCGCCATACAAGGGGCCGGGCAGCGTCAAGGCGCGCGCCCGCATCCTGTCCAGCGCCTGCATCGAGGGGCGGCTCTACGTGCATCAAGACTGCCAGCGGCTGACGCATACGCTGCGGCACTGGATGGGCGAGAACAACGACCTAAAACACCCATTCGATGCAGCCGGGTACATACTGGAGCACTATTTGAGCCCGATTACACGATCAGGCACGACTCAAACCCTGGTGAGATGATGAGCAGCTATTACGGCGACCTGAGCAGATCCCCACGAGTACAGGAGCAGCTACTGCGAGACCGGCTGCTGAGAGGCCAGCACGAGCCCGATGTAGAGCGCGAGATTCAGAAGGACTATGCGCCCGAGATTGCGGAGGAGTTGCAGATCAACCCCGACGTATCGGACAACCTCTTTCTGATGACAATGTCGCAGCTCGCCGTGTCCTATGACCATACGCCGTCTGTGCAGGCCGAGGGCATCACCGATGCCGATGACCTGGCGCCCATCATCCCGCCGAAGCTGTGGCCGCTGTGCCAAGAGCGCGACCTCGTTCAGCGCGGCATCCGTGAATGCTTCATGCGCCTCGACTGGTCAACCGAGGAGGGCACCGAGGCCGTCAGCTATCGCGTGGTTAGCCCTGGCTACGTTATCAAGGCAGAGGCCGACGCCAGCCAGCCGGACCGCCCTGTGTGCCTCACCGAGTACCGGCTGAGGATGCGCGACGGTGAGCAGCGCGAGACCTATGAGACGTGGGACATTCGAGACCCTGCCGCGCCCATCTTCCGTATCGAGGAGGAGGTAGACGGCGAGCGGGTAGACATGACCGCGACGTATACCGACTCGACGGACTACCCGTACACCGACGAGGACGGCGCGCCTATCCTGCCCTATGTGCTCTACCATGCGCGCCTACAGGATCGGCTCTTTGACTTCATGAGCGGCGTGGAGCTGGTGCGCGGCACGCTGCGCCTGTGCGTCGGCTGGACGAGTTGGTGGTGTGCCTTCGATAGCGCAAGCAGCCCCCAGCGGGTGACGATTGACCTCGAGCCACCGGCAGGCACAGCCCGCACCCTTGCCGGCTCGCAGAACGTCGAGACCATCACGACCAGCCCCAGAACGATCCTCAAGTTCAATAGCACGAGAGACAGCGCTGGACGCATCGACACATACCCGCCCGGTATGGCGCCCATGGATGGCGTGGAAGCGCTCAGGGCCTACGGTGAGCGCCTCGCTGTCTATGCTGGACTCAACCCCGGCGACCTCATCGCCAGCGGCTCACCACAGAGCGGCATCAGCATCGTGGTGAGCCGAGACGGACAGCGACGGGCACAACAGAAAGCCGAGCCGGTCAACCGTGACGGTGATGCTCAGCTGCTCGCCACAGCAGCCCGCCTCGCCAATGCCTACGGAGGCGCCAGCCTGCCGACCGATGAGCGGGCCTATAGCATCCAGTATGCCCAGCTTGGTCTCAGTCAGCAGGAGCGCAAGATTCAGATCGAGAACCTCCAGAACGAGACCGCGCTGGGACTGGTGAGCCGTGTCACGATGGCCCGCCGACTCAACCCCGGCCTTGACAGCGACGAGGAGGCCATCACCTTCCTCGTTGACCAGCAGCTACAAGAGCAGCGACTGGCCGAGGCGCTCGCAGAGACCACCGAGCCAGAGGAGGACATTCCGGGCGCAGTGGCCGAGATCGGCGCCGCTCGTGAGATGCTGCGCGGTGGTGCTGTGGATGTGGCCGCGCT
>Ga0181410_1001274_pt1 | contig 10790 bp, 14 predicted proteins | sample 33SPOviralmetaG_FD_130112 | JGI IMG/M metagenome (GOLD analysis project Ga0181410, IMG submission 130112) | Marine viral communities from the oligotrophic San Pedro Time Series (SPOT) site, San Pedro Channel, CA, USA - 33 SPOT_SRF_2012-06-20 | ecosystem: Environmental > Aquatic > Marine > Strait... | reverse complement strand
GAACCTTTGCGTTTTTGAGAGATTTTAATTTAAAAGCCAGTAGAATAATTTTAATAAATGAAAATAAAGACTTGGAAGCAGATCGCGGAGCACATAGGCGTGACTCCTCAAACGCTTTCCAAGTGGCGAAAGGACAATGAAAATTGCCCGACCACAAAAGACTCGGAAGCTTGGAAACTTTGGGCGGCAACTAGAGCCAACTCGCAAGAAAAGGGCTCGGGCAGAATAGCCGTTGCGGGCAAAGAATACACGGCCGCTGACATTGCGGATTTAAAAGCCAAATTAATAGCGGCTCAAGAAAGGCGAGAGACAGCAATGGCGCAAATAAGAGAGCTAGAATTATATCAAAAAAAGGAGAACTTGATTCCAGAGTCGGACGCCACAGAAGCTATGATAAAGCTTTTGACTCCGCTCAGAAGGCTTATAGACGCGCTACCTAGGCAAGTAGCTTCTCAAGCAAACCCAGCTGATCCAAACATAGCGGAGCTTGCAATCAGAAACGGTCTTGACGAAAGAGTGTTTAGTGAAATAGAAAAACTTTTTTCTCGGTAGGTAGTCTCACTATTAAGACGTGAGTTGGTTTAGTCGTGTTTACCATTAATCCACCTACCGAGAATATATATATAATTAAATGAATAAGATGTCACTAAACTCAAAGGGCTTCGATCGTATGATAAAGACCCTACAGAAGAAGACGGGAGCTTCTTATACAGATGTTTTAAAAGGAACTACCGGAGCTATTCTTGAGAATGCGGCCCGCAAGACATACAAATCAAAATCAAAAATTATAACCGAGTCGGTTAAGAAATCTTTAGCATCTAAATTTGTATCTTCTCAAGGGCACAAAATAAGAAAAGCAAGAGACGGATCTTTAATCTTTAGACTATCTGGCATGGCTCCAGGCAAGTGGGTCCAGATTAGACGAGACTACAAACTTAATCCGGTAAGCGCCAAAAACCCCTCAAGTCGCCAACTGTCGCCAAAATTTAGAGCGGCCGCCAACAAAGCTCTTGCGGAGCTAAGAAAGCTACAAGCAAAAATAATTAAAGACAAGAAGACGAGAATAGCTTCATCACAAAAAAGCTTTCTTCATATTATGAAACTGCTTTCTATTCCTATAAGAAACCAAAGAGGCTTAGGCGCGGCAATGAAAGTTAAGTTACGCGTAGGTCACAAAAGCGCATTGTCTGGAAGACTCTACGCAGACAAAGATAAAGCCGCTATATTGATTAAAAGCAAATCTCGCTCTGCTCTTAATCCTAGGTCGGGAGGCATATTCTCTTTTCGTAGAGCTTTTAATGGTCAAGTAAAAGCCTTCGAGACTGCGGCAGAAAAAGATTTAGAAACATACACTAAAAAATTCGCGACTCGAAATGGCTTCATTGCTAGATAGAGAGATAGGCAATCTATTTGCTCCTAGAAAGCTAGAGCCTCCAGTAGATTGGGCTTTTAAAAACTGCGTACTTAGAGACAATGTATCAGAGCTACCTGGCTCTCTAAAGGTATTCCCTTATGCTCAAGAGCCATTGAACTCTTTAATAGATCCTACAGTAAATAAGATTACTCTATGCTGGGGTTCGCAATCAAGCAAGACGACGACAATGTATGCGGGCATCGGCTATCTTCTTAGCGAGTTTCCTAAAGACACGCTATGGATAATGCCAAGCGCAGAGAACGCTAGAAACTTTTCTAAAGGTAGATGGTTGCCTTTTATAGATGACTGCAAGCCATTGAAGGATCAATGTCCGATTAGTGCGGCATCTGGCAGAATTGACTCCGACAAGATCACGAATATGCGCCAAGAGTTTTTATCTTGCACGCTTACTTTCGCGGGCGCCGGATCCGAGAATAATGTAAAGTCTGCGCCCGTTGCTTATCTTGTTTTGGACGAGATAGACGAGATTGATCCAGACATCAGACTCGCGGCTCTAGAGCGAATCAAAGGCAGGCGAGAATATAAGATCATTCAGACAAGCACACCGAAAGAAGAAACGGGCGGAATCTGGGAAGAGTTTCTATATGGAGACCAAAGAAAATATTTTATGCCTTGCCCGCATTGTGGAAAGTTTATAGATTTTTCTTGGCGACAAAAAGACAAAGACGGCACTTCTAGATACTCCGTAGGGTTCGACGAAGAATCAAAGCTAGAAGAAGGCTATGACTTCGAGCTTGTTGCATCTTCTTGCTATTACAGATGTCAAAAGTGCGAAGGTAAGATATTAGACGCTCACAAGCCTACGATGCTAAAGAACGGAGAATGGAGGGCTCAAAACGCCAACGCTCCGTCTAGTCATAGAAGTTATCACTTGAACTCTATGTATGCTCCTGCGATTACATTCGCCTCTCTTATGATAAGCTGGCTCCAAGTAAGCTCTTCTATGCACGGTCTGCGAAAGTTCGTTCAGGGCAATCTTGCCGAGCCCTGGAAAGACGACTGGGCAAATCAAGAGCAAGCGGATTCAAATGAATTGGAGTTGGATTATCAGCAAGGAGATTTAAGAGGAGATTTTAGAGTAATGGGAGTTGATACTCAGACAGACTCTTTTTGGTTTGTCGTTCGCGGCTTCGATAGAGACGGGTCGAGCTACTTGATTGACTGCGGTCAAGTCGCATCTTTTGGGGAGCTAGATATAACTTACGATTTACACAAATGTCATTCTGCTATTATTGACTGCGCTGGAGACAGAACTGGCGAAATATACGAAGAAGTTTTTAGAAGAAGGTCAAAGTGGTTCGGCTCAAGAGGTTGGAAAAATTTGCAAGGCGATCAGCCTTATAGATTGCAGATGAAAGATCCCTTTACTGGTGATGCAAAAGGTCGCGGTGGTAGATCTAAGATAAGATATTTGCATGTAAACAAAACTATATATGAAGAGGAACTCGCGCGACTTCGAGCGAGACAGATATCGGGCTTTTTTACTTTTACGGATACACCTCAAGTTTACTATGATCAATTATTCTCAACGTACTGGACTAAGGAAACGGATCGTAGCGGTCACATAAAGACAGTAAAGAAGTTAAAGCGAAGTAAAGGCGATCACTTGTGGGATTGTGAAATACTAGCTCGCGCTCTATCTAAATTTATTGGAATAGCTCGCGTAGACAGACAAGACATGCCGACTATGGTTGACCAAAAAATTGAGAAAAAAAGAGACAGGTCTTCGAGAAATAGAAGCAGCACAAGCTTTTGGGGCTAGTAAGTGTCTTATAATCAACGTCATAAATTATTTTCATAAATAGAGAATAAGAAGAGAAAAACACTTGACCTAACGGCTATATGACTATTTTATTATATACAAGCTCAAGAGAGCGAAACTAAAAAACACTAAATCAAAACACGATATGAAAAACTACCGCACACTTAAATCAAACTGGTCTGGCGAAAGCGTATACTTCAAAGCTAACGACACTCGTCTTGTCTGCAAAGAGTATGATCTAGACATGACTATCACTCACGAATTTAATTCTCATAATGACGGAGGCGATTATGACACAGAGTCGATGACTTACACTAATGACGGGGGCGTTTCTCACACGGCTTTTAAATTCTTGAAAGAAAAAAAGTGGACTGTGCTAGATGATGATTTCTACAATCACACAATGTCTTTTCAGTCAGAATGCCCTCACAAGGCAATCGTAAAACTCATGGCTAATATCGCATAGCAATTCTAAAAAAAACTTAAAACAAAACACGACATGCAAACTCAAACTAAAACACTAATCAACGAAATCGCTCACGCTCGTATTCTTCTCGTAGCAATCAAAGATAAGCTAGATGATGTATCTGAAGAAATGTTCTTCGATAAAGAAATGGGAGCCTTAGATGTTCATGTGATGAACGAGCTTACCGATCTCAAATGCGACATAGGAAATATGATCGCTCGTTCAAATAAAGTCATCAAGAAACGCACAGAGATGGAAAATCAAGATAGAGTCAACGAGCTTGTTCAAAGCATCAAATAAACATTCAACTAAAACACGACATGAATAATACAATCAACAACGAATCATTTGCAGTAGACTTGCCAAGACGCGAGATGACACTCAAAGAAAACATTCGCAAGATAACATCTGAAATCGAAACTTGGGCAATCGAGTTCGACGCTAGAGACAAAGTAAAAGACATAGAGTTCTACATTTCTTCTGAGAAATTTGAATACGAAGACTACAATCGTCGCGGAGAAAAATACATGCGCAAGCACATGGGAGGATTCTACGCTAGATGCAGAGAGTCATTGTATGCTCCAGAATATACTTACAATCGTCAGGCGATAAAGTGGAAGAATCTTTCGACTGCGATCAAGAATTATTATCAAGCTCTAGAGAATAATCCGACATCAAAGCCCGTTATTGATTGGTGCTAAATTTATATGACGATGAAAGTCATAATGTAAGGTGATAGTGTAACAGGGTAAGCCCGCTTGGAGTCGTGTCTGAGCGGGCTTTTTCGTGTAAAGTTGACAGCTGTCAATTATTGATGGCATCTACTACTACTACAGCACAGCTTGTCGCTATAAGAGACAAGCTTCTCACAGCTATTAATAAATTAGCAGAAGACGGGATAACGTCTTACAGCATTGGCGATCAGACTTTCTCTCTAGCGGACGTGGGTAGCTTGATATCTCAAGTCGAAAAGCTAGATAAAATTATCGCGCTAAAGGATAGAACTTTAGGCGGTCGAGGTAGAAACAGAATAACATTGTCAAAATTTGATGGCTAAAAATAAAAAACCAAGTAGAGTAGGCTTCGCATTTAAGCAATTCGTAAAAGCTTTTCAGGGCTACGACGCGGTTCGCAATACTCGTTATCGCGCTCGTCGAGGCAATACACCAATTAGATCCGAAGAGCTAGAGCTTTCTGGATACGATCGAGACAGACTCATCTCGACTTGTCTAGAGTTTAGACGAAACAATCCTGTAGTCGCATCTCTATCTAGGCTTAGGAAAGCCGATATTGTAGGCAGAGGCGTGATGCCTCAACCTAATACTGGAAGCGACGAAGTAGATGCAAAAATATTAGATTGCTGGCACAAATTTGCGGAGTCTCCTGAAGCTACAGGCATGATGGACATGCGAGAGCTTCAACAGCAAATGATCGACTCTCTTTTATTCTACGGAGACTGCGGTCTAATTGTAGGCAAGAATCAAGTACAGTTCATAGACGGCTCCCGCATAGGGAACCCTAGCGGTGAAAATACAACAAGCGAAGAGTCTTCTCTTCAGAACGGAGTAGAAAGAAATTCTGTAGGGAAGCCTATTGGTTACTATGTGGGAAATAGAGTTTCTGGAAGTCTCAAGAATGTCACATTGATACCAGCAAGGGATTTTATCCCCTTCATGCGTAGAATGCGACCTAATCAATATAGAGGAATCCCAGAACTAGCACCTGTAATTAATACATTGCAAGACTGCGACGAATACGATCGAGTAGAGATGATGGCGGCAAAGGTTAGCGCATCATTAGCAGTAGCGGTAAAGCGCGAAAATTCTTATGAGTTTGAATTGCAAAATAGACTAGACGCAAGCGATCAAGACGACGGAGGAAATCTAGAAGAGTTTCAACCTGGTCGCTTTCATTACTTAGAGCCAGGTGAAGATATAAGCGTAATAGGAGCAAACGGCAGACCTAATGTAGACGGAATACAATGGGTTAGTTATATGCTACGCAAGGTAGGAAGCGCGGTAGGAATACCACTAGAGTTCTTGCTCATGGAGATAGGCGGAAGCTCTTTCTCGGCTTCTCAAGGCGTTGTGTTGCAATATCAGCAAACTGTCGAAAGCTACCAAACGGATTTAATTCGCATAATGTCTCGACTATATCGTCGTTGGCTACAGCAAGAAATAGCATCTGGTAAAATCGATGCATCAGATTCTGCTAATCCTTTCACAGTAAGATGGCAACGCCCAGCGTTTAGATGGATAAATCGAGCCGCGCAAGTTAAAGCCGACATGGAGTACTTCAGAGCAGGCGCTATGTCTCTCGACGATATTACTGCTCCGTTTGGATATACGGCAGAAGATGTTTTGATCAGAAAAGCTCAGAATATAAAGAAGGCTCAACAGATCGCAGAAGATGCAAACATTGATTGGCAAGAATTAATCAATCCGTTCCCAACATCAATGAGCGGCAATTATTCAGAGATCATTTCCGACTAAAGATGCAACTAGAATCTAATAGCGATAAAGTTTCCAAGACTGTAGAAAAGTCTTTGCAAAATAAGCTAGAGAAACACAAAGAAAAAGTAGGCGCTGACAAGCGCAAGCAGACGACTCTACGCAAATTAAAGATAGTATTTAACAGAGGCGTAGGTGCTTATAAAACTAATCCTGGAAGTGTTAGACCTACTGTCAAAAGCCCAGATCAATGGGCACAAGGCAGAGTTAATTCTTTTTTATTCGCGCTTAGAAACTTGAGATATAGAAGCGGTAAGCACGATACAGACTTGTTGCCAAAATCGCACCCTATGTCTGGAGAAGATAAGAAGAAAGCGGATAGCGGAAGAAAATACCCCGACGGAGAATCTATCCCTTCTCAACTGCCAGAGAAGTATAGAGAGAGTAGAAGCGACGGTCCGACGAAAGGACAAGCTTGTCTTAATTGCGATTTCTTAGAAGAGACTGAAAATCATAAGCATTACTGCGAAAAGTTCGAAGCTCCTGTTAGACTTCAATATTGGTGTGCCGCATGGAAAGAAGGCGAAGAAGCTCTTGCAGAAACTTATAACGACTATCCGGACTCGGCATCAAACAACGCGAAAAAAGCTTTAAAATATAAAGACGAAAATCCAGACAACGATTGTGGAACGCCAGTCGGTTGGGCTAGAGCTAATCAATTGGCAAGCAAAGAAAAGATTAGCAGAGAAACAATCGCACGAATGGCTTCTTTCAAAAGACATCAGCAACACAAAGATGTACCTTACTCTGAAGGTTGCGGAGGATTAATGTGGGACGCATGGGGCGGAACATCTGGAGTTGAATGGGCTATAAGAAAACTAGATCAAATTGACAAGAAAAAGAATAGTATGTCGAAGACCTTTGCATTCGGAGTAGACGCTATTAGCGAAACTCAAGTAAATAAAGAAGACGGAACAATGTCTTCTGTAGCATTAATTTCAGTCGGACCAGCATTAGGTCACGGGCTTTTTGTAGATTCTAAATCTCTCGAAACAATAGAAGACAAGCTAGAGGACACTAAGCTTCCTGCGTACATAACTCATAAAGGAGCTTTATTCGAAGACAGACTTACTCGCGAGATAGGAATGTTTAATAATTTTAGAATCGAAGGCGAAAGAATCATAGGAGACTTTCAAGCCTTTGAATCTTTCAAAGACGACGACTATCGTCAGTATAATAGACTATTCGAGATGGCAGAAAAAATGCCAGAGCGTTTTGGTCTATCTATAGTTTTTTCAGCTAATAGTGTATGGGCTACGCCCGAAGGAGATGTGCCTATGGGAGTATCTTTAGAAGACGAAAGAAATAGCTATTATGATGAAAATAATCCTCCAGAGGATGCGTTATTTGAATATCCCTCTATTCGTGTCGAGCAAGTCTCAAGCGCGGATTTCGTTGATAGTCCCGCCGCAAATGAGCGAGGATTATTTTCACAAATTGACAATAAAACCAATCGTAAGATGACAAAAGCAGAATTAATTGAATTAAATGAATCTCTTGAAGAAGAAAAAATTACTCTTCAAGAGCAAACAAAACAAGCGTCTGTGGACAAGATTGACGCAGAAGCTAAACTCGAAGAAGTCGAAGGACAGAACGAGGAAAAAGATGGCGAGCTTGAAGCACTCAAGGAAGAATTAGCCGCAAAGCTAGAAGAAGTTGAGAAGCTTAAAAAGTCTCTAGAAGAGAAGGAAGAAGAGCTAGCCGCTCAGGAAGCTTCTCTAAAAGATAACGAAGAGAAGATGAGTAAAAGCTTAGAAGACGCTGAAGAAGTAAAAGAAAAAGCTTCTGAACTTTCTTCTAAAGTAGAAACTCTAGAAAAACTCATCGAAGGATCCGAGCTTGTAGAAGCATCTGCTAGTGAAGAAGTCTATGAGCCATCTAAGGCAAATCGCGCGAAAATCATTTCTGAATTCGCTAAAGAAAATAAAATTTCAGAGTTCTCGGCAACTCTTCGCCTAGGCAAAGAACGCCCAGAATTATTCTAATCAACCCAAATATAAAATTATGTCAGCAACAACTGTTCAAAATTCGACTCGCACCTTCACAAATGGTTCGGGCGCACTAGGAGCTTACATTCTGGTAAAAGTCGCCTCAGACGGAACGCTTTCTGCGTCCGCATCGGCAGACGATCCAGTCGTAGGTTTCACAACTACAGCGGTAGCGGCCAATGAGTCTGCTACTGTTTCATTAATGCACGGAGGAGGCACTTCTTTTGGTGTTGCTTCTAAAGCAATCGCAATAGGCGACATCGTCTACAACACAACTGGTGGCGAATTAACAGACGCATCTGGAACCGAAAAAATCGGAGTCGCTCTTTCTGCGGCATCTGGAGCGGACGAAGTCATCGAAGTATTAACAGCTAAATAACATTTACTATGTCTTTATCAACATCAGCTTCTTTCAATCCGATTCTTTCGGAGGCTCTTAACAAGATAGGTGAAAACAAGTTCGTAGGAACTCAGCTTCTGCCAATCAGAAACGCACCAACTAAAAACGGTGACTATCCAGTATTCGATGACGATCAGTTCGACTTGAACGCTTCTCAAGTTCGTTCATCTGGTTCTGCTTTCGCTCGTCGTGACTTCGACTACAGCAAACAGTCATACGCTTGTCAGCAATACGCACTAGAAGGCGTTCTTCCAGACGAAGATGCTTCTCTTGCTAGTGATAACGGGATCAGCGATGCCGCAGGTTCGATCGCTCAAAAGCTACAACGTGACATCATGGTAGGTCACGAACTTCGTGTCGCCGCTCTCATGACTAGCGCAGGCTTCAATGGCACACCTGTAACTGGCGCCAAAGAGATGAGCGATGCAGACGCAAAGCCAATCATCGACATTCAAAATGCCGTCGAGCGTCTTAACGCAAATGGTTTCTATGACAATCTATCCCTAATGATGGAGCTTTCTCTTTTCAACGAGATGCTCAACACTCCTGACGTTCGTGGAATCTTCAACGGCAATGGTCAATACACAAATCGTCAAGTTCTTCGCGACGCTTTCGGAGTATCTAACATCATCATTTTGCCTACTCGCTACAACAGCGCGGCAAAGGGCGCGGCCGCAAGTCGCTCAAAAATCTGGGAAGACGACGAATATTTCGTCGGTCAAGTCGCAGGTGGAGACTTCTCAAACGGAGGCTTCGGACGCACAATCGCTTACTCCGCAGACGGAGGAGCATTCACAGCAGAGACATATCGCGATGAGCCAATCAAGAGCGATGTCCTTCGTGTCTACAACAGCGTTGATGAAGTTATCATTAACACTAACGCTTGCGAAAAGATCACAGGCGCTTAATCTTTAAATAGATTATTTTAGAAAAAGCTCTCTTGATATAATCAAGAGAGCTTTTTTGTGTTTACAAGAAGGCTCTTAATAGATGAGCCTAACAAATCTTATTAATGATAATCTAAAATTTGCTATCTCGCAAATAAGCGTGTCTTTGACAACCGAACCCAGCAACGGGGAAACTTACTCTGCTAATAAGCAAGACGCTGAGAGTAGTTTTGAGATATTTGAGGACGGGCGAGAAGAAAACATAGACACTAAATTTTATATAGCTAGATCTGAATATACATCGCTTCCGTCTAAAGGCTCAATTCTCACAGACGGGACAACTAGCTTCAAAGTCATGTCGATTCACGACGACGCTGTAGGAGTTACTCGTCGTCTAGATTGCGCTTCTGAGTATCAAAGATAATTATGGAAATACTAGACTTCGAGACAAATTTTGAAACTGCCGCTAAGAGTTTTTTAGCTACGCATTTGAGTTCTTTTACTTCTTTGCAATATGTTTCATCATTAGACCAAAGCGTTTTTACTATACCTAGAGTAGAAATAAATGCAGAGCTACAAGGAGCTGACGATCCTCCTACTTTTGACAGTCAATCTAGACTGAATTATTCGCAGTATTCTCTAAACTTTTTACTAAGAATAGTAACAGATGCAAGCGACGATAGAACTATAGCCACTTCAGGTCTTACATCTTCCGAGTTTCACAGAAGAATAAGAAGAGAAGTCAGAGAGGCTATGCTTCTTAGTTCTACAAACTTTACAGACACCAATCTAGAATATTATGAAGTAAAATATATGCGACCTACTGGGACAGACTACGAAGTAGATGGGGACTTGGCTATATCTACTTTATCATATGAAATAAAATTCTGCACTAAGCCTGACGAGTGGGATTAGTAACTTTAACAAAGTTGACATTAAATTAATTACTAGAAACTAAACTTTTAAACTTTATATATTATGGCAATAACACAAGACGGAAGTCAAGAATTTGGAATAACCGAAACAGGCTTTGGCGCTTTGATCGTCGAAAGCTTTTCTGTGAGCAAAACCTCTAACAGAGTAGATTTAAGCGACGGCGATGGCGAGCCAACGGGCACAGTTATAGCTCCAGGCAGGACAGAAGTAACAGCTACAGTTCAAAATACTGGTACAGCGCCAGTTATAGGGGGAGAAATTACTTTAGCTAGTGGTTACACCGACGTGGGTAACACTATGGTAATAACATCTGTAGAAAAAACTGAAACTGCCGCAGACTATCAAAGATTTAATCTAGGCGGTTATATCAAAATAAACTAAAAAAATTTAATAATTTTATAATATG
>Ga0181410_1001272_pt1 | contig 10795 bp, 11 predicted proteins | sample 33SPOviralmetaG_FD_130112 | JGI IMG/M metagenome (GOLD analysis project Ga0181410, IMG submission 130112) | Marine viral communities from the oligotrophic San Pedro Time Series (SPOT) site, San Pedro Channel, CA, USA - 33 SPOT_SRF_2012-06-20 | ecosystem: Environmental > Aquatic > Marine > Strait... | reverse complement strand
CTTAACAGTTTCAGTATGATCCTTCTCAACAACCTCAGTCCTATCACCTCTCACAGTTTCTTTCTTATAATTTTTGGTTGAATCTGTACCTATAGTCTGTTCCCTGTTTCCTGCTGTTGTATAGGTATCATTCCCCAAAATCTCTACGTGAGAGTTAGAATCAATCTTTAAAGACCTCTCTCCGTTGATATGCACGAATATATCACCCTCAACACGTTCACCTTTGTTTTTCTTTATGGTGACTTCATAATTACCCAGATTTAGTTTATATTCGTTCTGTTGGGTAATATGGAAATTGTCTGCCATAACCTTTTCAACTTTTGAACCATCAGGATGTATCTCTTGAAAAGTTCCAGACCTATGTTGTTGATGTATTCTTTCAGATCCAGGTGTGTCATCTATTTCAAATATGTGTCCAGATTCTGATTGTTCAGTTTTATTATAAGGGTATGAGGATTTGTAATCAGTCTCTTTCTCTCTCCAAATCTTACCATCATCAGTTTCTTCTATGGTGTTCTCTGACTTTCTGTCAATATTAGATTTTTTAGAATATGCTGAATTTTCCCCAACAGTTTTTTGAGAAAGTGTCTTCTCTATCCCTTTTGTTTCGTAATTGTCTCCACCAATTCTCCACTCTTTAACTTTATCAATATGAGTGTCTTTTGGTAGATTTGTCTTCTCATTCAAATATTTCTTATCCTGATCATTCCTTGAAACTCTTGGTGTGTCTGGTTCATCAGTAGGTTGTTTAAGGTATCCTTCATTTTTTGAAGGGTAATAATCAGAATTTCCTTCTTTTATTTGAAGTTTCTTTCCGTCAGTTGTGTAGGTTAAACTCTCTGGTGGGAATGGTCTCTCACCTTTATCAGATGCTTTGTCATAAAAACCTTGGTTCTCTGATGAATCCTCTGACGAGAATGTTGGTATTCCTGGAATTAATGAAACAATCATAGGTTCTTGACATTTTTTACCATCTTTAAAAAAACCTAAAACCCAAGAACCTTCTTTTGGTGGTTTGATATCATTTTGACTGTTTGGAGGTATCAGTAATTGAGCCCATGGTAAGTCCTTAATTGGCAATTCTGAAATATCTTGCTGATGAAAACCTAAACATCTGACTTTACACCTTCCAACTTTTAAAGGATCTTTTCTATCCTCAACTACACCTATAAACCAAACTGGATCAAAACCAAACATATTACTTTATCTCACTTTTATAAGAATCTTTCATTAGTGTGACAACCATATTCCAACTTTTTTGATCAATACTTGATATTATATGTTGGATAGAGATTACAATATAGTTTCCACTAAAATATTTATCATCTCTGTAATCTTTTTTATTACTCTCTCTTTGAAAACTTGGAAACTTTAAATTGATGACATCACAAACATTTAAATTGATATTAGAGGGGACTGTCATTTCAACAACTAAACCATTATTGAATCTTTCCTGTTTTGTGTTTTTTAACAAATCAACTTCATCTTCTCTACAATAGAACACTTCATCTGATGTGTGATCCTTAATGTAATTCTTCTTATCATCAACCCTACCTTTATTTGTGCATAAAGATAGAATTAAAGTCTTCTCTGGTTTTTTATTGAAGATGAATTCGTCAGTGTTTGTGTTGTTCTTATCTAAATGGGACATATCATCAAACTTTTGACTGTAGTTCAGTTTATACTCATGTAAAGTTTTTGTTAGTGAATCATAAGCAAAGTTAGTTCCACCATAGTAACCATTGTTTGATGAGTTGAAGTTGTCATAGAAATTTAGTAGTTTGTAATCAAAAGCGGTATATATATCAGTCTGTTCAACAACAACCGATTCATCTTTTATGAATAAATTATTGATTAAATTATACTCATGTTTAATATCCTTGGACCTTTCTTGTATCAAGTTTTCCATTGACTGAAAGAAGAATCCTTGTCTGGTTTGGAAAAAATTAAAAGTTGTATTGAAAGGGTTTTTGTCTGATTTACTACCTTTTGAATATGAAAAATAGTCAGAAAGAAAGTCAATTGAGTCTAATGGGTTCATATTTGGAATGTTTATTTTATTCTTATCCATAGTGTCTTCAATTAAAATTGTGGTATAAGGTTTTAGGTTCTCTTCATCAATCTTCTCTATTCTTTCAAGTTCAAAATACTCTTTACTTATTTTTTCAATTGCTTCTGATACAGTTCCATTATAAGTTTTAGAAATCCTCTTAACCTGATTCATAAAAGCACTTTCAGTGATGAATTCTAAATCATAGTATTCAATATTCTTTGTTGGATCTTTCGTTCTATTTGATATTTTATAAACAGAACCTTTAACTTCGAAGTATTTTTTATCACCACTTTTCTTTTTCAACTTGAAAGTGATTTTCTCTTCTCCAATAATTGGTAAGTTCTCTATAATACCATTTGTATCAACTATGGATATTGTTCCATACATAAATGGGAAGTTGATTCCTTCATTTATGGTTATCTGTTTGTAAAGGTATAATAGTTCGAAGAATCTGTTATTAACACTTGATTTCAGTTCAACCGAATCAATGTGATATTCAGATGGTAAATTATATAAAGTTTCACTCATTGAAGATTTCCTCAACTAAATTTACGATTAGAGACAATTGACTTACATCCAAAAGTTTTAAAGTTCTTTTATTTTCATTTAAATCAAATTCATAATCTAAATTTGTAATTTCTCTTTTTTCTTCACTTAATAGAACTGGAAGATCTGAATATTTTTTAACCTTTTGGGTGCCTAAAACATCATATTCTTCAGTTTCATTTTCTTTATTTATTTTTCCTTTTTGGAAATTTGAACTCATATCTTTGATAATCAATTTACCCTTAGAATTATCATTGCCATCAACTTCCCAACTCTCAACAATTGCAGTGACATTACCACCAGATTGTACCTGTTGAATTTGTTGATTTTCACTGAATTCATTTTCTAGAAAATTTGTAGAAGATAAGGTTAGTGATTGTTTATCTAAAAAAATATTATTGTAAAGTTTTTCTTCTATCACTAATGGCGGGTTTAAGTCTAAAACTTTTGAATTGGAATCTTTATATATGGCAACTCTTTCATAGTGGTGAGTTCCTCTAACAACATTCTCCCAAGTTCCATATTTATTTATCACATATTTCTTAAATTCATTGTCTGGTTTTGGGATTTCAAATTGAGGGTCAATAATATCATTTGCTAGTATTATAACCCAAACATACTTACTATCACCATAGTACATATCAGCTAGGTGGTCTAACCTCTCACCGTCTTTAAGGGTATAATCATAAAAGTTATAAATATTTTTAGTCAGATTTTGCTTGAATTTATATCTTAAAGTGATATTAGTTAAGTTGAACACTTTACCTGATAATTCATAATCTGTTTTTTTATAATATTCAAAAAATTTAGACATTAGTACTTGCCTCCATTAGTATAAGATGTTCCAATATCATCTCTTAAGATATAGGCATTTTCTACAAACGATAATGATATTTTAACAGAGGTTGGTTTGTTGGTAGATTTAAATAACATATACCCTTCTGAACTACCATAAGAAATTTCAACTTTTTGACAGTAACAATGTTTAGTTTGAAATGAAACACCAGAACTGCCACCAGTACCATCATTGTAACTTATTTTCCATAAATTTGGGTATCTCAAAAATAAACCAACATCACCTGACTTAGAAGGTGATGAGAAGTATTTAAACATATGGACAACTCTATCTAAATGTTCAGACTCTTTTTCATTTTTTGGGTAAACTTCAAACTCAAATGATAAATTCCTAAAATCAACACTACTGAAAACTTGCTCCTGATTTGGATTAATAGCAACACCCTCTTCCCTGAGAGCTGCATCCCCTATTGCACCAGCCTTCCCCATTGCCCCACCTAGAACAGATTTAGAAAGTTTTGTGGTAATAGATTCAGCATCAAATCCAATTTTTTCTTGTGCATCATAAACAAATCCATAAGAAGTTTGTAATGTGCTTGCTGATATTGGAAATGCTACTTTTTTAAGTGGTTCTATTCCACCTTTTTTAGATTTAGAAATATTACCGCCAGATGCTTTATTACCCTCTGAATCTGAAGTGTCAATAGACCTTAAACCAGAAACTTCAAAAACAATTTTAGGTTGATTATCAGCAACAAATTTAAAATATTCTGCTTTGGATTCGTAAGCATTAATATTTGTTTTGTATGCTGGATTATTTCTGACATTAGAGTTTTTACTATCAAAAGCATTTTTTAAACTCTTCGGTGCTTTTGAAAGTTTCTTTTCAACTTTATCATTTAAAGGTTGAAGTAATTTTGATTTAGCTTTTGAAACAAGGTCTTCCATTTTAGAGGATGCCTGTTCCTTTAAATGGTCCATTATTTGTGGGGAACCTCCTGTTCCAATTTCAGAAGCACTTTGTAGAATTTCTGACCCATTTTCTTTTTCAAAGTTCTTTATTTCTGTTTTCGTTTTTGGGGTTGAGAATTTCGGGACTTTTATGTTCTGTTTTACAATTTTGTCTAAACTTCTATCACTTACTTCAATTTTACCATTCTGTATTGAATTTTTTATATCATTCTGAATTCCGTAGTCCATACCATTTTTGATTAAACTGTCTCTTAGATTTTTCTCAGCTTTGTTCTGAAATTTACTAGAAGTTTCCACACCAACACTTTTTAATTTGTTTTTTAAGTCTTTTAAACCCATATATGTCTCCCCTTACTATATATTTATATGACTATTAAAGGAAAGTATAAAATAAAAAATAAAAAAAAGTACAGAGGGAATTCTAACAATATAGTGTATAGATCATCTTGGGAAAGGAAGTTCATGGTTTTCTGTGACGAGCATCGTTCTATAATTGAGTGGAGTTCGGAAGAAATGAGCGTTCCCTACAGATCTCCAGTTGATGGTAAAATACATAAATACTTCCCTGACTTCATAGTAAAGAAATTGAACCGTGAAGGAAAAATTGAAACTCTGATGATAGAAATAAAACCCAAATCTCAAGTGAAAAAACCAAAAGTTGGTAAATTTGGAATAAAACAAAGAAGAATTTTGAAAGAAAATGTGACTTGGCAGATAAATAATGCTAAATGGACATCAGCTCAGAGGTTTTGTGAGAAGTATGGGTGGAAGTTCAAGATAATAACTGAAAAGGAATTGAACATATGAGTCTATCTGATTTTTTTAAAAAGGATGATTCCAGAAAAAATTCAATTGTTGATAAGTCAATGGATTGGATGATAGATAGAAGTCAAGCAATATCTCAAAATCTGGTGAAAGAATCGTCAGTCAAAACGGAAAAAATGGCTAGGTGGGGTCATATATATCAGTTTGCTTATGATGCTAAAACCAAATCTAAATTGAAATATTACGACTATTTCCCAATGTCAATCGTTATAGAGAGGTATAAAAACGGGTTTCTTGGACTTAATCTTCACTACTTACCTGTAACAATGAGATTTGCTTTTATGAATCAACTTTGGAATTACATTTCATCCCCAACTGGACAATTAGATGAGGATACAAGAATTATACTCAGATATAATATGTTAAATTCAATATCTGGGAAGAAGTTTTATAAACCTTGTCTAAGAAGATATTTATATTCCCAATTGAAAACTCCGTTATATCATATACCTTCTGATAAATGGGTATATGCAATGGTTTTACCAAGTGCTAAGTTTTTTGATAGTCAAGGTAGTGTAGTTTTACCAAGAAATATCTATCAAGACTCTAGAAATACTATTATAAATAATAAGTGATATGCAAGATTTAAAGAAGTTTCAAACAAGTTTAAGTGGTGGTTTGGCAAGAGCTAATTTAATGGATGTTGTAATTCAACCACCTTTACTTTCAAGCAAAGAAGATGTTTTTGATGCAGATTTCTTAACTTTTAGATGCGAGAATGCAGACCTTCCTGGAAAAACCTTAAGTGTTAATGAAAGAAAAGATTATGTCACAATATCAAAACATCCAAATGGTTTAACTTTCACAGACCTTACTTTGACTTTTGTTTGTTCCTCGTCTATGAAAGAAAGAATATTTTTTGATAAATGGATGGAAAAAATTGTAGGTACTGGTGAATTGAAAAGTGAATATTATGACAAATTCATTTCACCAAAGATAGATGTTAACTTATACATAGGTGATTCGGTTGGTGATGGTGCTATAAAATCAGCAACTTTCACTTATCACAAAATATTCCCAACAGCTATATCTGAACAAGATGTTAATTGGGGGAGTCAAGATATCTTAAAATTGACTGTCGGATTTTCATATGAATATTGGTCTGTACAATATTTTGGAAAAATTAAAAAATAGGAGATTATATTATGAGCACAAAACTTCCAGTTCTAAATGCGCCAAGATTTAGTGACGCATTACCTTCTAGTGGGGAAACTTTCACATATAGACCTTTTCTAGTTAAAGAAGAGAAATATATTCAATTAACTAAAAATTCAGAAGACATTAATGTTATTCAAGATTCTTTGAAGTCTTTGATTTCTTCTTGCACTAGTATTAATGATGTTGACAAATTACCTCTTTTTGATATTGAGTATGTATTTCTAAGACTGAGAGAGAAATCTGTTGGTGATGTCATAGAGTTAAAGATGAAGCATGTTGAAGTGACAGATTGCGAACATGTTGAAACTGTTTTTATGGATTTGAAAAAAATTAGAGTTCAAAGAAGTGAAAATCACTCAAACACAATTATTTTAGATCCAGATAGAAATATTAGTATCAAAATGAGATACCCAAAATACAAAGATGTTTCGAAAATAACTAACGAAGATGAGTTCTCCTCTATCTTAAATGTTTTGACGGAATGTGCCGAAATGGTGACTCAAGGTGAAGAAGCTTTTATGATGAAAGACTTCTCAACACAAGAGAAGAAAGATTTTTTCTTGAATTTCAGTTTAAAGCATATGGAAAGTGTCAAAGAGTTTTTTGATACTATGCCAAAAATATGTTATGATTTGGAATGGACTTGCTCTAAATGTGGTAAAACTGAATCTCACACTATAGAAGGGGTTCAATCTTTTTTATCATAGGGCTATCACACGATGATATAGAAAACTACTACAGAACCAATAGTGTTTTAGTCTACAATAACAGGTTCACTTTAACTGAAATTGAAAATATGTTTCCTTTTGAGAGGGAAATATATGTATCTCTTCTAATATCTCATATAGAAGAGGAGAATGTCAAAATGAAGAGTTATAAATAAATTTATTATGGATACTACTAAAAAAAACTCTCTACCTAACATGGAAGGATCTGAATCAGAAAAAACTCTTAAAGATATATTAGAAACTAATGATATTGGTTTTGTTGATTTGGTTTATGATCCTTTATTGAAAATTGACAATTCTATTAATAATCAACTTTTTCAATTAGTTTATGAACCCCTATTTGAGATTTATGATTGTTTGGTGAAAGGTTTCAAGGGGATATCCGAAAACAACTTCAAAAGTAGAATTGAAGAAGAAATTCGGGTAAGGGATGAAAAATTAGCATCTGAAAAAGTCAAAAAAGCAGAAGAATCTGTTAAGAAAGAAAAAGATCCAAAAAAAACGGATAGGGATGATATTAGTAAATTCCTAAAAACCGGAAATATATTTAAAGACACCCTAACAGGAATCACAAGAGGTATTAAAGATGATATTATGGATTTCACTGACACAGAGGTTGTTAGTGGAATTAAATTGAATCAGATTATTACGCCACTTGAAAAATTGAAAGATTCTCTTGATGTTAGATCAGAAGACCAGATTCTTAATGATAAGATTGTTGATAAATTAGATGAGATAAAAGGGTTTCAAGAAGCATTAGATCTGGAAAATGGAAAATCATTCACTGATGAAGAAAGGAAAATAGCAGAAAGTAATTTAGAGGTTTCAAAAAAGCAATTAGAATTACTCGAAAGTCAAAAGAAATCTCAAACACAGCAACAGGAAGAGTCATTATTTAAAACTGATTCCCAAAAAGTTAAAGATGCTGTTGTATCAGAAGATGGTAAAATGAAAAGTGTTGAATTAAAGGATGATGAAGAATCTTTTAAATTACCCACAATTCAAGGAATAAAAGATAAATTTCAGTCTATAAGGATGGGAATTTCAGCAATCTCCGCATCTCTTACCAGTTTATCAAGTGGATTTATTTCTCTTTTAGGTCCATTTGCTCCAATAATAGGAACAATAGCAGCAATAGCATATGTAGGGTATGCATTGTATAATTCAGTTATGTCTATGTTTGATGTTTTTGAAGAGACTGGTTCAGTAATGGAAGCTTTGAAAGTTGGAATTTCTACATTTCTTGCAACACTGATTACCCTTCCATTTGATTTAATAAAAGGTGCTATTAGTTATATTGCTGATTTTTTAGGATTTGAGAAATTTTCGAAAATTTTAGATTCTTTCAGTTTTGTTGAAATTCTTACAAATGCATATAAAAATCTTCTTGATTGGATTCAATTCAGTATTGAAAGTTTGTTTGATTTTATTATGCTCCCATTTAAGTTACTTTTTGATGGTGTAATGAAGATATTTGAAGGTGACTTTTCTGGTGGATTGAAGGATATTTTTAAGGGTATATTAAGTTATGTGTATGCACCATTCAGACTTCTTGTTAATTTGATAGATTCTATATTTGGAACGGATATAACAACAAAAGTCTCAGAAATTTTTGATGGTGTGTGGGATTCTGCCATAGCAACACTTAAAGATGTTGCAGGGACAATTATGGGCATTTTCGATTTTGACTGGATGTCTATGCTTAAAAATATCCCTGGAATGAGTTTCCTATTAGATAAAATGGGGATTGGTGGAAAAGAAGAAGGTGGACTAAAACCTGAGAAAGATTCTGGGGAATTTGTTTCTGAACAAGAGAGAAGACAAAAAAGACTCTCCATGACTAAAAATAAAAGCATGAAAGATACTATTAAAAGAATGGACCTACTATCAGATTTGAAAAAAAATGATAAAACCCATTCTGGTTATGAGGGTGCAGAAAAGGATCGTGTTGAGTACGGTAGAATTTTAATTGGAAATTCAGATGTTGAGGGTATTGACAAATTTAATTTTTCTAAACAATTCAACATTCCTCTTAGTGAAAATTTACAAGGAAAAATCACTGGAAATAAAGCAGCATTAAAATCACTCATCGGTGATATTCAAAATCCAAAAAAGGATTTGGGTGTGAATCTGAATGAAAAAGAAGAATATATGACAAATGCTAGAAGGTTTTTTCTTGATAATCAGCATCTTTTATCAAAAAAGAATTTAGGTGCGAACCTAAATGAGAAAGAGAGTGCTTTAAAAGAATCTAACATGGAAATGAATTCACCAAAACAATCAAAGGGTGATGTTGCAGTCATAAGTGACTCATCCACTAAATCAAATTCTCAAATTAATATAACAAAAGAAGTGAAAGCTCCATCTCTTGGTCGTGGTAGATTTACAAGAGGTGCATATTAAAGGAAATTAAAAATGGCAAAGCAAATATTGAAAAACACAGCAAATGAATTAGCAGTTAAGATTGTATCAGAAGTTACAGAAAGTATAACATTAGCAGATGGCGATTATAGTGGTGTAGCACCTTCTGGGTATTCTATACTTTCTATTAGGTGGACAATTGGAGATGGTCAAATATCTATTGAAAGGGGTTCAGAATCTCTTTATGAACTATCTGGAAATGGCCATTGGAACTTGACAGGTTTAGCTGACTACAAAAATTCAGCTGATACAATAGATATTACATATCTCGGTGGTGAATCTGCAGTTGAAGTTTATACTCTAATTATACATCTATCTAAAATTTCTTAAAAATACCTCATGGGTAAAATTTATAGATTTAAGGATGGTAAAAAATTAACTAATGGAAAACCGTTAAAGTTTTTTGACTACTCCTTAAAAATCATCTATAAGTGTCCAGAGGGGCATCTTTTTGCAGAGGAATACTATTCAGAACAGATAATGAGGCATGGTGTTGATAACTGCTTAAAAGATTCCATCAATATGAATGAAAAGAAGTTTTGCCCAGAGTGTGATGAGGTTGTTGAGGTTGGAAAAAGACCAAGAGAAGAACCTAAATAATAGTATGATAGAAACAGAAAAACAATACTTTTATAATCTTTATTTAGTTAGGACAAAAGGTCTTAAATCTATAATTTACAGAGTTATCCATAATTCATATTTTGATTCAGTAGCATTCATATCAGATCATGGTTCAGTCATATCTGTAGATCATAATGGAACTTTTTTAGATTATTTAGATGAATATAAGAGAAAAAATAGTGTCATAGCAGTTAAAAAGTCCGATTCTTTTTATGTTGAAGAAGGTGTTGCTTTTAAAAGGTTTCTTAAAATAAAGAATGTTAGAAGAACAAAATTTTATGATTATAGAAATATAATTCAAAAATGTGTCAATAAAATTGGAGAGAAATTAAGAATAGAATGGATTAAAAATTTCCAGATAAAAAACAAGAAACGTATTTGCTCAGTTCAGTTTATTATAAATATGTTTGACGTTTCGGAAGAAATAAGTTATAATGATAAAAGTATTGATTGGTTTTTAGAAAACGATATTTACGATTTCTTGAACCTACCTAAAACGTTTGGGGTGTGATATGCCGGCTTATGATTACAAGTGTAACAGTTGTGAAAATGTGTTTGAACAGTTTAGAACTATATCAAAAAGAAATGAATCTAGTGAATGTCCAGAGTGTGGTTCAGTAGAAGTTGAAATGTCTTTTGGAAATAGTTCAGTGAAAATTGGTGATCCAGTTCATTT
>Ga0181410_1001268_pt1 | contig 10808 bp, 2 predicted proteins | sample 33SPOviralmetaG_FD_130112 | JGI IMG/M metagenome (GOLD analysis project Ga0181410, IMG submission 130112) | Marine viral communities from the oligotrophic San Pedro Time Series (SPOT) site, San Pedro Channel, CA, USA - 33 SPOT_SRF_2012-06-20 | ecosystem: Environmental > Aquatic > Marine > Strait... | reverse complement strand
TTTCATTTGCAAAAGGTTCGAGCCTTTGCCAATTTTTAATTCCTGAAAGTCCTACCTTACTACTAACAAAAACATTAAAACTTAATGGAAAATTAAGAGTTAATAGAAGCACCAGTTCGTTTTCTACGCCTGCCTTTCCAGATAATTTAAATAATAAGGGGACTGGTGCTTATTCTCTTCGTATGAATGAAAGAGTTGGTCTTAATGCTCTATTTGATACTATTACTATTAGTGGTCTTGGAAGTGGAGGGCAAACTATGGAATCTTTAAGAAATGTCGGAAGACTTATGGCTCTTACTAAACCACTTACTCATAATCAAGCACAATATGATGGAGAACTAAATGGTAAAGACCCTACACTTGCTTCTCGTAGTAATATTTCGGCAGTTGATGTTAATACAGAAGTATTTTTTTCTATACCAATAGAAACTGGACTTACACAAGGTGTAGATGCTTTACCTCTTGGGCGTAATGGCCTGCAAGGTATGGAGATACTTATACAACTTGCTAACGACCAAAATGTTCTTATTACTGGTGAAGCAGATAAAAACTCTGTATATTATTCGCTTGTAGATTTATCACTTTGCTACGATACGATTTCATTCGATTCCACCACAACTGCTGAGATGCAAAAACCATCTACTGGTGAGTTAGAATATAATTCGTGGGCTCATCAATATCAAGTAATTAATGCTTCTGATACTCAATTAAATCTCAATTTCGGAACAAAAAACACATTATCTGTTATTTCCAGCACTATTCCCACAACTCATATTAATAATGTTAATGTTGATGGCTTCTCAACAAATAATCTATTAAATCAAAATGCGGGAACATATAATGTTGCTGCTCCATTAAAGAAAGTAGTATTTGGTAAAGATGGTATGAGATTACCACTTGATTATGAGATTGATTGTGCGGAACAATCAACAGAAAATAGACCTCGTGTAGAGGTTATTGATGAACTTAAAGGTTCTATGGATGTCGCAGGTTCTTCTATGTCCCTTGTAAGTGTTAATACTGAAAATCAACTACGCACAAAAGTAAATCTTGATGGTGATGAAGTTGCTTCACTTGACCCAACTATTGATGTGGAAACACAAAATAATCCAATTTTCGGTTTGGGAATAAATCAAGATAATTTAACAAAAGTGGGCCGTGATTATAGCACTTCTACCTTCACTATGAGACTGGAAAGTGGATTAGATGGAAATTCTCCTAACTCTATGAATGTATTTACACTATCAAAAAATAAACTAATTTATACTCCACAAGGAATTTCTGTAAGTTCTTAAATTCTTAATTACAAAAAATTTTATTAAATTTCATTTTTATAATTTTTATAATTTTTATAAAAAAAAAGGGGGGATTATTACCCCTATTATTACATATCACCCCTTTTTTTATAAAATTATTTTTCCCCTTTTTTTTTTTTTTTTAGGGGTAAATATTTTTTTGGGGGAAAAAAAGGGGGTTATGTTATTTTTTATTTTTATTACCATTTATCATAATAAAATAATACTATATATATATACTATGTATATACCACCCCCTTTTCCCCTATAAATTTATAAAAGTAAGTTATAAAAACTTATACTACAAAAAACCCTTAAAATGAGTAGTAAAATGAGATATATATATAGAATACAAAAATAAAAAAAGAGGGGAAAAAAGAGGGGGATAGAAAAAAGGGGGGTAGAAAATTTACATAAAATTTTATTTAATTTTTCAGGATTATTTTATTATAATAAATAAAATGTCTCAATCGCAATTACCCGAAGTTCTAATCCCAGTTAATAAAACTACTATGTCTAATGTTGATATATATACTTCTGTATTAGAACCAGTAAATAAGAGTCAAAAAAGATTAATTTTTAACCTTCGCCAACAAGGCATTCTAAACGCAGGTTCTCGTCTTGTAATGTCTGTGCAACCAGTAGATGGAACTGCAAGTGCCGCTGGTGATTGTTTTTTACCTCTTACTGCTGGAATTGGTGCTTGTATTGATAGTGCGGTGCTTCGTGCTGGAACAAAAGTATTATCCAGAACAGAAAAATTTGGTAAATTTTATGCTATGAAAAAATCAGTTCATACTTCATCTCAAAAACAAAATATAGATATGGTATTAGATGGAGGTGTTGTAAATGTTGGCCCTTCTCCTAATACAGATGGCCTACTTTCAGTTGATACTGGTTCTGCAATTTATACTAATAAAACTACTGCATCTGTTCCAAGTAAATATAAACTTGTAGCAAGTGAAACTGATTGTCCTACATTCTCACTCGCTTTATCGGATTTATTCCCTATGATGCGTGGTATGATGCTTCCACTTTTTGCTATGGAAGAACAGGTTTCAGTAGAAATTAATCTAACTCAACAAGCCGCAGGACAAGTTGGTAAAACTATAATGTTTGCAAATGCTCCTGCATCTACTGCATCATCATATTCATTAAACAATTTTGCTATGCATATTGATTATTTAGAATATGATATGCCTACTATGCAAAATATTCGTAATCAAGTAATGGGTGATGGAATGCCTATGCGATACCCAGATATTGCCCTTACAACCACACAACTAATTTCACCTGGTGGAATTGGAACTGGTAATACATCTACAACAACTGATGTGAGAGAAGTGGGAACTGCTGGTATGAAAGTAAATAATATTATGGTTGTAGAAAGTAATGGAATAGCTAACCCTCTTGCTGGTGTATATCGTAGTGATGCGATGATACACCCACCTCATTATAATTTCCGTGTAAATGATAAGATTATTTATCCAAGAAAAATGACTAATACTTCTCATATGAGAAATGAAATGGAACAAATTTTACAATTTCCTATGTCTGTTGCAAATGCTGAATATTCTAACGATGTAGAATGTGATTTTTTTGCTAATAAAAATGGAAAACAAAATCCAGTATTTGATACTGGTGTTAATATGATGGGTCAAGAATCATCTGCACTTTCAGGTAATTACTTTATTACTGGCCTAAATCTTCGTAAAGGGCCTGGCGGTGAAGGAACTGATGTAGTTAATAAAAATGTTCTATATGAGCGTGATACTACTTATTCTTTTAACGACCAACAAAATAGAACTCTCAACTTCTTTGTAGAACACGAACGCAGCTTTATTCTTAAAGGTGGTGTAGTTCTTACAAGTGCCTAATAAATAGTATTACATTATTGGAAGTTTTTGGTATTAAATTAATTATTTTTCTCAATTAAATATTTTTTTATGTGTATTACATTAAAAAATATAGTATTTTTATAAATTTATGTAAAATATAAAATTAATTAATTTTTTAATATTTTATTATATCTATTAATAAAATATGGATTATTCTATTATTGTTGAGAGCAACCAACAAATAGCAAAAAGTAATTATGCAGTTGATTTTGGAACTGCAATTACAAATGATAATTATAATGATGAGTTCAGTAATAATAAATGGAAAATCAAATTACCAAGTGGTGGTATAAAATTAGATGTTGGCGACCGCATTAGTTATTATCAATCTATGATTAAAGCTCGTGGTTTATCTGATGAAGGCGTAGAGCTGATTGGAACTGCTAACTCTAATCAAGAATTAACAGATAATGCTGGTAGAATGGAATTCGGTTATTATGTATATAATAATTGGTTAAATAATGCTATGCTTCCATTAGGGACTGCTTCATTAAAACCACCTATAAATAAAATATTACAAACAAATTTTGAGCAAAGAGTATTTAATTATCAAGACCCTAAACACACATATAATGTTGCTGATGAAACTGATACAAATGTTCCTCGTGTTTGGTGGAGTGATTATGGAGCACCAAGTTTAGAAACACTTGATGATTGGATTAATAATGGTAGTAGTAGTTTATATAATAATGCTAATGAATTAAATGCAACTAAATTCGGTCATACAAATACTAATACTACTGCTACAAATAATTTAGCATATTATACACCAGATACTCAAAGACTTTATATAGGAGGTCAAACTTGGGTTGGCCCATATAATAATGGTTATTCATCTTATCATAATCAAGCATTAACTGGTAGTTATAGTAGTAAATATGGTATTGTAAAAAGTAATGCAGATTTCCAAAGTGATTTAGGTTTTAATAGTCCTATTGTTATTGGTAATAAAATTACAGAAAGTTTAAATAATCCTAATTTAGAAGGTAATGATGAATTTATAAATCCTACTATAATTGATTATACAGATGATTTAAAAACAGATACATCATTAACAAATTATAAAAATTATTTTGATAGTTCTTCTCATTTACAAGTAGAAGATGAAAGTGTTAAATGCTTTCCCACTACATTTGGAAAAATGATTACAGATTTACAAAATGGAACTGAAAATTTTTCTATTAATCAATCTCTTAATACTAAAACTGGAATAGCACTACCTACATCAGCACAAAAAAATAAATATTTTTGGAATTGTGTAGCATCTGGTGATTATAAAAGAACTATGGCCAGTAGTGAATTATATTCTAATTTAAATTTAAGTAAAAATATAGATACTATTAATGTAAATAATTTATTAAATAGTAGTTTCTATTCTGGATCTGCTCCACCAGAAACAAATTATTCAGGTGTTGCTATATCTACAAATGCAGCATATCCAACTTCTGCACCTTATGATTTAGGAGAACAATTTTGTATATTTGATGATTTAGATGGTTTCTCAACTAATTTCACTTCATCAGAAATACAAAAAAAATCTAATAATATTATATTTAGAACTGATACAATTGCAGATTATTCTGCTATTAAAAAACCAACAACAAATGATAAACATTTAGTTTTAAATCAAGATAATATATTAATGACGAATATGGTCGCTAATGATGATAATTTTGCTAAACTGAAAAAAGTATTTGATTTATTAGAAAAACCATCAACTGATATGAAAGTTGATTATTCTAATCAAACTTTTAAAGATACTTTATATACCACATTAGAACTGGGAGCACTTGATGATAATTATTCACAAAGTATTTATGGTGTTTCCTTTGATGATACATTTACATCATCATTAGAAACTGGAATACCCTTACCAGTTTCTTTACCTTGTGTAAAATCTATTGCTGATAAATTAGAAGGTGGTGATGTTTCTGCATTAAGTTATACTGAATACAAAAAAAGAGCACGCTTACCACTATATTCAGGATTATTTTGTGATGAAGATAATATTACAGAATATAAAACTATTGCTCCTCCACCAGCAGTATCAGGTTATGAAATTACTTTACTCAAAGAATGGAGAGATAATAAAATGTATGAAATAGATTTTTATTCACGATATAATGAAACAAGAACTCCAAAAAATGATGGTGTTAATCTACCATCATCAACTAAATTTTCTTTTACTGATGATAATGGTAATTTTTATGATGATAGTAAAATTAAAGAAAATGATTTAGGTGTTTGTGTTGCTTATAGAAATTTAGTAGATAAAGCAGATGAAACATTAGAATTTGGTTTAGGCAACTCGCCAAGTGCAAACCAGTTTAGTTTATATTCAGTAGATACTACAAATAATTATGCTGTAAATAGTTCTAATTTTATTAATATAAGTTCTGATAGTGATTTAACTAAATTTGGTGATAATTCAGTCCAAAGTTTATCTACAAATAATACAATTTATTTATCCCAAAATAGCACCAACACTTATAGTGAAACTGCTGATAAAGTAGATATATCTGCTACAAATGCTATTGCAATTGAGTATGAAGCAGCACAACCAATAATGCCTTCCAAGATGGAGGTATTCCAACAAGCAAGTTTTCCAGACCCTAATGCTACAACAACAACACAAGTATCAACACCTCTTGCGGGAGCAAATGGAACTGCACCACATACTCCTTATGGTTTATGGGGTAATAACGCAAATGATGTTATACAATCTGGTAATTTTCATTCACTCGGACATTATTGGAGCACAGATACTATGGCTGACCAATTGAGTAATAATAATATTGGATTGTCTGGTATAGCAATTAATAATCAAGGAAATTATCCACTTGGAGTATCTTATGATTTTGCTACAGCCCAAGTATGTAATAAATATATAATATGGGGAGATGCGACTGCGACTAAAAATATAAGAACTTGGGAACTACGAGCATCAAAAGTAGATAAATCAACTTATGATAGTCAAAATCCATCAACTTATGATACATTAGACACTCAATATAATTTTACAATAAATTCTATGGTTTTCTCACCACCAAGAGTAGCAAGTAATAATATAAATTTAGGTAATATATTTACTTTTACGAATACAACCGCATATAAATATTATGTATTATATATAACTGATAATGCGGGTGATGGTTCTTATACAGCTATAAGTGAATGGGGACTATATGGTGATAAACCTGGTGAAATATGTGTTGCTGGTGCTGAAACAAATAATATATCAGGAAACTTTACTTTAACTGGTTCTATTACTCACCTGCCAAGTTCTTATGCAGATTTACCAAATTTATACGATAATCAGATACTCGGCACTTCCGCCTCTGGTGGATTTTCTTCTCAATTAGTAGTTTTAACAAAAAACACAAATGGTTTTACTGGTTGGTTTTTAAATTATGCATTTACTAATGCACAGAAAATTAATAAATATAGAATATGGGCAAGACCAGATGGAGCTACTATTAATCAAAATCCTGTGGATTGGGTATTACAAGGGTCAAACGATGGTTCTACTTTTATTTCATTACATAGTGTAAATGGTGCTACTTGGGATAATTATTCAGTTAGTGGAACAGCATCTGATAATTTGATTCACGCAAACGAATATAGTTTTAGTAATGAAAATGCTTATACTAATTACAGGTTAGCAATATCAGTAAATAGCGGACACGGCAGTTATTGCACTTTGTCGGAAGTAGCATTATACAAAGATAATACTTATGAAGTTGTTGCAGGTCTTGGAGAAACAACTGGTTTTACTTCTGATACATCAAGCATTTTGGGGGCTGGGTGGGAAGTAGCAAATTTATTTAATAATGTAGTAAGTGATGTTGGTGCTAATAGAGGATATGCAAGTGCAAATTTTACTTTTAACACCAGTTCAGGTGCAGCCCTTGGTTATACTTATGTTGGTGTTGTATTTGATACAGAACAAGTCATCACAAAGTATAACATTTTTCCTTCATCACCTTCTTATAGTTCAGGACGCACAGGCAATCCTCGTGATTGGACTTTGGTAGGAGCTGCAAGTTTGACTGATTTGCAAAATAATGTAAATTTATCAGTATTAGATACTCAAAGTTTAACTGGTGCAGGTAATGCAGGAGGAACTACTACATCATATCCTAATATAAATATCTTACAATATAGTAATTCACCAGCCAAAGATTTACAACAATACGCAAATAATTATGAAATAGCAAATACCACACCATTTAAGGTCTATGGTTTAAGATTTACCAGAAATCATTCGGCGGCTAATGTGATGCTTTTAGAGTGGGGACTCTATAAAACAGCATCAAGTATTACGAATTCCAGAATGCCGAAAGAAATAATTTTACAAGGTCAAAAACTAAATGATAATATATGGAATACAATAGAACAAAATGTATTATCAACAGAACCATCGGCAGCAGGATTTGTAGCACCATCAACATTACCACAAAATCCAGATTTAGCAACTTTAACTGCACCATATAAAGAAACATTTAATCAAAGTAATCAACAATATAAAAAGGTGAGAATGATAATACCACAAGCATATACAGACAACTCAATCAACATAGGTGAATGGGTGTTAAGAAAAAAGAATCATATTAAAACATATCTTGGTAATAATGATAGTGCATTTGATGCAACAAAATTAACTTTTGAGGTAGTATTAACTACCAGAGATGAGGATAATGGCTACCCAGTTGATGATACACCTGGTGTAAGTGTGAATATTAATCCCGCAACTACAAAAGATGAACTCCAAGATGGTAATACTCATACATACACTCAATTAAGTATGAATACAACACAAACATTTAGCACAAGTGCAAATCTGGTTAATTTTGGTGAAAGATATATGAAAATAACATATACATTCCCATCACCATCACCAATAAATAATTTCCTAACTTGGTCTAATAATAATTCATCTTTATTATCAACATTAATGAAAACAATAGAGATTCACGGATTTTATAAAGAAAATCAAACAGAAGTATTTGATATTTTATATGATGGAACTTTGACGACAACAACTCCATCAGCAACAACTGGAACATCTATTGATAGTCAAACACCATATTCTCCAAAAGAAACATTAGGATTTAATACAACTAATAAAAAATATGATGCAGTAATAATTATAATTAAATCTAATTTTAATGAATTAAGTAATAATATAATTTTAGCAGATTTATTAGTATCTGGTTATGATGTAGGAACAAATATTTATAAACAAGTCCCATTTATTGGTTTTACTTGTAGAAATCAAATATCATCAGTAAATAAATATAATATTCCAAAGCCGATAGAAGGGGAGTTTTTTGGTATTCCCCGTTCATTACAAAATAATTCATTATCATTTATAAATTCTTGGGAGAGAAGAGTAGTAAATGATAATAGAGGAATTGTTGTAGGAAAAGTAGAAGTAATTGATGGTGGATTATTACAAATTGGTTCAGGTGATGTAGGTAAATTATCAGTTGTATTAGTAAATACTAATTTTGGAGGTCAAGGAGAAGCAGTAGTAGAATTAGAAACTGATTTTAGAGATAGTGGTTCTCACGGATTCGCAAGTATATCAAGTGCTAAAATAACAAGTAATGGTTCTAATTATATAATAACTCCAATACCATCTTATTCTTATAAAATAACATCAAGTGGATCAACAACAAATTATCCAGAAGGAAGTAGTGCTTGGGTTCGCTATCCAAATTTAGAAATAACTATGGGTGATTTTAAAACATCATTTAATGCAGGAGCATTACCAAATACACAACCACAATTTCCTTATATAATGATGGGAGCAAATGATGTAAGTGTTTCATTTGATACAACACAATCAAGAATGAGTTTATCAAAGATGCATACATTAATGAAAGAAGGACAAGAAGATAATAATATGCAAAGATATTATGATGGAAGTATGATATTTAATAGTGCGAAACCATTAGTAGTTCCTGATGGTGAATCTGGTAATGATGTTATGAAAATTCATAATAAAAAAACTTATTGTAATTCTACAAGAGCATCTTTTACAGAAGCAAGACCAGATGATAATATTACAGAACAAATAATACCTATTAGTAATCCAGCAATTAAACAAAAAGGAATTGCAAGTGGATTAACTGGTATTGGTTTATTAAATTTATTTGCTAAAAAGAAAGATGGGAATTATAATTTAATTTCGGCAGACAACGAACATACTTATAATGGAACAATATTAGATAGATTAGGTTTTAATGTAAAACAATTATTACCTAAATTTGGCCAACAGAGTATAGTATTTAATCGTGGTTTATATAATAAAGATATTATATCTGATGAAAAACCTTTTACACAATATAATCAACAAGTATCACCATTAACAACCAACGGCTTTATAAGTGCAACATTAAATCAATCGTTAAATACAAATAATATCAATTACTTAATGGCGGGAAGTGATGGAAATAATTTATTAGAGAAATCAGTTCCACAAGAAAGCGATTCATTAATTGGACTGAATCTTCCACAGAAATTTAGTTATTCACATTTATTAGTTTATTCTAATATCATACCAAAATATAATTATATTGCAGCAGAACAAATAAATAAGACCCCTTGTATCGCGTCAATTGGTCGCAGTTATGAAGTGGGAGATGTTCTATACGGAAATCAACAAGGTATTCCATACATAGTTGATAAGTCATATATTTTAACTGATATAGATGTTGATTTAAGAACTGAATTGGGATTACCAGCACCTATTGATAGTGGTTCTACAATAGTATTTAAAATTGATAAAAAGAAACATATTCCTTTGGAACAAAAATAATTAATTAAATTTAGTTTAATTAATTGAGAAAAATAAAAAAATTTTGGTATAAATTTTATTTTTTAAGGTATTATATAATATATAAACAAATATTAACATTCATCATTTTCATCAATATAATTAGCATTTAAATTATTTTTAATTTTAACACCAAAAATTTTAACTTTCTTTTCACTTTCATCTTTCTTTTTAAAAACATTTCTATTTTCTTTATTCATTAATGCAACTAATTTAGTAGATGTTAATTTTGTTTCCTTCATATTTAACATAAACTCTTTAACATAAACAAAATCTTCTATATTACCAGTAATATCATATTGTTCTTGTATAAAATCTAATGGGTTGTCTTCGTCCCTTTGACTCTGTGATGATTGTATAATATTAGATGTGAATTTTGGTTTATCATCTTCATAATGATTAATAATATCAAGAATAAAGGCATTAATAATAGTATCATTAACAATAAATTCATCAATACTATCATCACCAATTTTATAATAATCTTTACTATCACTTTCATCGTAAGTTGTTTTACTAACAAATTGATAAGGTAATTCCGCATAAACCATTTTTTCTTTTGTATCTTGTGGTTCTACTTTTGGTAAATCATTAAGAGCACAAACCAGAGTAAATTGTGGTATATTCTTTTGCGGATCTTGGAAATTAGCCCTCATCTCAATAACATCATTACCACCAGAACAAACAGATTTAATTTTATTACCATCTACAATAACATCATCAGTTTTAAATTCACTTGTAAATACAATTCTACAATCCCATATAGGAGTAAGC
>Ga0181410_1001266_pt1 | contig 10810 bp, 14 predicted proteins | sample 33SPOviralmetaG_FD_130112 | JGI IMG/M metagenome (GOLD analysis project Ga0181410, IMG submission 130112) | Marine viral communities from the oligotrophic San Pedro Time Series (SPOT) site, San Pedro Channel, CA, USA - 33 SPOT_SRF_2012-06-20 | ecosystem: Environmental > Aquatic > Marine > Strait... | reverse complement strand
GGATGCTTGAGGATGTAGGAAATGCTACAGACAAGAGGATCAGTGACGGCATCGAAGGCTTCGACGACATACTTACAAGTTACCGGAACGTCACGCAGGGCCAACAGGCTAAGTCAGCCAGCCTTGGAATGCGTGGTGCTAACATGTCCAGCCCACGGTATGGCAATAAGTTCTTCCCTCGATACGCAGATGAGATTGACTTTGGGAACAGGTCAAGGGCTGGGGGCGGTGCGTTGTATGGAACGCGAGATCAGTCGCAGTTGGGTAGAAAGGCTATGTACGAAACACCCGGCGGCACTGTTGATTTAATCGAAGCGTCTGAACTTACGGAGATGCAGAAGTTAATTAAAGGAGAGGACGGCAGTTCTCTACAAGCAGCAGCAGATGAAATAAAACAATACCTTGATACAAAGCACGCGAGGGGTTCAGACACTGCACGAACCAGAGAGTTCGATAGATTCAAGATGGACTCGGACACTGGTGACTACGCAAAAGAGTATGTGCTGGACAGCAAGGGGAATCGCGTTCGAGCAAGGAGCAAGCAGACCGGCAAACTCTTTGATAAGACAAGGCGTATTGTTGACCCCGAAGGAGTAGAGGTAATATCAAGGAAGCAAGCAGAACAGATTGCTAACTTCATAAAGAGAGAACACCCTAAGTTTACAAACGTGTCGGACGAAGCACTGAAGCGACCGGCTGGCTTGCGAGGCTCTGGTATATATCAGGCACATCCGTTGCAGGCACTAGGCAGAAACGCTCGGGCGCAAGGGCAGATACAGGACAACGCCAAACTTATATATGGTGAACTAGCACAAGATGCTGCCCAGCAATCAATGCGTCCTAACATGGATGTCGAAAACATCAGAGGCTTAGGTAAAGGATATAAACGTCTTGACCGTGCCTTGAATGAAATATCGCAGGAGACTTCTTTAGTTCGGCAACGTGGTGTACCAGCAGAACAAGTAAGAAACAACCTCAAAGAAAGTCTTCGCAGAGAACTTGATCTGCCTACAGGTCAAGACATAGACCTCAAGAAGTTTGCAGTGTCGGATGATGTAGTCGAAAGACTTCGTAAAACAAAAAACTTCTACACATCCGACAAGGCACAGGACGAAATACTAGGTTACTTAGATCAGTACACTGGCCTATTCAAGTCACTCTTATTGGCTTTCCCGAGTCGCCATACAAGGGACATGTACAGTAATGCTATCTCTGTGTACTTCGAGGTAGGCAATCCAATGACTGCACACTGGGGGTTTAGTGCAGCCAAGATGATATATGCTGGCGAGTATGAAGCAGCAGAAGAAATGCTTCGCCTGATCCCTAAGTACAAAAACATCTACAACCAGACGATCAAGGGTCAGGGCAGTGAGGCTGCATCACTTGCATTGCGAGAGGCGTTTGTTAAGGACACTGCTGAGAGCGGTGTACTGCGTGGGCTTGCGTCATCTGACTTGACTACAACATTACCCGGTGAAGGTAAGTTAAATCAATTGTTGCCGGGTATTAACAAAACAACTTACGGCACTACGTTTGGAGAACTGGGCAAGGGGTATAGTGCAGAGGACTTCTTCTCTGTTCGTGGCATTGGTCTCAATCCTGAGATGGCTCCAATGCGAACGAAGAATCCTTTTCTTAACTTCTCTGAAAAACTTAGTGACTACAGTGATGGCATAGCAAGACTCGGCGGCATGCTTGCAATGATGAAGCAAGGTAACGCACCCGAGTACGCAGCGAAGAGACTGTCGTCTGCACTCGTAGACTACAGCAGCCTGACCAACTTCGAGCGTGGAGTAATTAAAAGATTTATATTCCCGTGGTGGTCATACAACTCTCGTATCGGCAAGTACGCAGTTGAGTCAATGATACAAAGACCGGGCGGCGGGTACGCACAAATGATCCGTGCCATGTCTACCTTGCAAAGACCTGACGATGACACATACATACCCGATGCTCTGCGTCAATCGTTTGCCATGCGAGTGCCGTATGAAGATGTGCCGCTACTTAAAAACGCAGCAGACTTCTTAGGATTCGGACAAGGAGACACGACAACCTTCTTGCGTGACTTCGATGTTCCGGGCGTAGACATGTTGTCGTTAATTGCAATGAAGCCGACAGCGTTCGGATCAATTCAGGACACTGCTTCTAACATTGCGTTGCAGGCACACGCACCAGTACAACAGATGATGGCACTGGCATCCGGGCAAGACATCTTTAGCAAACGCCCACTGGCAGAAGCAAGGACATCACTTGATAAGATATACTCTGGACTGACTGGCAATGAGAACGCAAGGCTTAACCCGCTACTTAAGATTGGTGCCTCCTTGGTTCCTAGTCCTAGGCTTGCTGGTGTAGCAGGAAACCTACTAGACCCACGATTACCGCAAGGCCAGCGTGCAGTCAAGACATTAGTTAACGCACTGTCTGGCGTAAAGTTACAAGACGTATCGCCACAGTACCAATTAAGTGAAGCAAGAAGAAAAGCAGCAGAACAACTTGAAGGATTCATGACTGATTATACGGAGAGTTACATACCAAAGGATCGGTTATCCCAAGTGCCAGAAGAACTTATGCCGTACTACCAGTTGTACCGCACACTTGGCAAGGAACTGAGAGATAGAAGGAAGGCGGCTAAAGAACAATGAGCGACATCATTCGGTTAGCAAAGAACCTATATGGCAGAGAGTACGGTCGCCTAGCAGATGAGGCAAGTGCGGTCAAGGCACAATATGTTGCGGCTGGTGGCGACCCGGTGGACGTATATAGTCCTGAGCGTATGGCTGCTTTAGCAAATGGTGGCCCGAGAGAACTGCTTGCAATGAAGAGCAAGATGCGTGATGACGGCAGCATTGCTGCACCGTTTGTACCAACACCACTAGCACTAGCCACAAACATGATACAGAAAGAGGCTGTGCCAGCAGTGCAGTCTGCCATGAAGAGCGGAGTTAAGACAGTCAGTAGCGGTATCGACAGGAAGTCAGGCGAAGGCTTTGCTATTGGCAAAGACCCTAATGGGAACGTAGTAAAGGTAATGTCATGAGCAAAGTTATACGATATGTAAAACAAAGTTGGACACCAATGCCCGGTCGCTCACTTGACCCACGGGTACACGTACCTCCTGATGTCTATCGGTTTACACAAAACCAGATAGAGTCCGAACAGAGGCAAAGGCAGAACCAAGTCAACAGGCAGATTAGTGCAGGAAGGCAACCGCCTCCCGCTGCCGCACCAACCAGAACAATCTCCTTTGATCAAGGAGTTATCCCAGTACTACCACTAACCCCGGAGTGATCTAATGCCCAAGCCTAACATGCAACCTATGAAACAAATGTTTCAGTTCCCTATGTATCAGAAGTCGCCCGGTATGCAGGGTGCAGCAGGCAACCCGTTAGCAGGACTGATGGATAACTCGTCATCTGAGAACATGCCGCCCATGCAATTTATGCAAAGCAACCCTATGACTGAAGCACAGGCACAGGAGTACTTCAGCAAGCCGATGCCGCCAGCAGCACCAACAATGGAAGACATGTTAAAGCAAGCACCCAACATGGATCGCAACCCATTACTTGATCGATACAGAACAGCCCGTGGTGACTACGAAATATAAGGAGTAAATAATGGGATGCAGTGAAGATACGATACGCAAACTAAAAGCACAGAAGAATAGTTTGTACAAGAATGTCAACCTAAAGAAGTGTGCTGGCACTAGTAAGAAGAAGGGCGAGAAGGGTACGCCCTCGGACAAAGACTTTAAGAAAGCAGCGAAGACTGCGAAGAAAAAGTAATCATTGATAACACACCAACAGATATACGACTACATAAGAATGTACCCAGCATGTGGGTTAAGTCTTGGTGTGTTTAGAAACATGGACAAAACTGCTTTTACTGAAAAGGAACATGAAGATTGGCATGAGTGCAACAGGTTTGTTCAAAAGCACAAGCGGTATGCCATATGCCCAAACCCATTTGCACGGCATCCTTTATACAGCATAGGTATCAGAGCCAAGGTTGCTCACGAACAATCGTGCGGGATTAACTATGAAGTAAAAGGCGACAGGATATTTTTGATTAACGCAAGGGATTACAGGGGGCATGATATATCGGACGGACTAATAGATTATGTTATTACACCTGACCGTGACTTGCGATTAGGTCAGAAGCATTACTGGTTAGCAGAAGGACACACGTTTGTTTATGGTGCAGGGAGACTGATGGTATCAGACACAGGAGTTGTCTCTTACATTGATAACCACTCGGGGCATTTCACACCGTCGAACGAAGCGTTCACAAGAAGTCTTGAACTACTGTCTGATTTAAAAATTAAACACGTTAACTACATAAACATAGACACATGAGCGACAAAGCAGGCGACCGAGTACGCAAGGCAAAGAGTGCGGCGTGGCAACGCAAGGAAGGTAAAAACCCTGACGGCGGGCTGAATGCCAAAGGCCGTGCCTCATACAACAAGAAGCATGGTGCTAACCTGAAGGCACCACAGCCTGAAGGTGGTGGCCGGAAGCGTAGTTTCTGCGCACGCATGAAAGGCATGAAGAAGAAACTTACAAGCAAGAAGACTGCTAACGATCCAAACAGTAGAATCAACAAGAGCCTACGGAAGTGGAAGTGCTAACCATATGCTGCACCTAACTGAAGAAACTAAGGTAGTTGTCATCGGGCCTCCGGGTTCTGGCAAGACACACGTTGCTACAGTGCTTGCCGAGACAAGTGAACTGCCTATCTATAGCACTGACAAGTTCCTTTGTGATGGGCATGTGCAGGCTCTATATACTGTGATGAATTCTGTAGGAGACAAGGGCTGGATAGTAGAGGGTATGATTGGATATCGTTTGTTAAGGAAGATGAAAGAGTTGGAACTGGAACCACCTGACATCGTCATAGAACTTGAGGCAACTGACGACATGATCATAACGTCTTATGCTCAACGAGATAAGGTAGTTAATATAAAACGAATACGTGCTTTCTGTAAGGCGCATGAGAAAGTACTGGATGATTACTATAAGTTAGATGGGGAAGAACCAACGATCTGGATACACGGGGAGAGCAGGACTGTCACGAAACTTTTGATCGCTAAGAACTGGCATGACTCTTGACATGTTTTGTTTTAATCGGTTCTAATTTTCCGCATGACTAACTACCCAACGGTATGCAAGACCGAAGCCGAGACATATCACGGCTGGCCTGAAACGTCTTGCAGTATGCTCAAAGCATTACGCGAGTCTCCAATTGCTTTTTACTGGAGACACATTGCAAAGGTAGCACCGCCAAAGCATAGCGGCTCACTATCATACGGAACACTGCTGCATATCTGGGGCGAGATAGGCGACGGGCCGTTCTGGTCTCAATCAAAGACAATACCTATTGAGTTATGCACAGCCACTGGTGCGGTGGCAAAGAAAGCAAAGGCTTGGGTAGAAGACCAAGGCCCAGACGCAATAATAATATCACCATCTGATGAAAAGAAACTACGGCATCAGACAGAAGCGTTGCTTAGGAATCCTGAAGTAAGAAAGATATTGTCACAAACAATAGACACGGAGTTTAATATCAGGTGGCTATGGGAAGGTAGCCCATGCCGCAGTCGAGTTGATGGCATGACAGAGGATTCCTTCTATGACTGGAAGACATGCCGCGACGAGAACCCTATTGCTACATGGTACAAGTCCTGCCTGAAGTGGGGCTATGACATGCAAAGTGCCATGTACCAGAACGCTGCGATTGCTGTAGACTACCCGTCTACTCGCATGCAGTTCATTGTTACCAGCACACTGTGGCCCTACGAGAACGCCGTTGTCGTCTTGCCTTATGAGGTATTGCAACAGGGCTACACCAAGTGTATGAATCTACTAGAAGAGTTGCAGTCCCGCAAGGAGTGGGATTGCTGGGAGAGGTACGAGGCGCAGGGCGTTACTGAGTTAGCGTTCCCTGCTTATCTTTTGAAAGGAGAATAGTATGCCACACATTGGAGGACTACTCAGTCCAATCCTACGCAGCCAGAGCAAGTCTGTTAAAAGACTCAATGCTGCTGTATGCAAAGCACGAAAGGACTTCAAGGTGCTGCCGCTTGACAAGGTCGGCACGCGACGAGGCGAGAAGTTTAAGTACTGGTCTCAGAATGAATTCCGTAAGTGCGTAGTAACCCCACTGTCTAAGCATGGGATAACATGGGAGTGCGTATTCGTTCCATGCCCTGAAACAAAGAAGACTGTTATCGTTGCGGTTCTTAGTTTCGAGGACGAGTGGAAAGAGTCAGCGTTAATAGTTCGTGATGGTTACGACATGATGGACGATGGCTCTTGGAAAACCAAGTACGAGAAAGTACTGGGAGACAAGATGCTCCAGCCTGAAGCAGAGGATAGCAACGAAGCAGAGGCAGAAGAACTAGAGCATGTCGTTGCTATGCAGAAGACAGAGTGGGAGAGTAATTACAAAACAGCAGAGGCTGCGATAAGGAATGCTCGATCACCTGAAGATGCACAGCGGTTAATGAGTAGAGTGGAAGAACACTTAACTGCAAAGACAATGTCACCAGACTCGGGGTCGAAGTTGCAAAGGATTGTTACTGAGAAGTTTCCAAAGGAGGAATAGATTATGTTGACTAGCGATCAAGTGTTGCACATAAAGTCACGGTTACTTATGTGCGGTCAGATAGGAAAACTACTGGCCGAACAGCAGGCGGGTGAGCCTATACAGGTTACACCTGAGAAGTACGAGCAGGCAATGAATTGTCTAGCAATGCTGGATAGTGATGTGCGTGCGTTGTTTAGTGACTATGACGTTATCAGAGGAATGATAACAGGAGACTTTAACTTGTTAGAAACACCAACGGAGGGTGAGCCTAATGGAGGAGACAGCACTAAGAAAGTTACTGAAGAGTCAGTCGCTGACACACAACCAACTGCTGGAGATAATGGAGAGGCAGGGTCTGACGAGAAGAGAGAGGAGCGACCCGCCGCCAGCAGAAATAAGAGAAGAAGCAGAAAGAAAAAGAAACCAGTGGAATCACCAGCAGCAGCAGAGGAGGTGGATAGCAGCAGCGAACTTGTTTAAAGGATATCACAACTGAAAGGATGATCATGGATGATTGGCTATTCCCTGACATAGGGAAAGATGTAAGTGTAGATGATGATGTATTTGACCCCCGTCCCTATCAAGAGGAGGCTGACGAAGCAATTTTTTCTAGCCTGCAACACTCGGACAAGTGCGGTGCTTACCTCGCTACCGGCACCGGCAAGACCGAGATTGCAGCGTTGTTGCTTCAGCGGGATTGGGGCGGGGGGTCTTTACTTATCACGCCACGACGAGAGTTAGTCACGCAGTCTGCTGAACGATTGCGTAAGCGTGGTGTACCCTGCGGCGTTGAGATGGCTGAGATGCGGAGTGATGATCCAGTCACTGTTGCGTGCTACGCCAGCCTGATGTCGAAGGAGAGGTACAAAAGATTTCTTAAGACTACTAAGTTCATTATCGTTGACGAGTCGCACATGAACTTCTCTACTGCGGCGTTAGATATGCTGGCCGAGTTCAGGTCATGGGGCGCAAAGGTTTGTGGGATGACCGCATCGCCACCTACAAAGAAGGGCATTGATCTTACTCATCACTATGGTAAGCCAGCGTTTGTCTACGACTACCAGAAGGCATGCGACGAAGGCTACCTAGTTAACTGCAAGATGCACCTGTGTGTTCTTGATGGTCTGGACTTATCTAAGTTCAAGGCATCGTTTGGTGACTTCGATCAAGAGAAGTTGAACAGGCTCATGAAGAAGCGGGCATCAGTTGCTGGCGTTGGTGCAATGGTAGAGAAGTACTATGACGGGAAGCCCAGCGTTGTATTCTGTTCTAGCATCGAGCATGCAGAACTAGTAGCGTCTGACTTGCGATCACGAAAGATAGACACAAGCATCGTGCATTCCAACATGGATCAGCAGGAAGTACGGATGCACATGAGTGACTTCATGTCTGGTAAGTCTGATGTCATTGTGAACGTAGGCATACTAACACTAGGGTGGGATGCACCGCATGTACAGAAACTATTCATAGCACGCTGCACTGCTTCGGCCCAGTTGTATTGTCAGCAGTTCGGCAGAGGCACGAGAATATTCCCCGGTGATTGTATTGCTAAGTGCAAGACAGCAGAGGAAAGGTTAGCCGCTATCGCAGCCAGCCCTAAGCCTGTCTTTGAAGTGTATGACATCACCGATTCATCAAGGCACAACGATCTAAAGTGCGCACTCGACGTACTCTACCCAACCCTTGATGACAAGTTAATGGACAGGGTCAGACGCAGGACAGAGAAGACGACTGTGTCAAAGCCACAGATAGATCAAATCATTAAGGAAGAGCGTGCTGCCCTTGTGAAAGAACAGCGTGCGTTAGAGGAGGCTGAACTTCGGAAGCGTGAGAACATACGTGTTGAAGCAAACGTCAGGGCTTTCGAGAGAGATCACCTTGCTGATGCTGAACCCGGAAATTATGGGAGAGGATACACGGTGATGTTGTGGGGTAAGTATAAGAGTACTCCCTTCTTTAGGGTGCCGACTGGATACATTCGTTGGACTTTACAAAACTGCAAGGCACCAAGGAAACACCCGAATTATTTTCTGGCCTTGCGTAAAGAGTTGGATCGACGTAAGAATGGGTAGATGGAATTACATAGTCCTGTTCAGGTAGGGACACAAAACGGAATCATGATCTACATCCGTACTTGAGAGTGAAAGGTAGAGACAGGTTGTTAGATGCCACGGAACCTAGGCCGCATCCCGCCTTGGCTATAAACTAACCGCAGTGACTGGGACATGGAGGTAACTGCGAAATCAAAACCACCCTTCTAGTGCGTCATGCTGGAACCCTCAAAAGCCAATTGACACACGCCACTCCTAGCAATGCTGGGAGTGGTATGCTTATTCCTAAAAGCCAAATGACATGGAGGTTATTGTGAAAGACAAGTGGGTTAACGCAGTGTTGTATGATGCTGATTCAGACAAAGAGCATAGGGTCATAGAGAGATACAAACTACCGGGCAAGCATCAAGGCTGCGTGCTTGTGTGTTCGCAGCGTCAATTGTACTGGCAGTACAGGCACCTCATTGATTACATCTGCGTCCTGCCTGAAGAAATACATTACGAAGACAGGGCAAGCGTGGTAACTTTTACCTCTGAGTATTTGCAGAGGCAAATGGAGGAGGCTTACGAGTGGTTTAATACTACAGAAACAGGGGACAATCCACCGTGGCCTGAGAATAGAATCGTCTGGCGTATCGATGATAAGGAACGGGGGTAGACACACGTACACTTGACAAATTATAATCAAGTGTTCTTAGTTACTAACCACAGAGGGAGGATCGTTATGATTGAATTGACAACTACCATCGGCAACTACACCGTTAAGGTAGAGGGTGAAAGTCAGATCGAAGCATTCGACAGGATGGCTGAGATGGCTGAGTTAATTAGTTGTGGTTCGCAGTGCGGCAAGTCAGGTGCTGTTGACACAATACCTGTAGTCAGAAAGAAAGATGACTACGTGTTCCGTGAATGGAAGTGTGTATCTTCAGGTGCATCGCTTGCTCTGGGACAGAAGAAGGATGGAACCGGACTCTTTCCAAAGAGAAAGAAAGATGGTGAGTGGCTTGATAACCTTGGTTGGCAGACATGGGGAGAGCGGAAAGAGGAGATGCAAACTACAGGGGGCAAGGCCGATGGCGATTGGAGTAGCCCATTTTGATTACGCAAAATAATTGGTGGCAGGGATTGCCCGATATAGTGCAGGACTTTGTTAAGGCAGAGGACTTGCAACACGAACGATTGTCAAAGGAAGACAGCGATTGGCGTTGTGCATACACACTAGACAACACTGGCGACAGGGAGGTTGCCGGTGCGTGTGTGTTTGGGCCATTGTCAAGTGGTGTACTCATGCAAGCGCAAGCCATTGGTAAGACACAACTTATGATTTGTGTTGCATCAGCAGCGATGGAGTTGACCAGTACTACTATTGCCGTCTTGGTTTTGGACGAGGATGTTCAAGATTGTTTGACTGCGTGTGGTATTAACAGCCAACTCTACAGAAAGATTGATGATGGATTCTTGCGAATTGACAGCGGATACGAACGATCTCACGAAGAATGATTACATGCTACTGCACGACAGATGTGCAGTATGTCATTGGCCTGCGAACAGGAAGGGAAGGAACCTTGAACTGCATCACATCGTTAGTGGGCCGGGTAGAAAAGACCCTAAAGACGGCAGCAATTGGGTTGCTCTTTGTTCAAGATGTCACACTTGCGTTCATGATAGGCTCCCAGAATATGGAGAACTACCAAGGGGTGCAGTACTTGTGGCTAAGGTTGAAGAAGATGGTACGTTGGATTTGGAAAGACTAGCATCTCTTAGAGGAAAGAAACATTTAGGCTATGACCCGGAACCAATACCAGAAAGATTCCTCGAAGAAAGGCAGTCGAACGGGGGCCACAGAGCGTGGCCGTTCTAAGAAGATATGCAGCCGTTCCAAGGGAAAGCGTGGGGAACTCAGTGCGTGCCACGATATCGCCTCACTTTTCGGATGGTCTTGCCACCGCTCGCAGCAGTACTCAGGCTGGGGCGGTGGTGATTCTGCCGACATTGTGTGCGACGAAACACCCTCTATTTTCTGGGAAATAAAGCGTGTTGCCAGACTTTGTGTGTACCGTGCCATGCTCAAGGCCACGAAACAATGTGGGCGGCAATGCCCGGTGGTACTGCACCGGCCTGACCGCAGTGCCGTAGGTTGGATGTTGACCATACGGCTTGAGGACTTACCG
>Ga0181410_1001262_pt1 | contig 10832 bp, 14 predicted proteins | sample 33SPOviralmetaG_FD_130112 | JGI IMG/M metagenome (GOLD analysis project Ga0181410, IMG submission 130112) | Marine viral communities from the oligotrophic San Pedro Time Series (SPOT) site, San Pedro Channel, CA, USA - 33 SPOT_SRF_2012-06-20 | ecosystem: Environmental > Aquatic > Marine > Strait... | reverse complement strand
TCAATGTTTGGTGCTTGTTGTTGGTTTGGGTTGTTCATAATTTTTATTTTATTTATATTACTTGTGGTTTTTTAATTTCAATTATTTTACTCAAACAGGATGCAATATTGATCTCTTTATCGATACGAAAGTTTGAATGGTACTGGTGCTCATTTAATATAATTGCTACACTACCTTCTCTACCCTTGGCATATTCATGGGTATTATCAAACAGTGATCTATATAGTTCTTCAAAATCTTTAACTCCCGAGTCGGCAATTATTTGTCTTAACTTTCTATAATCCGTTTTTGGGTTTTTTAATTCTGCTATGACTTGTTGGATATAATTGGATGATACTAGGATTGATTCATCTACTACTAACTCATTATCTTTGGTAGATAATTGAATTGTATTCAACATTTTTCGTATATCCGGATAATGGGTGTTGACTATTGTAGCTAAGACTTTTAAATCGTATTTTGTTTCTTCCTTGTCTAGGATTGTAACTATGTGTTTTGCTACTTCTTTTTTACTTGGTGGTATTATTTTTAGTACTTGGCATCTTGATTGTAATGGATCAATTATTCTCTCTATGAAGTTACACGTCATAATAAAACGTGTAGTTCTTGAGAATGTTTCTATTACGTTTCTTAATGATGCTTGCGCTTGAATTGTAAGGAAATCAGCTTCATCAAGGATAACAACTTTGATCTGTTTAAACGAAGCAGTACTTGAGAAATTTGTGACTTTGTCCCTAATAGTCTCAATGCCCCGTTCATCGCTAGAGTTAATGTATAAATAATCGCAGTCCAAATTATTAACAATGAGTTTTGCAAGAGTAGTTTTACCCGTTCCGCTTGTACCATAGAATATAAAGTTTTGAATGTCATCTTGATCTAAATATTTTTGTATTTGTTTTTTAATATGTTCGTTCCCTACATACTCACTTAAGGTTTTAGAGCGATACCTTTCTACTAAGAGACTGTGATCTTTCATGGTTTTTTTTAATTTGGTGTAATATACGAACTATTCTTTATATTTCCAAATGAAACCCCCACTGCTTTTATATAATTGATTTTTGTATCCACTTGCTACTTCAAATATGTTTTTGGCTCCTGTTTTTCGTTTTGCCTCTTCTGCCGAGGGCCATTCTTTGATAAAGTTTCCTTGTTTATCAAATTGTAATACGGTTTTACCCCAAGTAACTTCTCTACGAAGTAATGATTTACTTAATTTTTCTTTAGTTTCCTTTGACATTGGTCCCTTTACTTTTCCTAAAAACCTATCTGAGATTTTTTGTTTAAATTCTTCTGTATGAGTATAACCCCCACATCCACCATCACCACCTGTACTTCTATTAACTAAGGTCCCACCTTCGTCTATTTGTCTTCTACCTAATTCAGCTATTAATTGGATTTCTATTTTACCTGCTTGTTTTCTAGTTAATTTTTCAGCTATTAATTCTACTTCAAAACCATGTTTGTTAACATAATTATCCCAGAATTTATTTCTCCCTGCTCCTTTATTCCAAGCTCTATTACCTTTACCTATGCCAACATAAAATACTTCTTTGGTTTTAGGATTTAAGTGTGTATAAACATAATGTTTTTTCATGGTTATACATATATGGACCTACAGTTAAAGTCGAGCAGGTCCATAATTACTACTCATCTTTGTTTTGGTTTAATATTCGTCTCCATAAATGTTATATCTTTTTATGGGTTCGGGTTTGATTTCTTCTTCAGATGTTTTAATTGCATACAATTTACTTCCTAAAGGATCTAATCTATATTCACCTTTAAAGCTAGTAGCTCCTAAATATGCTTCTAAAGTATCTGTTAGAGATTTGTGGATGATCTTTTTAGAGTCATCTACTAAAAGCCAAGAATCCCCTGGGGGGACTCTTGTAGCTATTAGTTCATTATGTTCTATAACTTTTGTTTCCATACTACATCATTCCCATCATTGCTGAAGGGTCTATTTCTGGTGTGTTAGATTCAGATGGTTTGTCAACAATTGTTGCTTCTGTTAATAGGATAGTTCCAGCAATTGAGGAAGCATTTTGTAATGCATTTCTTGTTACTTTAAATGGATCTATAATACCTGCATCTTTCAGGTTAACAGTTTCGTTTGTTTTGATGTTATACCCATCCCAGTTTAATGTTTCAACTGTTGTGGATATTTCTTTGGCTTTTTTATTAGTATATCCTGCGTTAGTTAGGATTTGTACAAATGGTTGTTTACATGCTTTTTTAACTATGTTAGCACCAAATTCAAAATCCTTACTTCCTTCACATTCTACATTTAATGAAGCACCTAATAAAGCAACTCCACCACCAGGTAGGATTCCTTCTTCGATTGCAGCTTTTGTAGCATGTAATGCATCATCAACTCTATCTTTCTTTTCATTCATCTCAGTTTCTGTGTTTCCACCAACATGAACAATTGCTACCCCACCTACAAACTTAGACATTCTGTTTTGTAAGCTTTCCATTTCAAATGGTGTTTGAGCATTTTCAATTTGTGTTGATAATTCTTCAACTCTGCTTGTAATAGCTTCTTCACTACCCTTACCATCAACAATTGTTGTTTTTTCTTTAGTAATTGTAGCTACTCTAGCTTCACCAAACCATTCCCAACTGAATTTTTCGAGTTTCATTCCTTTTTCTTTAGAAAATACTTGACCACCTGTTAATGTAGCTATATCATCTAAGACTAATTTTTTTCTATCTCCAAATTCAGGTGCTTTTACAGCACATACTTTTAAAGTACCTCTCATTTTATTTACAATAAGAGTAGCTAATGCTTCATTATCAATATCATCTGCAATGATTAATAATGATTTATTAGTGTTAGATACACCTTCTAAAATTGGTAATAATTCTTTTACTTGGGTAAATTTATGGTCAGCAACTAAAACATAAACATCATTTAATGTTGATGTCATTGTATTGTTGTTAGTCACAAAGTATGGTGATTTAAATCCTCTATTGAATTGCATACCTTCAACAGTCTCTAAATATGTTTCTCCTGTTTTAGATTCTTCAATATGAACAACACCTTCTCTACCTACTTTTTCCATTGCTCTGGAGATAAGTTTTCCTACTGTTTCATCGTTATTAGCTGAAATGGTAGCAATTTGTTCTAGTTGTTCAGGGGAAGAAACATCCTCATTAATTGTTCTTAGTTGAGTTATAACTTGCTCTACAGCACTGTCAATTCCTCTTTTAATATCTACAGCATTTGCTCCCTTATCTAAGGCCGATAATCCTTCTTTAACCATTTCTCTAGCTAATAAAGTAGATGTAGTTGTACCATCACCTGCGTTATCTGCTGTTTTAATAGCTGCTTGTTTAATCATTTGAACTCCTAACTCTTCAGTTGGATCATCTAATGAAATGTTTTTAGCTACTGTTACTCCATCCTTTGTGGATTGTGGAGATTGTCCTGGTTTGGAAATTACTACATTTCTACCATTTGGTCCTAATGTAGATACTACTGCATTAGCCATTGTGTCTATACCTGATACTAATTTTGCTCTAGCTTCAGGTCCGAATTCAATAATTTTACTCATTTTACTTTGTTGTTTTTGATTCTTCTGTTAATACTTCTGATTTTACTCTAGCTAGGATTTGTGTTTCTTGACCTATGTAATACTCATCTCCTCTATGTTCTAATTTAGTAAACCCAATTGTAGGTAAGATAACACTATCTCCAACTTGGATTTCAGTTTCTACGAAACCTACTCCTCCAACATGACGACCAGGACCAACAGCTACTACTGTTCCATGTTCGTTTCTGTCTTTACCTAAATCTGGTACTACTATTGAACCATAAGTTGTTTCCTCTTCTTCTTGAGGTTTAACAATAACCGCATCAAATAATGCTTCTAATTCTGTCATAACGTTGTTTTTTTTATGTTTTGGGTTAATATAATAAAAATATTTTAGTAAGCAAACTTAGGATGCGTTTTTCTTACTTAATTTTTATTGTTTTTGGTTCTATAACTGCGTGTGATGAAAATGGGATAGTTATATTTAATAATCCGTTTTCCATTGTGGCATCAACTTTAGATAAATTAAACTTGTTGTTTACCTTGTATCCAAAGTTAAATGATCTTTTAGCTATTCCTGAGTAATGATATTCTCGGTTTTGATATTCTCCTGTATCATCTTTAGTGTAACTAACTCTTAATATATCTCCTTCGATATTAATATCAACATCTTCTTTAGCCAACCCAGTACAAGCAACTTCTAGGTGAAGTCCTTTAGTGTCCTCATAAACATCAACGGGATGTTTTAGTTTAATTGAATTTAGGGGGTGAAAAGGTGTTTCGGTATCGAAAAAGTTTCTGACAAGTATGTCAAATGGTGATGTAATTCTTGGCGCTATGCCGTTTTCTAATTCTTTCAAATAAGTCATAATTCTTAAATTTATGTTTGTTTAATAAAATAGCTCCCATTTTGGTGAGCCGGTTGTGCATCCTAAGTTTGCAAGTATAAATATATGGGAAAAATTCCCTATTACAAAACTCCATCTTCTTGTGGAACCATGTAATATTCACTTTCAATGTTTTCATTTTGGAATGCTAAGTGCATTAATCCCTCTTGAGATATTTTAAGTAGACCTTCATCTACATCCTTATTAGCATTCAGTATTGTTTTTAACATATCAGAATTGTATCTAATTTTGATGTTGTTTTTTTTAATTTCTCCCTTTAATTGATATGTTATTTTATTATTGTGACCTGCTTCATCTCCAAAAACAAATTCACAAACATCAACCCCATCCAGATCTTGAGTAGTTGTAACTAACATATTGTCTATATCTGCTAGAGCGCTTTTTGCTTTTAGGAGATTACCAATTTCTTCCCTTGTTATTTTTAATTCAATATCCCACCCATCTACTGGTCTTGCTTTGCCTGCTTTTTTAATCAGTAATGGGTCTGATAAGGCATAGGATAAATTAAAGTTCAAATCAGATATGTTAAGTTTTAATAACATTTCTTTTTGTTTTTCTAATTCCAGTAATAAATCCCCACTACAAATTGAAATTAAATTTGATAATTTTTTGGTATTATATATCGCTAAATCAGCGTCTTCTAATGGAAAATCACCGCATTTTACACTACCTAATACCATTCTACTAGGTGCTACAAAATTAACTGTTAGATGATTATCTCGTATTTCCCATTTTACTCTTTCTATTTCTCCTAAATAGTATTTAGAGATAACATTTTGTACTATGTTTTTATTTATCATGCTTTAATTTATTAAAATTCAAAAAATTTATCTATGTTTTCATTTAGGTTAAGATGCCAATCAAGATCATTGAAAAACCCCTCTAATTTATTTAGTAGTATACTTTCAAATACCTTTTTTGTATCAGCATATTCATCTAAGAAATCTTTTATTTTATCAGGCAAATCAAATTCTAAAAAAGCTAGGGCTTCGATTTGATAGGTGTTTGGTTTAAGGTAAATCCATTTAACTTTATCACCTTGTGTTATATAACTGTGTTTTCCACTTAAATTCCAAAATCTAATTAAGTCATTATAAGCTATAGTTGCCTTAACTGATGCTGGTGCTCCTTTAGCTGTTACGGAAAACATTTCACCTGCCCTAGCTTTTCGTTCAGTATATTTATTTAATGTTTTTACAGATGTTGGGTTACCTAATTCTGTTAATGGTATTTCTCCATTTAATATTTCTTTTTTAAATTCTTTTACTCTTTGATATATTTCTTCTTGTTGGGTTCCTTTTAGAACATCAATTAATGCCTTATGGAAAAATTTAGCTAATCTAGGTGGAAAATTTGCTTTTTTAAACTCTAACCCTTTTATATCTAATGTTTCTTTCTCAATACCCTCTTGTTTAGTAATCCATTGAGCATATCTCCTAGTAGCTCTGAAATATGCTGATCTAATAACACATTCTGTTTTCATTTCTAACCAATGGTCTTTTTCTCTATCTTCAAACCATGGGAATTTGTAAACATTAAATGCTTCTTTAGCTAAAATATCATAGTGGTCTGTTATAATGTCCTGATATTCTAGGGCAATAACTTCTAATGCTCCATCCCTTTCTTTATCAGACATTTCATCAAAATTTGAATGACGGTGCCTTAATAAGGGTTCAGCATGAAAATAATTACTATCTGTATCTACATAAGCACAGTAGTTTTCATCTCCCTTATCACATATCCACCAAGGTGTATCTTCTAAATGTTTCATTCCCAGTCCTCCGGTTTTTTAAGTTTGGTTGGTGATTCAAATTCTCCTCTACTATTTCGTACCTTAGAACCTGATTTTTTAATTTCATAAACATTACCTTGAAGTTTTATTTTACCCCCTTGTTGGAGCATCTTTCGAAGGCGTTGTTCTTCCTTTTCAGAGAATTCTTTTGATATTTCTATCATTTCATCCTTTTCTAATAACTTACCATTTAAATAAATGGTATGTTCTTTTCTGATTGATTGTTTACTTAGCATAATATTTTTTAGTGTTATGTGAAATCCCTTCCTAATATTTTTGTAGTTCCATTATGATCACTATACCTTTCATCTGCAATTGAACCTGATTTAAATGGGGAAGGATCCATATTAGGTCTTTTTATTTTTTTAGGTTTAAATTTAATTTTACCTTTTATTTCTTGATTCATTTTTCTATTTGCACATAAAGCACTTTCTTGAATAATACGCTGACCTGAGAGCGTTATAGATTTAGATAATGTCCTATTGCCATATCTGAAGCTACTTAAAGCTGTTGCACCATACAAACTATTTAGTAGAATTTTCATAGTATATTGTTTCATATGGAATGATGCTCCTAATGTTTCATTACCAGATTTATAGGCTTTTTTCATTTCTCCTTTATAATATACCCTTTCATTAAACCATTTTGCTAGTATTGTAGATAGGACTGATTGTCTGTTTGTAGCATACATTGTACCATTTGCAGATATAGTCCATTTTTTATCTTCAATAAATTTTATTAATTGGCTTACTGTTAATTCTGCTCTTTTACCCTTGTTGTTTTTGATAAGAATAAGTTCATCTGGGTTTTTTGCTTTTAAATCATTTAACCCCAATCTATTATTTCTATCATCAGCATCTATTATATATGCCATTAATGTTTCTTTACCTATATTAAGGGACATAATAATTGATGGGTATAGTGATGTTAAATCCTCATCAAACATATAATTATAAATCCCGGCTTTAGGGCAAAATAAATAACCCCCTGCATAGCTTTCTTTATAATTAATGTGGGGGTCCTTATTTGGTGGGATAATTCCTTTACCTAATAAATAAGCTGAAATTGCTCCATCTTGGGTGTTAGTATTAGCATATACTTCACTATAATTATGTTTACCTTTGTGTGATAAATTTTTAGTTAGGGATAGATACTCTAAATTTTCATCTAATTTTACTAGTATTTCAACATCGACAAAGTTATATTGGATAAATTTCTGTATGTCAGTTTCAAATAGAGTATCTAAATTACCTTCGTATTCTATTTTATTCATGCCCGCATATTTTTCACCAATAGCATCTAATTTCCAACTAGGTTCATCTGCCCAACTATATTTTCTATGCATTCTCATATAATCAAGAGATTCAATACCCTCAATTGTCACATATGTATCTTTTTTAAACCAATATTCATTTCCTTTTCTACACTTTACTTGCCCTATGGGTGATAGTCGTTTTGCTAGGTTAGGACCTAATACATTACACATTCTATAATACAAGTAAGGAATATCAAAATAATCACTGTTGTAACCTACTAATATATCAGGTTCAATTTCCTCTAATTTACCTAAAAATTTCATAAGTAAATCATGTTCGTTTGTAACTGGGATTATTTCTTTATTTCTTGCTTTAGTGTGTTTTAGTTGGTTTTTAGTATCTAGAATTAATATTCCCCATTGATCAACTCGTTTATCATACCAAGCAATGGATGTTACTTTCTTAGGTGCTGATTCTATATATTCAACTGTAAGAGCATCTCCCATTTCGGTTTCAATATCAAAAAACATTTCATTATGGGTTATAGAAACCTCATCATTTGTTCCATATTTTTCAACCAAGAACTTCTGATGAGGTCTCATATCCGTAAAGTGGATTTTGTCATCTCCTCTTTTCCATTTAGTGGTTTTTATTAGGGGGTGTCCATTTAGACCAATATGAGTAGCATCTGCTTCATGGCATTCTTTATAGGCATAATTGGTCCATTCCAATCTCTCATATCCGGAATCAGTCCATAAATCTATTTGGAATTGATTTTGGCTACCTCTTATCTTTTTAGCATAACATTTTTTATACATTCTTTAATTCCTCTTTTGTGAAAAATTGTCTTAAGTTAGGTCTAAAATAGTTAATATTTTTCATAACCTTATTATCATGGCTCCTGTATACAACATAACCATATTTTGTTTTTTCATAATGGCATTTAGTGTTTTGTTCTCTACTTCTAACTTCCACAGTTTTAATAGCTTCTTCTTCAGTTGAACAAATTTTGGACATATTTGAGGCTTGCACTTCGGCATATCCTGCTTCAATTTTATCCTTTAATCCAAAAACCATAGCCCCATTCCCTAATCCTACATAAGCAATATCTAGGATAGCATCAAAAACTTCAACAATATCTCTGTTTTCAATTGCTTCTTTTAATTCATCTAGTTCCTCTTGGATAAAATTAACTACAAAATCAGCATCTTCTCTGTTGATAGTAGGTTGGGTTTGGTTCTGATAGGATTTACCCATCACATTATTAAATTCCTCTACTTCAGAAATAAAGGGTACTTTTTCTTCTTTAAATGGTATTTCTAATTGCATAACACTTTTATTTTGATTTTGATACTAATGACAAATATTCTTTCCTTAAGGTATTTCCTTCTTCCCTAAATTTACCACCCATTTTAGATGTTATAGTGGATGATGTTGTATCTCTAATTCCTCTACTTTTAACACAATAATGAACTCCTTCTACGATTACTGCTATATCATCAGTTTCTAGAATACACTGTAAGGCATAATAAATTTGTTCAGTTAATCTCTCTTGGATTTGAGGTCTTTTAGCAAAGAAATCCACAATTCTATTTAATTTAGATAATCCTAATACATTTTTACCTGGAATGTATCCTATGTGACAAAATCCATCTATTACAACAAAATGGTGTTCACAGTTACTAATGCATGTAATATCTTTCTCAATAACTAATTCATCATACTTCATCTTATTATCAACAGTAGTACACTTTGGGAAGTTAGAATAATCTAATCCATAGAAAATTTCATTCATATACATTTTAGCTACTCTATTAGGAGTGTCCATTAATGAATCATCTTCTAAATCTAAACCCAATACTTTCATTATGTCGGTAAAATGGGATTTAATTTCTTCAATTTTTTCTTGATGAGAACCATCAAATTGGTTTGTATTCATAGGAATTTCAACTCCCTTTTCGATTAGGTGTTTTTGAACTTTCAATCCTAATTCTCTATTTACTTTATCTTTTTGCATTTTTATGTTTTTTAGGTGATTTAATATACTAATATTTTTGTTGGGATCCAAATTGTATTTTATAATCTTGTATAGGCTTTGAATCTTTCTTTTCCCATGGATATACTAACCAATAATCACTTAAATATAAATCTGAGTGGAATGTTGGTTCAAAACATGAAGTGTGGGGCTTATAATGTAATACTGCTGTGTTAAGATTAAAGGGGAAGGCATATAGTGTTTGATAATCTTTTACAAGTTTATCTAATGTTTCTCCACTGTCACAGATATCATCTATAATTAAAGTAGTTGGACCAATATCTCCTTTGGCCATAGGTATTCCTAATTGGTGAGAAATCATAACTGCAGGAATAAGTCCTCCTCTTTGTAGACCAAATATGTTTTTATACTTGGTTTTTGAATTTTTTATTTTGAGAGATAAGTTATTAACTAATACTTCTATCTCTTCCCAGGGTATATAATGTTTATTCATAACACTAATATACGAATGATATTTAGGGGGAACAAATTTGCTTTAGGTAAGAGAAGTATTATTAATCTGGGATGTACCAAAATGATATAAATCCTCTATTATATGGGGTATTATCGAAATCAGTAACATCAAACCCCCCTCCCGTTATTCTAGTTAAAGTTATTGTTGTTGAAGTAATTGCCCCAAAACCCCCATTTGGAGAAACTCCAGGGTTGGAACCTGGTATAGAGTCTAGGGGGGATATAATAGTGTTATTATCATCTCTTATCATGGCCTCTAAAGATGTAATTGTTTTGTATTCAGTTGCTGAAAGGAGATGGGGGACTGTGGTTTGGGTAGTTGTATCCATATTCCAATCACCTATGTCTATTACTATATACTTTCTTGAAGTTGAACCCCCATCAAAACTTAGGGCATTAACCATAATATTACTACTTGAACTTATATCACTAGTTACAGTTAAAGACCCCGTTATTGAGGCATTTCCATTGTGAGAACCATCCCATTCACTAATTACACCTGTAATTCCAGAACCATCTCCTTGGAAACTTCCTGAGAATGAACCTGATACTGAGTAGTTGCCTCCACTTAATAGATTATCTACTGTGATTTTTTTAGTTTCGGTATTTGTTGTATCTACTATTGCTAGTAAATCAATTGATGATGTTACTTCATTTGAAGTAAGGGGATTTAATTGGGATATTTTTTTTACTGACATATTGTTATATAAGTTATATATTATAAATATGAAGAAAAAAGTGTTGGTATTAAAATGTTAAAATAAAGGTTTTATGATGAAGTATGTTCAGGCATTTTTGCTCTAATTTCATCTACTAATCCCATTTCCATAGCCT
>Ga0181410_1001261_pt1 | contig 10843 bp, 17 predicted proteins | sample 33SPOviralmetaG_FD_130112 | JGI IMG/M metagenome (GOLD analysis project Ga0181410, IMG submission 130112) | Marine viral communities from the oligotrophic San Pedro Time Series (SPOT) site, San Pedro Channel, CA, USA - 33 SPOT_SRF_2012-06-20 | ecosystem: Environmental > Aquatic > Marine > Strait... | reverse complement strand
ATAATATACGAGTGCTTGTGTCCTTTATGAACAGAGCGAACAATGAATGAATCGGTGTATGATAGAGGTGCGAATCGCCCAATACCGAAACCGCCAATCGCATTGTTGGAATCTCGCTTGGTTGACTTGCCATACTTGGTATAAAGACCAAGCATATCTTCCTCGCTCAAACCGCACCCATAATCTCGCACGATAAAGTTTGGTTCGATCTTAGTAGGTAATTGAATCTCTACCTTCTTACTTTTGGTTACATCCAATGCGTTTGCAACGATCTCACGGATGGTTGCGAGCAATGGGTTACTATAATTGTTGCGTAAGAGTGATGCGATGTAACGCATATCTTCTTGGTCGATGGAACAAGACTCTTGCTTGGCAATGCCTTGGGACTGTATGTTTTTGTTTTTGGTTTCGATAATCATAGGCTCACATAATGCCATAGATTATATATATGTCAACCCCATAACACAAAAAAAATCGCCCCACGACTGAGGCGATTCTGTAAGTCCTTAAAAAAGAACCACTTATGTAATAAAAAAAAGTTTACTTTTTTCCAACAAGTCTCTTGGCAAGCCCTACAACAGACTCAACTGCACCAGTATGCTTTCTTCCGACAAGAACACCGACTACAAAACCAACTAAGAAAATAACGATTGTTTCCATAATTTTTTTTAAATTTTAAAAAGTTTACTTACCACCCTTTTTTGGGGTGCGTTTGATAACCGCCTTCTTAGAAGGTGTCTTTTTTGTAGCCTTTTTCTTTGGGGCTTTCTTCTTTGGGGCTTTACCACCTACCCACGCTTCGTTCTTGGCAGTCTTTGGATTGTCTCCTACATACTTGCCGTTCTTCCTAGCTCGCTTCGGCTTGCTAGGTGTTGATGTCTTATTTGACTCGCAACACTTCGTTGACGATTTACCATTTTTAAGCTGATAAATTGTCATACCAATAATTAACAAGACAATATATGTCGTTGGGCTTGAAACCAAAACTTGAAAAAGACTTGGTTCGTTAATGATTACTTCTTCCATAATATACTTATTTGCGTTTTTATTTATTTGTGAGCGATTTATTCGGAATCAACATCTCTATGTTTATCCGTGATATGACGCTCTTGGATTAAGATTTTTAATTTCATATTTAATCTTATCATATCATTATCTAGTGCTTGGATTTGCTTTTTTAGCTTACCCAAAGAAGCACCTACTTCACCCAATGCAGGGTTTACTTTTGTTGTGACCCATTTCCAAATGTGCCACACGAAAAATCCGAGACCAACAATAGCAATAAGGGAAAACCCAAATTTAGTTACTACATCAGCCCAATGTTGAAATTCATATCCACTCATAATTGTTTATTTGGTCTATACTAAGTCGAAAAGTAATTTTGTCAAGTCAATCGTCTCGACAATCTTCTTTTCCTTCACTAGCACAGATTCTATCTAAGTTTGGTTCACAGTTAAATGCACAAGAGAATTGAGCATCAATCTTAACGATGTCGTTGTTCATCACATCTACTTTATTTTCTAAAGAAAGTAATGCTCCAGCGATTCCAGAAATTCTATCAGTAACTTGAGCCAATAGAAATTTTAAAATAATAAATAAAAACCAACCAACAGTTAAAGCTGCCGTGATTGGAATGCCTACTTGTTCTACGAAATTTAGTATATCTCCTACCATAATGTCTTATTTGCGTTTTTTTAAATTAGCGAGCGATTTTGCTAACATATATTACACTTATTTATCCTTTTCTTCCTGCAGGAGTGAAGTAGAAACCAATTATCGCTCCCAAAGTGGTGATTGCGACAAGAGAGATGTGTCCAGTAGTGATTGTAGAGGTGATTTCGCTTCCACTTGGGAAGGTGATGAGTCCCCAGAGGATACTTGTTGCTTCTTTACTTTCTGGTGGTGTGAATGTGACGAGGGTGGTGTTGGGGAAGAGTGTGCAGAGGATGGATATGACTGCGAAGTTGAGCATCCCCATAAAAGCAATAAGGCGACGAGTAGCCCTAGTGAACATACCGCTATCCTTGTCCGTTTCGCCGACCAACATTTTTTGAAAGTCGTTATCCATTCCACGGATTTGCATATCTCTAACAAGCTCTCTGCGTTCTTTCGCAGCTTTAGCTTCTGAAATACTCTGAAAGATACCACCAGTAATCTTAAGCATACTGCCCATGCCAGTCGCCCCCAGTGTGGATAGTAACATCGTGATAAGTCCAAACATAATTTCATAATTGTTTACACTATAATAAACTTATTTGCAAAAAATTAAATTGTCAAAGGGTTTTCAATGGTATTAAATGGCTCTTTTTTAACTTTTTAGTGTAATATTTTCATATGGCAGATAAAAAAATTTCACAATTAACAGCTTTTTCAGGAGCTGCGAGTAGTCCAAGAACTGACCCAGATTTAGTAGAAGACTTTATTCCCATAATTGATGGGACAGCAGAAACAAAAAAAATAAACCTATCTAATTTAGGAGTTTTAGCTCCAAGATCAGGAATAGGCGGAGGAACTGCATATGTAGGTGGAGATCAATCTGGAAATCCAAGAGGATCGGGATCACTTGACATCCAATCCAAAAGAAATGGAGCCGCTTGGATCGCTAAGGGGGAAGAATCCGTTCTTATAGGATCCAACTCAATAGTTACTGGAAACAACTCCGTTGCCGTTGGGAGACAAAACGAAATTTATGCTAACGATTCTCACATATTTGGACAATCGAACAAGATCGTAGTTGGAGCAGGGACATCTAGCGTAGTAGGTAGAGATTGTAAAATATCTGGAGCAAGAAGCGTTGCTTACGGAAATGCGATTGATGTTAATGCGGATTCGGTAGATTCTATAGCTATTGGTAGAGACATCGATGTAACGGATAACGCTGACGGCTCAATTGCAGTTGGAAACGATATAAATATGAGTGGTTTAAGCTCCCTTGCACTGGGATTAAATATAGACGTATCGGGAGATAATAGCGCCGCTTTTGGAAGAAATGTTAAAGTTAATGCTAATTCTGTTACTGAAATAGGTGGATGGCATTCAAATCAAACTAGAGGCGTAGGCGTGCGTTTATCAAACCTTGGAGATAGCGCTAATCCTTCAGGCGCTGTTTGTTTTTCTTTATTAGAAAAGACTTTTTCACCATTAGATGGAGGCGCGGACTATGGCGACGAAGAGGCGAGCGAACTGCCTAGAGAAATGTTCTCTATGAGGCGCAACTCGGATGAGCTACTCTTAGATGTCAATGTAGCTGGAACGGTAAAAACAGTTTCTTTGGGTGACGCCACTAGAGTAGGTGCTGATGATGCAGAAGCAAGTCGAACTTCTATTGGTAGCGCCGTTCAAAATGTAAGAGCTGATGGATCAAGTACAGTTAAATCTATACGTAGGATGACTCAACTTGCTTACAATGATTTAGTAAATGCTAGTACTGTTGATGCTAATACCTTATATGTTATTGTAGGATGATTTTAGCTCACGGAGATGCTATAAAAATAGGTAACGACAGTGTGGATGCAATCTACGCTGGAAGTGTTTCAATTTACCCATACGCAGATGAGGCTAGCAAACTCATCTATGAATTAAATGGCACAAGCGATGGATATCTCGTATCGGGCCCAGTTGCCCAAAATATAGATGGCGTTCTAACTATCCCATCTACTTTTAATAGTTTGCCAGTCGTAGGTATTAAAAATCAAGGGTTAAAAGATAACACTCAATTAACAGTTTTAATTATGCCTGATAGTTTGACCTCAATTGGGATTGAGGCTTTGAAAGGTTGCACTAGTCTAGACAATGTTACCATCCCCAACAACGTGACCTCAATTCAAGAAAGTGTATTCAATGGCTGTTCGAACCTATCAGACATCACCATTCCCGAGACCGTGACCTCAATTGGGCAGGAAGCTTTCCGTGACTGCACTAGCCTAACCAGCATTATAATCCCCAGCAGCGTGACTTCGACTGCGGATGAAGCATTCGTAGACTGCACCAATCTAACTAGTGTTACATTTATAGGAGACTCTCCTACCTTTGGTAACGATATATTTGATGGGAGTAGTTCAGTTACGGTAAAGTACTATTCATATAATAACGGCTTTACTAGTACTGTTCAAGGTAGACCAGCGGTTGATATTAGCCCATTTACCTTTACTCAAAACAATGCTGGTACCGCGCAAATTGTTTCGGATGTCGATACATCTGCTGTCGGCTCTTTAGCAATTCCCAGCGCCGTGAATAGCTTGCCCGTAACCTCAATTGCGAATGACGCATTCAGTAGCTGCTCTCTATTAACAAGCGTTACCATTCCCAACAGTGTGTACGGGATTGGAGAGGGTGCGTTCGAGGCTTGCACAAGCCTGACCAGTATTACGATTCCCAGCAGCGTGACCGCGATTGGGAAAAAGGCGTTCAAAACCTGCTCTAGTCTTACCAGCGTTACCATACCTGACCAAGTACACACGATTAGAGGTAGTACATTCACTGACTGCGCTAGCTTAACCAGTATCACGATCCCCAATACTGTGCAGTACATTGAAAATTATGCATTCTATGGTTGTCTGTCGCTCCCCAGTATTACGATTCCCGACGGCGTGACCTCGATCGGAAGTAACGTATTCCGACGCTGCTTTGGCCTGACCAGTGTTACGATCCCCAACAGCGTGACCTCGATTGGGCAATACGCATTCGAAAACTGCGTTAGCCTAACCAGCATTACCATCCCTGGCAACGTGACCTCGATTGGGAATAATGCATTCGAACGCTGCTATAGCCTAACCAGTGTTACGATTCCAGACAGCGTAACCTCGATTGGAAGTAGTGCCTTCCAAAGCTGCTCAAAGCTAACTAGCGTTACGATTGGCGACGGGGTGACCTCGCTTCCCAACAATTTATTCACTTTCTGCAGAAATCTAACTAGCATTACGCTTCCAAACAATGTGCATACGTTTGGAACACTGACATTCTTTCTCTGCGGTTTTACAAGTTTTACGATTCCAGACACCGTACATACGATTGGAACTAGTGCATTCAGTAACTGCACTAAACTGACCAGTATAACAATTCCCAATAGCGTAACCTTGATTAAAGATGCTGCATTCACTAACTGCAATAGCATGACTAGTGTTACGCTTCCCAATAATATCACCAGTATTAATGATTTCGTTTTCGAGCGCTGTTCTAGCCTAACAAGCATTACAATTCCCGACAGCGTGACCAGGATTAACTATCAAGCATTCAATGGCTGCACTAACCTAAGCAGTATTACGATTGGCAATAGCGTAACCTTGATTGAAAGACGGGCATTCAATCTATGCACAAGCCTAACCAGTATTAACATCCCCAGTACCGTGACCTCTATTCAGGATTCAGCATTCCGTAGCTGTACTAGTCTAGCTACGATTAATTTATTTGCACTAAGTCCTCCAAGTGTAGGTCTTCCTTACACCAACGGCACTGCCTTCGTAAATATCGCGACAAACGAAATTAATGTTCCACTTGCCGCAAGCGGATACGGTTCGAGCTTTGACGGTTTAACTGTTTTAGGTGCGGGTGATTCATTGACCAGTTTTACTTATGACGAACGAACATATGGTAATCAAGGCGGTACAGCGGAAGGTAAACTTATTTGGGATGCTGCATTAGGTGCTATTGTATTCACTATCGCTTGGGATGGTTCAAAATGGAATCAACACATATCTGCTCCGTCACCAGATGGTACAACTTCGACTGTACACACTGAAGATACAGTATATCCGTTTGTAGAACTTGATGGTACTCTTAGATCAGGATTTTCTAACCTTGTTTTTTAGTTAGCTATAAATTTTATACCCATTCGACCTACGTTAGCGTCTTTATCGCTACACCAACCCTCGTATTCAATATGTTCTTCGGCATGAATGGTTCTGTATATTTGATAAAATAATTTTTCGTCGCCCAACATTAGACAATGATGCTCTTTATCCACAGATACAAGAGAACCTTCTCCTTTAAATTTCTCAAATGCACGAAGTCCGTGATTAGTTCCTAATACTTCTATTTGTCCCTTCATAATTTAATTTACACCTTTCTTTCAATGTCTTCTTCTTCGCACTCTTCTCCGTGCTGTATTTCTAGAATCAAACAAGGTTTGTCCGTTCTATTTTGTGGATGATGCCAAGACCCTACTGGTATATCAATAGAATCTCCCTTCTCCATATCCACAGCCATCTCTACTTCATTTATCACTAGATCAAGATGTAGACTACCCTCTAAGACAAACCAATGCTCAGAGCGTTTAAAATGTTTTTGATTAGACAAAGATTTATTTGGCTCAATATATAAATATTTTACCTTATGACCTTTTGTTCTTTTTTTGGAGATGACTTTATACCAACCCCATAATGGTTTAATTATTTTCATATTTTTTTAAAATCCAACTACTGCTATTTTTTTTATCTTCGCCACCGACACCAAACACAAATTCAACACCACCGATACTGCTTTCTGGAATATTGTCATTTGTTCTGTCGCCACCATTAGCAAATATTATTTGAGCAAATGGAAACAGCATTTTAACATTCTTAATTGCTTCGATTGCTGTATCATCACTATCGTTAAACAAAATACATCCGTCAACATATCTAATAGAAGATAATATTTCATGTCGTTCTTTTTCGGGTAAAAAGTTTTTACCCTTTTTGCGGATTAGCCAATCGTCAGAATTTATTCCAACAATAAGTTTGTCACCAAGTTTTTTTGCCGCTTTTAAATAAGCAAGGTGACCAGAATGAAGTGGATCGAATCCACCAGTTACTAATACTATTTTTTCCATCTTTGGTGTGGTAATTCTAAAACGTCGCTCATCTTGATAATAGATATTAAATCTTTTCTGCCTTCTCTTTGGTATCCTTTGTATAAAGCATCTTTACTGCTTGTTACCTTCTTACTCAAGTCGCATTTAACTTGGCACATACCTAAGAGATAATTTCTTTTGATTAAAACAAAGTCGCTGTCACGCTCAAACGCAATAACATCTGTTTGGCCGCGAAGCCAGCCTTCTCTGCCTTGAACATTTAAAAATTCAACCCAAAGAAGTTGATCCTGCTCTTCAGAGTCGGAACGACTAATCTTCTTTTTAGCTTTAACATCAATAGTGCCAAAGTTACTAAAGTAGTCGATATGGCGAAATTGTTCTTCTCTATTTGCCTTTCTATAATTAGGGTCGCGTTGACGGAGAAGAGGGGCGAACTCTTTTTCGATTCGCTGGCCTCGATTCCAACTGCTACTATTTTTCCATTTATGAGCCATAATTAATATCTTATTTTAAAATTTTGATTTGTCAAGTATTTTTTATATGGGATAGATCTAAATTTATTTTAGATTTTAAATCTTTTACTGTTTTATCCCAGTTATCAAAACTGCCTATATAATCATAATCATTTGAATATTCTAATAAATCTTTTCTAAATCTATACCGCACGCCCCGATTTTCTACTAAAATATCATCTGTGCCATTTAAAATATCAATTAAGCATTGATCTGTTTTTTCATTAAACTTACTCATCATTTCATACAAAAAAATATCATAATCATCTTTAATGTTTTTTTTAACAAATTTATAAGATCCGAAATGTCTTATGCCTTTTAAATATTCTTTTATCAATGTTGATTCATCGACTCTTATAGTAAACCAGAAATCCCCTTCATTTTTTTTAATTTTTTTAAAATCAAAAATACCATGCGTAATTTCACATCTAGGAAATTTATGATTCTTTGGGGTTATGTTTAGCTTATTATTTGGGGAGATTGATTGTGCATCGTCGACCAATTCAAAAACTTCATGTATGTGTAAGCTTTCTGGGAATTGTTTACTTATAGAATCTATAATTTTAGGATACAGAGTGCATGGGTGAGATTGATAAACTATCATCTTTTCATCCAATTTAATTTATTTAAAAAGTTCTTAGTTTTTTTATAGCCCCCTTTTTCTAAATTAAAATTTTCTTTTAAATCTTCTGGTATCTTTATTTGCTTGTCAAGAGATAGGGAAAATAAAGTATTTTCATTTAATCCTGCCCTTAAGTATGTGCAGAAAAAGAAATTTAGATATTCGAATGTTGAATATAAATCAGAATAAACATCTTTTGCAATCAAAGGGTTTACTGCTGGAGTTTGCACTTGGCAAGAGACTATTCCGTCTTTTTTTAATATTTTTTTTAAATCTTGATAGAAGTCTTTTTTAAATAAAGGAGTAGCTTGATTGATTGGATCAGTAGAGTCTACTAATATAATATCGTATTTATCTTCAGTTGTTTTAACAAAATTTTTAGCATCTTCAATTATTAAATTTACTTTTGAATCTTTAAATGAATACGCCATTTGAGGAAAATATTCTTTGCATGTAGAAACTACCTCTTCGTCTATTTCGCAAAGGTCAACTTTTTCTACACTATTATATTTAATGCACTCTCTAGCAATAGCCCCATCACCACCCCCAATAATTAATATTTTTTTAGGATTACCATGAATAAGTATAGGAACTTTAGTCATAGTCTCATGATACTTTATTTCATCTAATTCTGAAAATTGCTCAATGTCATCAAGAAATAAAGATTTACCAAAATTTTTCGTTTGATAAACCTCAATTTTTTGAAACTTAGATTTTTTGTAGAATAACTTTTTTTCAAGGTCTATTGTTGTGATCTTCATTTACAAATTTTCTATCAATCACTCTTTCTATACTTTTTTTACACTTAAAAGATTTTTTTAAAAACTCAATAGATTCTTGGGTTTCGTCTTTGCAACAAAATATATCAATAGCACAATAACCATGTTCGGGCCAAGTATGAATAGAGAAATGAGATTCACAAACACAAATTAATCCAGTAACTCCTTGAGGCGAAAACTTATGAAAATATTTATTTAAAATTTTACAACCAGAAATTTCTGCAGATTTAACTAGAGTGGACAGAACAAACTCCGAAGAATCTATTAGTTCTATGTCGCAATCGTATAAATCTAAAAGTATGTGTTTGGCAGAATGCATTATTTTTCCTTAACGAATAGACCGTCAATCATTTTGCCTTTGCGCTCTTTGATTTCATCATAAGCATCAGCTAAACAATCTACAGAATCTAGACCGACAGTTTTTGCGAGCAAGATAATTGTTACTAGCATATCCCCAATACCATCAGCAACTTCTAAAATAGATTCCTCGCCTTGTTCTAGCTTTTTCAGAGCGTCAAGCGTTTCGTCAAGTTCTTCTTGAGTTTTGCTTATTTGTTTGATGGCGTTTGAATTTTCAAGGATGTTGCGATCCTTCGCCCATTGGATAACTTTTGTTTCTAATTCTTCGTATTTCATATTTTTATAGAGAGAAGCCGTAGGTTACAGCCATTCCTTTATCTAAATTTTCTATTTTATGCCACCAAAACATTGGTATGTTTAGCGACTCTCCTGCGTTTAATATAACTGTTTCGTATTTTATATTTTTATTGTTTAATATATTCTCTGTCTTTTCAAGGCACCAAGCTGCTCCATTTTGAAGGGAGTCGCTGTATTTTAAGTATTGTGAATATTTTGGGTGTATAATATACACTTTCTTTTTACCCTCAATGACAGTTAATATTGAATGCCCATAAGCTTTTTTGTAAAAATCTTTTCCATTTATTTTTTTTACAACTTTATCTTCTTTAAATCCATAAGAATCGTAATGAAAAGAAGTTATTGTATTTTTATTTCCCCACCAAAAGGAAAGCCTCCCGTTTTTTCCAAAATTATATTTATTTAATATATCTTTTTTTAAACCTATTTCAAGCAAAAAATCATAGTGGTCTTCTGATTTGAAGTAATATAAATCCTGCTCTTTGTCTAAATAGTTTTTAACATAATTTTTTATTGACATATTTGTCGCGGGAAAATCGTTATGTACAATCAGATCATAATCTTCACTACTCTTTTGTACCTTTATAATGTAGTCGCTAAAATTATTTAATAACTTTTTTTTATTTAACACTGAGCCTATACCAAAATCAGTATTTATTTTGAATGGTAAATTTTCAGAAAGTTTAGCTATTATTTCTCCATCTAGCATTTTATATATTTTGCAAGTATTCTTCCCAATTCTCTTTGATTAATTCTTCATCTTCAAACTTTTCTTTTTTTTCATGCCACTCTGGATTTATCCATCCCACTTTGGCGTGGTACGCTTTACCCCTCGTGTCTATACAATCATTATCGAGTTCAAGCTTTTCTCCATTGTAATAAAGATCTTCAACAAATTCTCCAAAATCTGTTTCTACAAGACTAGCACTAAGTAGTTTTGTGTCGAAGCTTTCTGCTTCTACTTCCCAGCTACAAAAAGTGCCTTTTTCTGAGCTATGAAAAATTAATACTGGAACCGAACCATTGTCGGAGTCAGTGATATAAGCTTCACGACTTACAAGGCAACTTACCTCTATATCATCTTCAATCTCTTCTTCGTCTTCATCCTTAATTTCATAAACAGTAAGAGTGGAATCACCATACATTGCGAACCCATGCTCTAGATCAGCATCATCATAGAAGGTGTCTTGAACTTCTTCAATCAAGTCTGAATATTCTTCATCTTTCCATTTATTTACAAAATCTGCATCTTTTGTGCAAATTGCATATTCACCACCGTATCCTGCGGCTACAATCTTAAATTTTTTCTTCATAAATTAATCTTCGACTTCTAAAGTTTCTCCTGCTTGGGTTGTGTTATAGTGAAAATCGTCATGGTAGAATAAGTTTTCGATAGCATCATAAACTTCATCTTTTTCTGGAGTTGGATCAACATATAATTCTGCTCCATTATCGTCTTCATGGCGACCAATTTTATATTCTT
>Ga0181410_1001260_pt1 | contig 10845 bp, 10 predicted proteins | sample 33SPOviralmetaG_FD_130112 | JGI IMG/M metagenome (GOLD analysis project Ga0181410, IMG submission 130112) | Marine viral communities from the oligotrophic San Pedro Time Series (SPOT) site, San Pedro Channel, CA, USA - 33 SPOT_SRF_2012-06-20 | ecosystem: Environmental > Aquatic > Marine > Strait... | reverse complement strand
TCGGTGTTCAGATTGCTGTTGACTGCCGAGAGGTCGGTCTTGAGGGCTGTGATGTTTGAGGTGATCTCGGTGTTCAGATTGCTGTTGACTGCCGAGAGGTCAGTCTTGAGGGCTGTGATGTTTGACCAGGCCAGTCCATTTGAGGTTTCCAAGCTGAGGATGTTTGATTCGACATTCGCTACAGAACCAGTTGTAATTTGACCAGTGGCTATCAGGTTGCCCGTCAAGTCGATATTACTGGTTGTTTCGTCAAATGTAAACACATCATTACCCTTTACAGTCACCGAATCTGAATAATATGCAACCTGTCCAGCCGTCCCAGCCACGACGTTGCTACCACCACCACCACCACCACCACCACCACCTCCACTTCCACTTCCACCACTGTCAAACAATTCCCCAGTTGCTGGATCATATGTTATGACATTGCTTGTTTTTGAAAGGTCTGCGGTGATTGAATTTACAAAAAGAGTATTAGAAATGTAGACATTTCCATCGACTGACAGAGCATGCACTGGTGAAGAATTGGCTATGCCGACATTTGAGGCGGTTACGAATGATGTTGTTGAATTGTTGAATTGTAAAATCTCTGTTGTGTTGTTTCCATTCTGGGTAACATCAAGTAAGGTGAGCCCCTCTACCACATCAGCAGAATCCCCGTTATTAAAACGGATAATCTGGGTAATAAGATTTGAATACGTGTTGCCCTCAACACTGAGTTCGTGTTGAGGGACTGTGTTTCCACCCAGTCCAACGTTCGACCCTGACACAACTATTACCGATGTTATAACCTCACCACTTGTCAGGTTGGAACTCAAAACATTTGTGTATTGGGATGTTGAGTTTCTAAAATTTTTAATGTACACCGAATCTGTTGCAATCGAATTTAATTCCTGCCCCGATGCATTTAGTATTATTGTGTTTGCTTGGGCCGCCGTCTTTCCGGCAAGTGACCCAATTGCTATGGCATTATCACCCTGTCCCAGTCCGCCTCTGGCAGCTCCTTTACCAATTGCTATGGCATTTTGACCCTGTGTTGCGTTTTCGGATGCATTTCTACCAATTGCTATGGCATTTTCACCCTGTGAAGTGACACCAGCTGAAACACCAATTGCTATAGCATAAGAACCTTGTGTATCACTTGCCGCATTTATACCAATTGCTATGGCACTTAAACCCTGATCTGTTGTGCCAGCACTCTGACCTATCGATATAGCATACTTCGCCTGTCCATTTCTGGCAGCTCCTTCACCAATTGCAACACCAGCTTCTGCCTGGTTAGACTCACCCGCACGATCACCAATAGCAACACCCTTTGTACCCTGATTGTTTCTACCAGCCCTGACACCGATTGCTACTGTATTACTTTCCTGTAAGGTTTCACCAGCCTCATCACCAATGGCTATAGCTCCAGTTTCTTGGGCAGCTTGAACCTTCCCAATTGATATGGCACTCTCTGTACCCAAAACAACCACATTGCCATTGAAGAAAATCTCGCCTTCACCCAAACTCAAAAGGTGTTGAGGATTTATATTACCAATCCCAACATTTGCAGAAGTTACTAATCCAGAATTAAATTGAACAACATTTGTTGTAACATTATCAACATTTACAACTTGTTCCAAGTTTGGAGTTTTTGTTTCCAGTAAATTTGGATCAATTTTCAAGAAATTATTTCCAGAATTATTGAAATAAACATAATCAACCAAACTGGTATCCGTAACTATATTGGCATTGGGGATATCATTTGCTCGACCAATCCCTGATACAAGCAATTTACCACCACTCCCACTTTTGATACAGATACCAATATTCTGAATTAAGTCTGGTGAAATATGATTATCTGGTATCACATTACTTAAGCCACCTGGTGTGGTATTACTCACATATAAAAGTTCATGTGGATTGAAATCCGAATCTATCTGCATCGTAAAAATTCCAAACGTTACAACCGAACCTTCGGCGTTTAAATTTAAGTTTTCATACATAACACCAATCGATGGCATCTTAGCAGGAACAGATGCATCCGCCTTCATAACAACAGGCTTAACACCCTGCCCATCACTAACATACACAGCTTCACCCTTTGAGAGGGCCTCACCCGCTTTCACTTTAATGGCGGAGAAATTTACAAAATCGTTAATCCATCCATCGTCATTATATTGCAATACCTGGAAATCTGCCGGATTTGTAATTGCGACATTTGCCAATTGTCCCAAATTCATTTCCACATTTGAAGTCAAATCGGTTGTGAAGGCGGTTTTTGGATTTGTAAATTGAACCGTATTGGCTGTCACATTGCCGCGGTTCACAACCTGGGCAAGATTTGAAGTTTCCGTAAGAACTGTGGTATTGGATATCGAGGTTATATAACCAGTTGAATCAACTGTTATAGTGGCAACATTCATATGGGTTGCATTAGAGTTTCCGCCGTATGTTCCTTCAGAGGCACCAGTCAATGATACCATCTGAGCAGCATTACCGCTATATCTGTCAGCGTGTACGTTACCCACAACGGTCAGGATATTCGAACCAGAATCAATCACTGTTAGGTTCGAACCGACCGAAAGATTCGACGAGACGACCAAGTTTCCCTCTGATAACAGACCAGCCTCGAAAACCACGACATTGGCTGTGGTGTTGCCTCGATTCACAACCTGATCAAGATTAGAGGTTTCTGTGAGAACGGATGTATTGGATATCGAAGTTATATAACCATCCGAATCAACTGTTATAGTGGCAACATTCATATGAGTCGCATTGGAGTTTCCACCATAGGTGCCTTCTGCTGCCGAGGTTAATGAAATTAATTTAGAAGCATTTCCGAAATAATAATTTGCATTGACATTGTTTGTTGTGACCAAGTTGCCCGAGTTTTCAACATATAGGTTTGCCCCAACACTCAACAGGTGTCCAGGTGCCGAGTTGGCAATACCAACATTTGAGATTGTTGTAAAAGCGGTTGAGGCATTCTGGAACAAGACTGTATTGGCTGTAGCGTTGCCACGATTGACAACTTCATCAAGATTTGAAGTTTCTGTAAGGGTAAAGGTTGTATTCGAAACAGATTCAAGCCTGCCATCTGAACCAATAGTCACAACCGCTATATTGGCAGAGTGATCGTCTATGACCCCACCATAGACACCCTCGGCGGCATCAGTAGTGTCAGTGAGGTATTTACCGTTTGAAGTGATATAGGGTGCACTGAGATTTCCAGTGGTTACCAAAGTGTTTGAACCAGTATCATCAAAATAGATGTTGCTACCAATACTCAGAGTGTGTTCGGGTGCCGAATTGGCAATACCAACATTCGCACTTGTGATAAAGGCAACGTAGGCGTTCTGGAACAAAATTGTATTGGAAGTTGCATTTCCACGCTTGACAACATTATCCAAATTTGAAGAATCACCAATTGATATCACATTGCTTCTAATCTCTGTTATCCTTCCATCAGAATTCACAACAATCTCAGGAATATCAAAAGTAAAGTCATTAGTCTTTTGACCATATGTACCAGCTCCAGCTGCGGTCAAAGAAATCAATTGTGCAGCATTACCAGAATAGTAATTTGCTGTGACATTACCAATGACCTCAACCTCGAGATGCTTCGAAGTGTCTGGGGTTATACTTGTGTTGTAGGCACTACTATCCGTATATGATATCACCAAGACATTCTCATATACACCCGAAGCCAAGTGACCAATCACAACATTTCCAGCTGGTCTCTGGATCATATAGCCCGTGTCGTAGCCGTATTCGACATTTGATGCAATCTCAAAAATTGGATCGGACAACACAGTATTATTTGAACCAATAACAGTAAAATTACCCAAGACTGTCAAGTTTGAATCAATCCTGACATCACCAGCTGATGTATAAAAGAAATTTGGAGCACTATTTATAAATCCATCATCATTAAATACAACCCCGCGATTATTACCACTCACAGCTATAAGACCATCAAAATTGCCGATAAAGTTTGTGGCATAGATGTTGGCTATGTCCGTGTTGTATTGCACGTTCGCAAGATTGGTAACCCTACCGGAAGGTCCAATAACATCGAGGATACGCCTCCTCTGATTGGCGATATTCTCACCCATTACTATTTAGGTTATATTTTTTTGTATTACTAGATTCGCCCCATTATCAATAGTATAAAAATGTGTACTATTGATAATGCGATATCCTGGACGGGTTTCGAACCCGCGACCTCGGGATTAGAAGTCCCACGCTCTATCCACTGAGCTACCAGAACGAACTGGTCCAGTTGTGAAGCAACTGTTTTCTCTCCCAGCAGGGTTCGAACCTGCGACTTTTCGGTTAACAGCCGAACACTCTAACCAACTGAGTTATAGGAGAATGGTGCACCAACTGAGTTTCGATCTCAGGACCTTTCGCTTACTAAACGAACGCTCTACCACTGAGCTATAGGTGCCGCTCCCAAGAGGATTCGAACCTCTGACTTACCGGTGGATGTTATCCTAAGTGCGAAGCACTTAATCATTAACAGCCGGACACTCTAACCAACTGAGTTATAGGAGCCTATCTATATTACCCTTAATATCTTTAAGCCCTTTTGGGACAAGTCAATTGCCAGGACTGGGGTTCGAACCCAGGCGTGTTTACACACAAATGTTCTTAAGACATTCCCCTTGGACCGACTCGGGCACCCTGACGTTAGTCATGTCCCATACCGGGCTCGAACCGGTGACATTAGCGTGGCATTGAAACACCAAAGTTTCTTTGTATACAAAGTATAAGCACTACGCTCTGACCAACTGAGCTAATGGGACGATGGACCAGTGCCATTGGCACTGTGGGGGGCTCCCCCACCCATCTAAATGCTCAACTCTTTAACTTTGTAGATTATGAAAACAATGAGGGACATTGGGTTGCCAAGTCTTATTGCTGTGGTTACTTGACCAGCCACAAGGACATTGTTAAATAGCTCAAGTCCACCATCACCAAGAACTTCCTCCATCAGTGACCCCTTCTTGTAGCCATAGCCGTCGTTGGCGATGCACCTCCCAAAAAGGACCCACGTGAAGATTGTAATCGCACTGATCCAGTTGTACCATTTAACGTATGGCAGGAATCCACCAAGCATAATATAGAAACCATATAGTGCATGTATCCAATGAAACCAATCTTTTTTTCCCTCCATATACTAAATGGAGAAAAAACTGTGGATATTTTTTTCAATTGTTTTCCTATCAATGGCAACTGAACATAGTGTAACACCAATATGTCCAAAGGGTGCGTTAATAAGTTTTCTTCATCACATTCTCTCAACTTTTATGATATTGAGTCCATTTATATTCAAGGAGTACAGACTTCAAGTTCTTTTAACATTGTTCATCTGGTTGGGATGGAAAATATTTGACGGAAAGTGTGTAGCAACTCAGAAATATAACGAAATTTGCAGAAAGAGTGATGAAGATACATTTATGAACTTACAGGGAGTCCTCACACGAGAAACTGGTCTTGATTGGTCCTACGGAATTGCAATACCACTTTTATTATTTTCCATTTATAAAATATTTCAAGTTGAAAACAAATAATGCTTCCAATAAAGTGTATTCAAATGGACTAAAACGTCTTGTGTGTTTTAATATCTCGTGACGGATCTTTTCGTCTTTACAAACCCCGGTTCTTTTTAAACATTTAATTCTATCACTGTTCCCTATGTCCATGTATAACTTCAAAATAATAAACATCACAATGACCGATACATTACCTCTTAATTTATATAATATCATTGAATTCATCTGTGCTTATACCGACAACAAGCTTATCCCCATACTCCTTGGCTCTCTGTAAAATTTTCACATGGCCATAGTGAAATAGATCAAACGTTCCAAATGTTATTACAGTTTTAACCATGATACAATTATAATTGAAAATAATAACAGAGTAAAATTCACAGTCTCGTCGATTGTAAATGTAAAACCAAAAAGTTTAAGATAATTACTTTGTAAAAATGCTATGTTATGTTTTCGTGTTCTAATGAAATTCATAAACAACATCTTGAGTTCCATTGAAAGTGTTACATCTGTATACCTGTTTGTACTATCAGATTCATCAGTGGTAAAAAGTTCCGTCTTTGATTTGAATTTTTTAAATTTTAGGTCATTTGATGTCTGGATATCTATATGATTTTTGATAAGTAAATCCAACATCTTCTGAGCACCACTTCTTGACAATAGGTACGCAGCGAAACTCGCGTCATATCCTGTTATTTTATTCGAACCTTTTTCACAATAAGCTCCGTGACAGTGTAGCTGAATTATATCCCAGTCCTCTGGGACTTCAGTGAGGGTTCTCTGGAGTTTCTCGTGGAAACCATCCTTTATAGGAAATGTATCATCCTCCAATACAAGTGCGTAATCAACACCAGAATCCAAAATCATCTTGGCAACCTTTTTATGACTCAGAGCTATAGCGATGACACTGTCTGGACAGGTATCTTTACATATATAACCCACATTATGTTCTAATTGGTCCAGATGTTCACCACTCTTTCCATCAATAGCTGAGACCCTCCGAACAACGAATCCACCCAGGTCATTCATAGAGTCTTCCACACTGGAATAATTTTCAATCTGGCGATCCAGATTTATGACATATGCGTCAATCATACCTTAAATATCACAAAGAATATTAATACTAATAAAAATAATATCATCAAGAACCAATTATTAGATACTCCATGGTCTGTGATGTCATTCTAATCAAAGCAAAAATAAAAATATTTAAAAATGAAACATCTAACTTTAAAATATTTAACGCGATTATAGACAAAAATTTAGCATCGTTAATTGAGTCAATTACCGCCCAGTCTTACTCGTCTTTTTACATTGTCTCGCAACTTCGCCATCCAAGATGTCTAACAATAATATAAAAAGACCCAAAAGAAATGATGGATTATTCTTGAAAACAAATAAATTCAGATAAAGTGCAAAAAGTGTCACAAAGTTTGGGTGAATATTTAATTTACAAAAGAATGGAACTATTGGGTCAAGTAGTTTATAGATATGAACATCAAAACCTTCTTCGCTTTTGGCATTTATTATATATCAATATATTAAATGTTCGAAGTTGTGACATATGCAACGCACTCTCAGGGTATGTTTGATGAACTTACGAAAGATGGGCAGGTAAAGGTTCTAGGATGGGGTGAAAAATGGAATGGATATACAGACAAATATAAAGGAGTTTTAGATTATATTAAAACTCTCGACGAACATGACATTATAATATTTGTTGATGGGTTTGATACCAAAATTTTAAAATCACCTGAAGTGGCCAGGCAGCGTTTTATAGATATGAATGTAAATGTTTTATTTTCAAAAGAAACAAAGTTACCAACAAATATAAATAGATATATATTTGGTACTTGTAATGGCAATCATATTGCAAACACTGGGTTATATATGGGATATGTCAAATATATCATTCCAATTCTGAAGGATTCAATGAAATTCAAATGTTCAAATGACCAAATGAATTTAAATAAAATATGTGAAAAGTATCCTTACATAAATGTTGATATAAATGAAGATATATTTCAAAATGGTGGGTCTGATAACACAAAAGCGTGCTTTATACAATACAACGGAACTTCATTCAGTCTTCATTATTATGCTAAAGAGTTTGCAAGTAGAGCATATCCACTCATATTAGCCTTTTTATTAACTCTCATATTGATTTTTCCAAAATATAAATTGCACACCAGTATAATAATATTCTTATTCTGGGTATGGTTTCAAATATTTGCTAAAAAAACTTGTTAGTTACCAGAAATAAGTTCGGCAGTCTTTCTTGCCAGAGTATCGACAGCCTCATTGTTTGGATCACCATTGTGTGCTTTGACCCATTCCCACTCCAAACTCAAAAACTTTTTTGAGAGTTCTGAAAGTTTCTTCCAAAGTTTTTGATTTTTGACATCGGAACCCGTAGAAGTTTTCCAATTTTTCTTTTCCCAATTTTTGATCCATTTGGTTATTCCATCCTTGACATAATTTGAATCTGTAAAAACTTTGACAGACTTTTCACCAAGATCGAGAGCCTTGTCAAGACCCTCTATGGCTGCTCGGAGTTCCATCTGGTTATTGGTGGTGTGTAGGTCCCCTCCACAGATTTTGAAGCTCAGAATCAAGTCCGAAGGACTTGGTCTGCCCAGAGCAGCCCATCCACCAGCTCCTGGATTTCCAAGGCAACTTCCATCAGTGTAAATTGTGAGCATAGCGTTTCTTAGTATCTTTTGGAGCCATCTTCTTATATTCCTCTTGATTGCCACACAAAGTGTCACCACAATGATCGCGATTGGCATTGTGTTTTAGAGACCAACGACCGAGGATAGGAGGTGTCTGACATTTGGGGAGGATACGCTGCAAAATCCTCGAAAACATCACCCTTTAGAATCTATGGCATCTTAGATTTAAGTGAAAAGAATATCAACCAAGCCAACAGAACATCAACCGTATAATGTTCTCTCTCCGCCACACTCCCAACTGAAGTAATCATTGGCCAGATGGGCCATACCGGAGCACCAATGAAGTATGAAGTCACAATATTGAAAGTGGTATGACCTGAGAATATAAAGTCATTGCACCGTGCTAAAACACCACCCTTGCATTCTCTCCCGGGTGGGGCTGGCAAAGTTGTTACATAGGTTGTCAACAACCTGAAAAAGTACATAACAATTAGGAATGTCAAATAGGAATTAATCTTTGGGGATTCCCAACCAGGTAATTTCCACACGAGCATTAAGGCTGTCAGAACAAGCTGAACATCATTCGTCTTGTCAGGAGCCTTTGGTAAAACCTCGTGACCAACATCATAAATTTCCTTATCAACAACTCTCCCACTTGTGAAACGCATAACAGTCAAAATGAAAATTAAGAAAAATATAAGTGAAAAAGTTTTTGATTTATTGGTTGTTGCAATTCCTCCCAATACAAAAGAAAGTCCTATGAGACCTCCACCCAATTTATCAATCATCTAATATAATCTAACAATTTTTCCAAAATTTTGTCCAAACATTTCCCTAGTTTCATCTTGAAAATACTAGATAAAATGAGAAACCTTATAAAACTGCTCATATCTAGAGCACTACGTATTGACATATATGTACCACACAGATGCTTTGCTGAAAGGTACAAGATACCAGATAATGATATTTGCGATTGTATTGACGTGTGCAAATATAATTCTCCAAACGCTGTTTATCAGCCTCTCAATATTTACATAGTGGGTCCCCACCCTATGACTGCACAACCCAGCCTCTTGCCAGCGTGACCAGTCGGGTCTCCACTCGACCCGAGGTCATCTTCACCCTCGTGCAAAATAAGAGATCTACCAACAACACCCTTTTTACCAGTCAACGAAATCTTTTTGGTTCTGATATTTACCAAACCATTACGGATATTCCCAAGATCGCCTGCGTGACTCAACTTGTCGTGAAGTCCTCCGTGAGGGTTTCCGTCGGGGTTAAAATGACTCCCAGCCTTTGAACATTCCGGGTGACCAAATTCGTGAATATGGAAGCCGTGCTTACCAGTTGGCAGTCCCTGAAGCTTCCCCTTTATTGTCATATATTGAGGTCCCTGGATAAAGTCAATCTCGGAACCCTTAAGACTCCCCTGAAAAACAGCTTTCGCCCGCATAGCAATATCTTAGAATAGTTGAATATTTTAAGATATTGAGTTTTTAACTCTCTATGTATGGTCAGTTGCTAAGCAACTGGTAATTTAGTTGGAGAATGCCAGACCACCCATACCGGACTGGATGCGGAGCACGTTGTAGTTGGTGGCGAACATGTGCATTGTGGTGTTGTCTGGGGCGGTCTTGAGGGTGACGGACACCTGAGCGTTGTCAATACGCGAGAAGTTGCAAGTGCCGGTTGGCTGGTGCTCCTCTGGCTTCAGAGCGAAAGAATAGGCATACACACCTGGGTAGGGGTTGCCGGAGTGGTGGTTGTATGGCTGCACCTGGTTGAAGTACTTGCCGTTCTGCTCCTTGAAGCGGTCCTGGCCGTTAAGCACAAGCTTGAAGCTGGACAGGGGACCAACCGAAGCAGTGGCCGAAGGGACGCCATCCTCGAGCCAGGAGGTGGTAGACACGTTGGCAACGGCTGCACCACCAACTGACACCTGAGGGGAGCCGGCTTGCGAAGTGGAGAAGAAGGACACCAGGTTTGCACCAGTCTCAGCAGCCTGACGAGTGATTGCCAGGTCTGGGTTGGACTCAACCACAACATCATCCACTGCGGCGTTAGAGCAGAAGTTCCACATCTGGGCGTTGGAGCCACCGGCGTTGAAGCACCACACCAGCTCCTTCACTGGGTGGTTGTAGGACAGACGCACCTGCTTGGCGGAGCCGCTGGCCACGGTATCGGTACCAGTGTGCTGCACCTGCTCGATAAGGTACTCATGACCCTTCTGGGCGAAGCGGCGACGCTCCTCTGTGTCAAGGTAGACGTAGTTACCCCACACCTTGGGGGTGTTGGTGCTGAAGTAGGAGCTGTAGTTGGAAGCCAGGTCGATGTCCAGGCGCACCTCGTGGTACTGCAGGGCGATGAGTGGCAGGTAGAGGCCTGGGTTGCGGTTGAAGAAGAAGATCAGTGGCAGGTACACCTTGTCTGCGGCACCGGTTGGGTTGGTGGTCATCTTGCCCCACTGAGCCTTCTTGGCCTCATCGAGGCACAGCTCGGAATACAGACGCCACCACTTCTGGTAGTGCTTGTCGATACGCTGGCCACCGATGGACAGCTCGATATCAGCCACGGCACGCTCAGCCACCCAGCAAGCATCAAGAGCGGCGTTGGTGTGAGTAGCGAGACTT
>Ga0181410_1001259_pt1 | contig 10849 bp, 10 predicted proteins | sample 33SPOviralmetaG_FD_130112 | JGI IMG/M metagenome (GOLD analysis project Ga0181410, IMG submission 130112) | Marine viral communities from the oligotrophic San Pedro Time Series (SPOT) site, San Pedro Channel, CA, USA - 33 SPOT_SRF_2012-06-20 | ecosystem: Environmental > Aquatic > Marine > Strait... | reverse complement strand
TATCTACACACTACGTTCTTAGCGAACCCTTACTATTTCTTGAGACTCATGATACACGCAACCTACCAGCATGTAGCTAAACACACAAATGAACTCTGTATGCACAATTCGAATGCTCGGTATGACAATGATCTAAAAGTTATAGACAATGTCGATGAGTATATGAAGACTTTACCACCTAGCTTAAGATTGAATGTGTACAGTGACTATATATGGGAAAAGATATATTCTGACTATTTTGATTTATTCGATCTGAAAAAACCAAAGCAGTTTGCCAAGTATGGTAAAGCCTCTGTAATGTTCTATGACTACACAAAGCATCCTACAAGATGGTCAACGGCACAGCGTAAAAAGCTATTTGATGAAGTTGGTATTGAATGGAATGATAAGTACAAATACGATTTACCTAGTAACTATCATTTAACATTCTCTTTCTCAGGCACAAAGGCATCTTTCATTAGCTCCCAAATCTGCGGACTTGCAGGTCAAAATGCAACTTATGTATTTAGCAGTACATCCATCACAAGCACTGCTGTAGATTGGGCTTTAAAAAACACAAAGCAAGTGTTTGGGGGCTTAGGAGGCGACGACGTTCGTACTGCGTTTGATGCGTTGAATAATGAAGTAAAAAAGACACTTACGGAGTATTTCGGTGCAAATTTTGAAACGGCATCTACGCAGTCCCTCCAATATTCAGGTTCAGGTAGTCTAAGAAAACACGGTAAGCTTCAGTACACAGAGTTACTTCCCGCATCTTACTTTGGAATACCTGTCATAAGTGGCGATTTGTACGACCTCCGCTATTTGGATAGGTACAAGCAAACAGACGGAGAATCTGTGATTGTCGGTCTTGCATGGAAAACGCCTAATAACGTAAAAATAAATGTGAACGGTTCCTCTAAATCTTTAGAACCTTCCATTTGTGCGATGTTCCTTAAAGACCAAGGCAATACTGATGTGGGTGTAGGTTTTGGCATACCTAGATACCTACTTGGGCAAGCAATTAACTTCACAGTAGATGATGTGCCAAAGGTATTAACTATGTACGTTGTGGCTAAATCGCCAAAGCGTCAAGACGCACAAAGTGCAATCGAAGATTTGGCGAGTATGGATGTAGGGTCTACATTCACCCAAGAGCGTTTGGACGAGTTTAAAATCAGTTCTGCTACTGAGACAGGTGCTGTGATGAATGTTCCAATTGGCAGTAACACTGTTCAGTTCATGGTAGTTGACGCAGTAGATAAAGCACTTTCAAAATTGTAAAAGTTGACATCTAACCCCATAGTGTGCTAATGTCTAATCAAAATGTCAGAGAGTTACGCAATGGGGATTAAACTGAAATTTCTGCTACTTATTACACATCTTTTAACGGCTTCTGCTGTGTACGGACAAGTGAACATAGAATCTTCTCGTCTACCGCAGAACAGTGAAGATGGAATTTACATCACTTCGGAAGTAGGTTACGATGTAAAAAGAGGAAACACTGATGTTACAGAAATTAAGTCTGGCTTACGTGCAGACTATATTCAAGGAAAACATCATTTATTTTTGAGTTCAAAATATGAATATGGTGAATCTTCGAATGTAGACTTCAAAAATTCAATATATGCTCATTTACGCCACACGTATATGTTTTGGTCCAATTTAGGAATTGAAGAGTTCATACAGACACAAAGTAGAAAATTCAATGAGTTAAAGCTTAGACAGCTTTTTGGGCTTGGTAGTAGGTTTGAGGTAAAAGGCGATCTTTTTGTGTTTGCTGTGGGGTTCGGTGGAATGTTTGAGTACGAAGACCTTACAACAGACGATGATGATTTATGGGTCATTCGGTCGACAAACTACGTATCGCTACGACACAAGTTAGGTGATAAAAATGCACCAATCCAAGCGTATGCGATTTCTTACTACCAACCCTTAACTTCCGATGTGCAAGATTACAGAGTGCTTACGGATATTGGACTAGAATATAGCTTTTTGAAAATATTTGTTATCTCCAATAGTTTTGGAAGTATTTATGATACAAGACCGCCTATTGGGGTAGGTAAATTTGACTTATCTAACGGCTTCAAGATTAAGGTAATTTGGTGAATGTATGACAATTCAAGTTGTTTCAGATATTGGAGATGATGTTTACGCAACAGTTTCTACAGAAGAAGATGCGATTCGCATAGACAATGCGATGGACATTCTTTTACGTGGAGATGCCTCTCGCATTAGAACAAACCCAAGCGATCCTGCGATTTCTAAATTTGCCAAAACACATGGCTTTGATAAGATTGAAGAAGTCGAAAAACTTTTACATAACGTAAGTATTGCAGTTTCGGGTCAAGACAACAAGTTCGTGCTTAGCGATAAAATTGTTCCTTTCATACGCTACTTTTTTGGAGACTTTAAGTCTTACTACAATGATGGTGACTTAAACTTTTTCACTACACTCGCAGCTCTAACGACCAAAGAGAGACAGACTCTTGTTAATGGGTTCAGAACACTTTCTAAAAATAATGCATTCGGTAAAGTATCGAGTGCACACAACAGCACAGCAAATTTGCAAACACTTTACATTTTCTTGAAGTTACTCCCAAAAGACAGACATTTAGGAATATCTAGACTATTTGGGTCTTTAAACTCTGAAAATACGCTACATGAATTCTTCAATGAGTATGACCATTACAGCAAGTACCAATCTCTACCCATCACAATCGAGGTGTTAAATGCGGCTGTTGACAAGTTTTTAAACTTTGAAATCACATTGCCTTTCTTTGTGGACTCGGGGCTTACAAATGCAATCAAAAAATATAAATTAAATACAAAAAATAAAAAATTAAATACTAAGCATTCTACAGAAGTTTTTTATACCGAGATGCTAGGAGTGCAAGTATCAATCGTTAAATTTGAAGAAGAGTATATAAGGTTTCGAACTTTTTTTGCAAATGCTAAGTCTTTCAATGACCAACCAATGAAAGCAATTAACGATATTGTTTATTATGTAGGGTACATATCTCCTCATACATTCAAATACTATCAACCCCATCCAAATAATTATGTTAGACATCAAAAAGAAGTGTTCTATTCAGCTTCACTTCTTTGCTACATATTGGCAAGTTCGGGCGAGATGTATGAGCGTTTGAAAGAAACAAATGTGAGTGCGTCTAACTGTATCAAACGCATACTAGAAGCAAAAACTCCATCTATAGAGTCTTCTGAAATCTTTGATCTTTTCTGTAGAGAAAACTTTAAACCTAATAGCTTAGATTTCTTCAAACGTGGATTTATGCTCTACGCTATGTATTATGATCTTAGAGCAAGACCTAAGCCTCAAGAAATAAGTCAAACTCTGTTCGATAGGCTTCTATTTGAAGCCTATGATGCAAACTTAGACTTCCTAAACGACTTTTACAACCTAATTTTTGTCGAAAAAATAGACCTCTCCAACAAGCCAATATCAAATGTTGTAGACTTCAAAATCATTAAGTATTTAAGCTCACACCTTCCTGTTCACTCACTTGACAGGATATATCAAAGTGGTCGAATTCCACGTGACGGCGATATGCATTTTGCTTTTCAAGAGATAGTAGACTATGAAAATTCGTGGAGAGAGATATATAGGGAACGTATTGATAAAATTAGAGATGCTGCAATTCAAGATGTATTTCAGGGTAAAAGCCCCAAGTCTGTACGAGATTCTGTTCTCTTAGAGTATAAGCGTGATATTAACGACCATCTGATCGTTCTAAGAGACACATTAATCTCCGAAGATTCATCTGGCTCTATATTCAATGTCGATGCCGCACTTAATTTTGTAAATGATTTGATTGCGATTGATCAGACAATGATGTCGGTTCTTGAGTCTATACACGGCTCACCTGAAAGCCTAAAATTGTGGAGCGACCGTAAACTCGTCCAAAACAACGATCTTTGGCGGTATCCAGATGTATATAGTCCCAATCAAAGTGGTGTACGCAGAGCATTAAGCTATCTATTTGATTATTTCCAAGATGAGTCTGAAACAAAGTCCTCCAATCAGAGTCTTCGTATAGGTGAGTTCAGTTTGACTCGTCTTTCTAAATATAATCCTTTAATTTTGGCAGTAGGTTTGAAAGAAGTTTCAAATTGTTGCATGATTTATGGTAGTGTAGGCTTCTCTTGTTGTCTAGACGCTTTCAGCTCTGACGATTCTCAAGTCTATGTCCTTTATGACCACGATTTAGAGATATTCTGTGGATCAACATACGCATTCCCCGGAGACTCTATGGGTATACATGATGTCCAAGGAGTTGGTGAATATTATTATACAAATAATACATATACTTGCGATCAGATTGAATTGTCATTCGACGCTTCTACAAAAAGCTCAGAGTATAAGTCTGAAGTTGCGGACAACTTCATAGATATGTTCTATGAGTTTGCGATTAACTTCGATGAGGATGTCGTTGACACTGTCATCATAAACCTTTCGGATGCGGGTGGGCTACCTAGTGATTATAATTGGGAAAACGAGAATAAGATTGTACCAAGTGAAAAGGCTAAATTACTAGATGACTCTTTTAATTCTACTTATACGGCGAAACTTATATCTATTCAAAGTAACGATACGTATCAAGACATATCTAGCACATCACCTAAAATTTTGTATATCTGCCATCCCGAACGAACCTCCGGAACATATTGCGACATTGCTTGGAAAAATTTATACTACTGCGACGGCTGTGATGAGTACACCGCCGAAGAGTTACCCTATACAGGTTATGAGTCCTTATGTGAATCTTGTAGTCGTCAGTGTAGTGAATGTTCGGAAGTAAAACCTAAAGATGAAATCTATGGACTTGCTGAAGTGTGCGAGGACTGTGGAAAATCGTGTAGTGGATGCAGTGCCTTTTTAGCCCACCAAGATTTTGGTGATGACCCTAGCGAGGAATTATGCAATGACTGTTATGAAGAGGAATACGACGATAGTGAATACTAAATTACTCTGATTACAGTGTATCCTAAATCGTCTACATATCTTTCGGTGTTCGAGTCAAACTCTGTATTTTCCATTTTACAATCTTTGAACTGCATTGTAAACCCTTTAGGTAAACCTCTGAACACGCACCCATTTAGGTTTGATTTTATAGCTTGCAGATGAATCTCATTTAGGTCAAACACAAATCTATCCATCTTTAGCTTTGAAAAATCACAACCTTCAAAATTAGATTTGAACATCAAAATGTCTGAAAACCAATTGCAGTTACTGAAGTCTGAATTGACTACGCTTGAAAATAAAAAATCTCTGCCAAGTAGCTTTCGATTACTCAAATTTATATTGTTGTAGTCAGACTTAGGTCCTAAATAGTAACCTCCTTTTTTAGCGACTTCTTTCCGAGTAAGCGATACACAACCTTCGAAATTGCAGTTTTTGAACTTGACGCTTTTAGGATCGAATTCCGGAACAAACCTTGTGTTTCTGTAGTCAATGTCTTCAACATACGCAATGAAACCTAAACAAGCATTAGAGAAATCGCATTTTTCAAATGCAGGTAGTTTGCCAAGTCCATATTTTCGTAATCCGCTGAAGTATGAAGTTGCTCTGTGAATGAGGAATGAGTCAAGTAGAGCTTCGGAAAAGTTGACTCCTTTGAATAAACATTCAAAATCTATATTTTCTTCTTTATCGATATCATAGTATTTTTGGTACGAACTACCTCTAAACGCAAATACTGTACTTATACGGTCTTCATTTGAAGACGCTCCGCCAAAAATACTACCTTTGAAGTTTGCACCACTCACAGAACAATCTTCACTTACGCCTAAATGTAGGTTTCTAAGATCTGCATACTGAACCGACCAATCAAAGTTTGAGCGTGTATGATAGTAGCGTTCATTTGCACCTATTTGATCTACAACACTAGTTTTGTCCTTTAGGATCAGACAAGCTAACGCTGAACCGAATCTTCCTAAGCTCGCATTTGATAAGCATTGAAGGAAATTTACTACTTTCGAATGTATAGACAAGTCTGTGTCTGCAGTTGAAAAACTACAGTAGTGAAATGAAGCGGCAGACTCTGGTTTGGTGCTGGATACATCTAAAGATCCTCTAATCGCACACTCGGAAAAACTAACATTTGAACTGAAGTTTTCAACTTTCACATCCGTAAGTTTGTTCTTTATAAAATCAACCCCTACTGTAACACTCTCAAAATCAAAAACACAGTTTGTGAATGTGTAATCTTCAAAATCTAGGTAGTCTTGATATTCATAGATAGAATCCTCTACGGAGTCAGCTGCAAATTTGAAATGGAAACTATCGAACTCTGCAACATACCCATCAAGCTCAGCAAACTCATAAATCAAGGTTGCTGCGTCTATATAGCCTCTAGGCTCCAAAACAAGACAGCTCTTATTTAAGGTTTGTGGAGTCACATAACTATTGTAAATGACAACACCGTCTAACAGTCTAGAATCGTTCATTTTTGGAATTAGACAACCGTATAAGTATCTACCTCTAAGGTCTTCTGAGGGTCTGATTATTTTGTTTAACATACGCACACGTCTTACCTTAAGATCATTAGGGGATATCCCCATCGGGTATTGATATGCAGGTCTTCAAAACCTTGCATCTCATACCAAGGCGTTAGATCATACGGCTCTTCAGGGTGTGTATCAACAATAACAAGTATTGTTTTTGCACCTTCCGAATTGATCATATGCTCTATAGTTTCCCTTGTGATTTGCTGACCGTAACCTTTACCCCTATGGAGCCTAGATATTTTTATATCCACAAGAACACCTACAGGAAACTGATCGTTTATCGCATATTCTAACGCAGCTAATTCAGGATCTTTAGGTGCATGGTTCCAAAGGAATCTCATGTCCTCAAAGCTATTGATTATTTCATAATCACCCTCACCTACAAGTTCGCCTTCATCATTGTAACCGTCTTTATCTAACTTACACAAGCTGCCATTCAGTTTAGGGTTTTTTCTGCGTCGTTTCGACAATTGAATTGCACGTTCTTGCCTCAGTGCTTGTTCGTATGTGTCATGCGTTCCTAAAACCCTAGAGCCATCTCGTGTGTAAAGAATATACTTGTCTTTCTTTTTACTGTATTCTATCATGGTAAAGTACTTTCAAATATATGCGATGCCCACGAAGTATAGCTTAATCACTGTGCGTGTTCAAATTTTAACCAATTCGAAAGAAATACGAAATGGTACAAAAAAACGCAATTCAACTTATCACAGAAGCACTCGGTAGTAATTTCACACGAAACACGGAATCTTGGGGTACAAATTGGGTCGGTATCACACATTCGGGTAAGGCACTTAGCGTGTTGTACAAACCATCATACTTTGACTATGTAGAGGTTCAAGATGCTGAAAATATATTAGATCTTGAGGATGACAGCTTTGTATTCGGCCTCATTGACATTTGCAATCTGTCCAAATAATTCAAGCACCCAATCAACACATAAAAATTAAACCTTTTTAAATATATATTCATCTTCAACAATACACAAATCGGCTGTAAACTCTTGAAGTAAAGAAACCGTAAGAGGTTCTTCTAGCTCTGGAGAGTGAGGAACATTATCCTCTGTTTCTAACCAGCCTACAAACCCATGATCTACAAGCATATCTTTTCGAGCATCGTTGAATACGAAATCGTACAGCTCGTAGTTCATAGCATCTGCCGCATCAAAGTAGTTGTCTAAACCTTCGTACAAGCCCTCACCAAACATTTCAAATGCGAAATCTTTGAATTTCGGATCATCTATCGCTTTTCTGACATCAAATATATTATCCGCAGATAGTTTGATCGTTGTTTTATAAACTGAGCAAGTCATACCGTCAGAAGCATCTATACCCATCACAGCAAATTGTTCTGCTGTCTCAAAGCTAGAAGTTAAGTATAATGTCTGCGACCATTTTTCATCTTCAATATGTGTAGGGGAGTCATCAGCGTACTTCGTACCATGATACCAATAGATGTCATTGGTGTCAGGATTGATTAAATATCCATCAGAGTTGTTCTTTAGGTAGTTAGGTCCTAAGTACCATGCTTTATGCGGATTTTTTCTCATATCTTCACATCCTTTACACTTGTCGAGTGTTTATACTCAATGTGGCAAATCCTAGATCGGACCTTTCCAGCTTCATTAAAAGCTCTGATGCTTCCCCAATGAGCTTTTGAGTCGTTATATTAGGCTTAATCGCCTGATTCTTTACATCCCATTGAGTCCATAGACTTTTATCTTTTAGCTTATGCACTCCATGCCAATATCTATCTCGGTTTAGATATTTTTTGGACAGAGTACGTTCAATCATATCAAGCAGTTCCGATTTACTTGCATTTTTAGAGTCCACAGAAAGAGTAATCATGTAGTAGTAGTGCTGCTTTCTTTTCGACATTAGTCTTCCTCAATGTGGTATAGCGTAGTCCGCATATAGCACTCCCTAATCCATTAAGTAGCTTAAGCCTGCTGCAACAATTGCTCCGGCTGCACCCCAAAGATATTCTTCATTATTCGTAACCCCATAAGCACCTGCACTGACAGCAGACACAGATACACCTGCCACAAGGTGTCTTTTCTTGTAGTAGTTTCCACTTTTATCTGCATACTTATTCAATAGAGCGTCAACCACTAAAGTTGTTACGCCACCTACACCTACAGCTAATGTCTTATCCATTGTTGTAGGACTAGGGTTATGTCTAGCCATAAAATAGCTTGCAACTTGGGCTTCTGGCATATCAAGTTTTTGTGCAATTTCGGCATTAGAATGTCCAAGATCGTGAAGCTTCATTACCTGTAAGGCTTGATCTAAACCTTTACGGTTTATTTGAGATGCGGAAAGTGCATTTTTTCTAGACATAGTGTTTGTCCTTTCACAAGAAGTATTGGTGCTTTAACATAGCACAAAGTACCTTTGTTTCTCAAATTTTTGAGTGCGTCAAATTGTTGTGTACACAGTCTTCACAAGCTCAACATAGTTCAATGCTGAACTGAAAATTGCTAAATCTGTATTTGATCTAACTTGACCTGTTGTTCTTCTTTCAACCCAACCATCATAGCCTAGTTCTTCAATTGCGACAGGTAAACTATACAAAGGCAAAGCTTCCCCAAGAGTATTGTCGTAATAGTCTACGTCTATAAAGTGTTGCCAATCCATGGATTCTGAAACAGCTATTAAGCCGCTTACAATTTGATCTAAGCTCCAATCGGACTCTGATTTTTGGATTTGGATAGCAAGCTTAATGCCTTCATCGTTTAGCTTACCGTCACGCCCAACTAAGTCATCAAGCGATAAAATATTACATTCTTTCACTCTGAGTGCATATACACTCTCGTATTCAGACTCATTTCCCGACCAATCAATTTCTGCGTACATATCCGCATACCTTTGATTTGATGTAAGAAAGAAAGCCATGTGGTCAGAATCTTCAAAATCCATATCTAGACTTAAAGGATATGGAGATGAAGATCCATGATACCACAGAATGTCGTCTGTTTCTGGATTTACAAAATATGCACCTCTAACTTTTGGTTTTGGGTTAGCACGTAAATTTAGTTTCTTATTTTTCATAACTTTAAACGCTCTTTATTCATCGTTTGGGAATAGTCCATAAGACTTTTGAATTTTCTCTGGTGAAATTCTAGCATATGTTAGCATCCAGTGAAAATATACACACGTTTGTATACTCACTAAAAATTGCACAGTTTCGCTTTTTCTAGTACGATTATGGAAATTAGCTAAAGGTGTAGGAGATGAAAAAATGGGTCAAATACCAATAAGTGAGAGGCGAATTGAACCTTCTGAAGTTTTTGACGTTGAGAGCTATGGGGGTCAAAGAACACTAGCTTGGCCTACAAGTGAAATGTATTACGACATTTTAGATGAGGCTGAAGCGAATGGGTACGGTAGTCCTTGGTTTAGATTAGTTAGCGGGTACAGGTCTTTAGCCGCACAACAGAGACTGTATGACGCACATCCCACTAAAGACTCATTATCTATAGCAAGACCCGGTAGGTCTTCACATCATACAGGACACACAATGGACTTGTATGTAGGGCATAAACCCGGATACAGTGCAACTCGTCGAGTGGCTCCAAATGTGAACTATCAGAGGTCTACTCCTCAATATCAGTGGTTTGCTTCTGAAATTGCTCCAAAGTATGGGTTGTGGGAGTTACCCTCCGAACCTTGGCATTGGGAATGTGATAGAGACTGTAGAGCTAACTACCTTATGACAAAATATGGAGTCGACTCTAATCTTGCGTATCAAATAGCAAACAGTGAAGTTGATGTGCCGAATGGAGACTTCCTTACATTTTTAGATCAGCAAGGACATTCTTATAGGCTTGCAAGTGATGATAAGACAGTATCCACAAAGAATAAAGTAGGTAAAGTCTTAATCGGTGTGACAGTATTAGGGTTAATCGGTCTAGGAGCGTGGTACTACTTAGATTCTGATATGAAGTAAGTGTTTACATACACATTTCTCTGATGTAATTTGCAAGCCTAAATTAAAGTGAAAGGTTTAATTACTGAACAATGGGAAATCGTGACATCAAAGACCCTATAATTTGGACACATGCTCTATTTTTGTTGAATAGTATATTGTGGCTTCTTGTGAATGAGCCACTTGCAGCATTTTTTGTATTGTGCAGCAATATATTTTCTACGATGTATCACATATACAAAGAAGAAAACAAAATGTGGCATGACATTGACACAGGCTGTGCTGTAGTAACCCTAAGTGTTACTCTATATGTTGCATTTCCTTATATTACAATCTTTGGTTGGGTGCTTTTACTGTCAAGTTTACTGACGAGCTTTTACTTTAAGAAAAAGGCACACGAAAGCGATTACGACTC
>Ga0181410_1001258_pt1 | contig 10852 bp, 10 predicted proteins | sample 33SPOviralmetaG_FD_130112 | JGI IMG/M metagenome (GOLD analysis project Ga0181410, IMG submission 130112) | Marine viral communities from the oligotrophic San Pedro Time Series (SPOT) site, San Pedro Channel, CA, USA - 33 SPOT_SRF_2012-06-20 | ecosystem: Environmental > Aquatic > Marine > Strait... | reverse complement strand
TGATTGATGCTCCTGCTACATGGCCCACTGCTGTGTTGTAAGCATCTGTAGCCGAAGTAAAGTTTTGTGCGGTAAGAGCTTTATACCCCACCCCTACTGAACCACTGCCTAAAGTGTCTGCTGTAAGTGTGTTGTAACCAATAGCTACGTTAAAATCAGCATCTGTTAAAGCATCACCCGCTGCGTTGCCAATGAGCGTGTTGCGAACGCCCGTAGTAATTGCAGTACCCGCAGCACTACCAATGGCTACGTTGTATTGAGCACCAGATTCAATACTATCAAGTGCTGTATCACCTACTGCTACGTTACCTGTGCCTGTGGGGAGGTTTCCTAGTAGGCCACCTGTTACTTTAGTTAAAGCCATGCTTAAACTCCTTGAGCGGCTTGTGCAGCATTGTAAGCTGCAATAGCTTCTGTAGTATGGAATGTATCACACATGGCCTGAACCTCTGTAGATTCACCAGACCAATCGTCTGTTGGGCCTACTGTGTGACGGTGGAATGACCTACTGATCTCTACATCATCTCTGCTGATTACCGTAGCTGTACGGACTTGGATAACTTTCCAGCCTCCGCAGTCTACTACTTCAATCTTGTCTTGTACTGTTGTTTCTGAAAGTGCCATGTTTATCTCCTGTTGGTATGGACTGTCTGTGCCTAGAATCCACTAGGCGTAATTGTTTATGCTGCGTGATATGTCACAGTAAATCTTAATATTTTTCCAGAAAGGTTAGCATTAGTTAATCCGCTAGCCCCACGTTTCCTAAATATAACTCTAGTATTGTCGTTAATTGCAGCAGTAAGTGTAATGTCTGAATCATAATTTTGTTCAGTACAAACTCCTCCAGAAACAGAAGAGATAGCATTTGAATCTACTGTGAATGGTAAAGCTACCTGTGCTAAAGCTGTGCTTGATGTGGTTGGAAATGTTAACCTTACAGAAGCAACTACAAGTCTTCCTACTTTTGTATACCTATTATTTGTAGCACCTAGAGTTAAACTAGCTCCGCTCCCATCCGTTGGAGTCCATGTACCTTCCTCATAATCTTCCAGCTTATTAGCCGCACCAGTACCACCAAGGAATGCACCGCCTGAGAGGTAGAGGTCTTTGAAACGAGCTGTAGTACGCCCTAAATCTTGTGTGCCGTCTTCATTTGCTTGTGTAGAAGTGTTTAAGGGATATATCTGATTAGTAGAGGAGTTAAAGAATAGACCTGAAGCACCTGTACCAATATAAATCTGGCTACCAGAAGTACCAATACTACCTACGGTTGTGCCGTCTTTGCGGAGGTTAAGTATTTTCCCGTCTGCGGTAAGACGGTTCAGCTCCATCACTGTGCCAGTTTTAGCCGCTTCAAACAAACCTGAGTTATTAACAACAGTACCCGTCACAGAGCCTGTTGAACTTGATACAGCGGTAGAAGTAGTACCCACCAACACATTTTCACTACTATCAATAGTTATAGCAGTGGCATTACCTCCGTCCACAATACTTGGAGTACTTGACAGTTCTATAGGGATTTCTGTTAAAGCCATTAGTTGTTCTCCTTAAATAGCTGAAATGATAAAGGCTAGAAGTTCGTTATACCTGACACCCAAGCGTGTTCGTTCAGTTGCTCTTTCAGGTGCTTCTTCTGCTGTATCATAAGTATCTGTGCGGGTGTAAGCGTCTACGGCCTCAGTATCTTCAGTTGCTTCTACAGCAGCTACTTCTGTTTGAGTCTCCCACCATGTGTCACTACACCACATTGCGTAGCGTTCAGCGTCTAAACCTTCAGCAGTGAATGCGTCTTGTAGGTCTTGTGCGATGATTCCAAAGTGAATACGAGCGTTGTCGCCTTTTTCTGCTACGGCAGACTTCCAGCGAAACTTACGCAAAAGATTTTTACAAGCAACAGCGACACGCTGCTCTGCGTCAGACAGTGTTTCAATGTCCTGCTTTTCATTGCGGTCAGAAGTGTTGACGCTGCCACTAGTCGCATAAATGTTGTCATACCTGTAATTGCTTTGCCCTAAATCAACAATATCGTCAGATAACCCTCCTACATTAGTAGCGGGTAGCAACACGTTAGAGCCAAAATAAATACCCGCCCCGCTAGAGCCAGTGCCGTAAATTACAAACCGAGGACCTGAAGGTGAAATGTTGCCCACGCCGCCAATATCCACGTTGCCTGCCTGAGAAATCGTCATTGCTGTAACAGAGGCAGACTTTACAAACAACTGATGTGCTGACGTATCTTTTTCAATTGTCCACTTTGTGGTGTTTTGATTCGCTAAAATAATACCTGCGTTTTCTTGAGATGTTGAAGAAGAAATACGGATATAGGCATCTGCGGGTTTTTGAACATCTAGCAGGTAATCAATGTTGGAGCTTCTACCGATTCCCACGTTGCCTGAACTGTCTATGCGTATGCGTTCTGCGTTGTTAGTCAAGAATGCTAAATAACCAGCGCCAGTAGTACCAAGCTGAAACCCACCGGTTGTTGCGGATAGGACGTTGGTAAACTCAGTTCCAGTGAAACTTATTTCATTGGTAGCGTTAGCATTTGGAAGAGAAAGTGTGCCTCCAATAGTTAAATTACTAGGGGTAACCAAAGCACCAGACAACTTAGCAGACGTTATAGTCCCATCCACGGGTACATTTATGTCTGTCTGAGTGAACGTCATAACCTCAACAGCCGTACCAGTAGGTGGAGCCGTAGAAAACGTCAAGGTAGTTCCAGAGATACTATAGTTTGACTTGCTTTGATACACACCGTCTATAAATACTTGTGTATTATTTTCATTTACAGGTGTAATAGATAACGTAAGTGTAGTATCAGAACCATCACCTGTCATACTGTCTATGTTGAGGTTAGACCCAGATACAGCAGCAGCTATAGAATAAATAAGAATCTTTCTTGTGTTAGCAGGAGCAGCACTAAAGGTTAGTGTAGTTGTACCACTGGATGTAGCAATACTGTAAGCATCTTGCTGTTGGAATACACCATCTATAAATACAAGTAGATTATCCTCAGAGCTTACTACTTGACTTAGGGCGTATGCGGTTGTAGAGCCATTAGCAGTAAAGCTATCAGCAGTGAATGTATTAGTACCACCACCGCCACCAATAGATCCCCAAGCGTCTGTGTAGCCTTCAAACTGCTCTAGGCTGCTATTGTACCTAAACATACCAGCAGCAGGGCTACCGTCTCTTTGACCTGTTGTACCAGCAGGAACCTTAACAGATCCTGTACCGCTTAAAGTTAAGTTAGTAAATGAAGGACTATCACTTGTAGCTACACCTTGGTTCAAAGCCTTAACAGACGCAATAGCAGTAAGCTCAGAGTCCATCAAAGCACCAGCAGAAGTTACATTAGCTGTGTCTGTTACGTCAGCACTAGCTTCAATTCCATCTAGTTTAGTACCATCAGTAGCTACATCACGACCATCAAAAGTACTATTAGTTGTGATAGCACCTGTCATAGCACCACCAGCTTTAGGTAGAGCAGCATCTGCTTTAGTACCTTGTGCTGCTGTAGCGTAGTCTGAAGAAGCAAATGCTTTTACTTGAGCAAGGTTAGTTACTTCAGAATCCATCAATGCGCCAGCGGCTGTTACATTAGTTGTATCAGTCACATCTGCACTAGCCTCTACACCATCTAGCTTAGTACCGTCAGCAGCTACGTCACGCCCATCAACAGTTCCACCCACAGTAATATTACCTGAAGCAGCAACAGTAGTAGCAGAAACAGCGGCAGGAGTAGCACCACCAATTACAGTACCATCAATAGTACCTCCATCAATGTCTGGAGTATTAATGTCAGGACTAGTTAAAGTCTTGTTAGTGAGCGTCTGAGAGCCTGTGAGGGTAGTTACAGTAGAGTCAATAGCTACTGTTATAGCATTACCCGTAGCACTAGAGTCAAGACCAGTACCTCCAGAAACTGTAAGAGTCTCTGAATCTAAATCAATTGCAATAGTTCCAGAGTCTGTGGTTACATCTAAATCTTGTGCAGTAACTTGAGAGTCTACATAAGCCTTAACAGACTGTTGAGTAGGTACAAGTGTTGCACTATCAGAAGCCATGTTATCTTCATCAACAAAAGCTGTGATGTTGATTGTGCCATCATCAAGACTTCCAAAGGTCAGGTCTGTAATAGTAGTAGCAGCAATAGTACCGCCTTCTACTTTATTACCAGAAATTTGATTATCTGCAAGTGTAAACGTACCTGCTGAGACATCTAGAGTCTTTCCAGACCCTACAGTAATATTAGCAGCATCAATAGTACCGCCGTTAATGTCTGCTGTGTCAGCTACAAGGCTGTCAATATTAGCAGTGCCATCAATATATAAGTCTTTCCACTCAGATCCTGAAGCACCTAAGTCATAAGTATTGTCAACACTAGGTAGTAAGTTAGAGGCTACATCAGCACTGAAAGCTACCGTATCTGTAGCAGCATCACCAAAAGTTAAGTTACCTGCAATAGTTGCATTGCCTGTTACTGTAAGGTTGCCGCCTACACTTAAATTATCTGAAAGAGTTGTAACGCCTGTAACGCCTAGAGTACCTGCAACGGTAGCATTTGCGTCTACATCTAAAGTATCTACGTGGGCTGTGCCGTCTAAGAATAAATCTTTAAACTCTAAAGAAGATGTACCAAGATCAATATCATTATCTGTTACAGGTACAATAGCACCGTCTTGAATACGTATCTGTTCTACAGCAGCACTAGAAACTTGTACATAAAAGCCCCAACGGTTATTAGTACTATCTGCTTCAATCTTGTTAAGAAAGTCTAAGTCACCAATCTTAAATACATTACCACCTTGACCATCAGTACCATCATGTCTGTGACCAGTGGTGCTTAAAGTAGCTGAATATTTAAAAGCATTTAAAAGTTGGTTGTACTCATTATTAAACAAAGATGCTGTGATAGTATCCCCGTCAGAAAATGTACTTTGTCTTGTATAGCTCTGAGCCATTTATTATCTCCTACCTGAAGGGGTGTAGTCTACATAAAGACCATTAATAGTATAAGGTGCGTTAGTATCTGAACTTGTTATAATAAAACTTACAGTGTGACCGCTACCTTGAATTGCTTGGCGTACTAAAGGATCAGGCGTAGCCCCAAATACACTAGTATTAAATATACCTGATCCAAAAATACTAGGAAGAGGTATGCTGTCTAAAAGATAGTCTAAAGGCTGTGCAATTGTAGGATCTTCATAATCATAACGTACACGTAATGTAGGTTGAACACCACCTTCAGGACTCACTGAGAGCCTGACATAGCGCATAGTCTTTTTAGTACCTACATCACCAAAGTCTAAGTTAGGTGTCTGATAAGACGCTGTTATGTTTGAAGGAGAGCCACCATAGTCATAAGAGTTACCTATATTATGATTATAAATATAACCATTAGTATCTCCATGCCATGTTTTTTCAATACCATCTGCTCCAAAGTTTGAAGTTATTGCTGTTGCTTTAATACCCTCTATCTCTGAGTACTGAAAGCCTTCACTTGTTAATGTAGCTATAATGCCTCTAGAAGAAGAATTAGCTGTTCCTTGCGAGTTATAAAATAATCTATACTGAGAGTTATCTCTTAGTACAACACTAGAAATAGTTAAGTTATCAATATTTTCTGCAATATTTTGTATTACAGATTGTATAGGTCTACTTACTGCGCCTAGCTCTACGTCACCGATACGTGCTGTACCTGCAACAGTTCTTAGACCATCAGGACTTAAAAACAAAAGGTCACCTGCAATTTCCTGAATACTGCCAGCACTTAAACAACCTACGTTCTTTGTAATAGGTTGAACAGTAATATTATTAGAATCATTAATGTTTAAAAGTTTAAAAATACTATTACGACAAAAGATAATTAAGTCACTACGGAAACTAGCTAGTCCTACTACTTGGTCTTCAAGTACAATAGAACCTGCACCAGTTCCTGAGAAGTTATCAGGATCATTTGTGTGACTGTAATAAATTGTATTAGATGTAGAACCTGCACCAGCAACCACTAAGTGCTTATCGTGTATAGTACCTACTGCTGGAGCAACAGAGCCAGAAACAGTAATTTCACCTGCAAAGAAAGTACGAGAAGTTAAAACACCAGTACCTTCCATTCTGAAGAAATAAGGCTTATTTACTCCATCGCATATAATAATTTCACCATAGTCTGAAAGACCTTCAAAGAATGCAAAGCTAGTTACTGCTTGATTAGTACGTGCTAAATCTGTACGGCCTGTAAAAGTAGAGTAGTTGTCACCACTGCTGTGTACACTAGACTTAGATATAGAAATCCAAGAAGTACCATCCTGACTAAAAAATATACCAGTACCTGCACAAACTATTACACCATCAGCATAGCCTCTAATACCTAATATTTTAGTATCACCATTAGGCCGTGCAGCACTAGTACCGCCAAAAGCATTAAAGCCATTCACACGCCTATAGCCACCATTAATATCTACTTCAAAGTTTACAAGCTTAGAAGCAATACCGGGTTGCTGAAGCATTTCAAGCTGGTTAAGGCTTGTGTATAAACCACCTTTAGCTGATAGACCAAACGGCTGTGACATTAAACAAACCTCATGCGATCATCAGTAAGTATGCCCGGATTAGGAGTCATTAAGTTACTCTTCATTAGACGTAAGCCACGCTTGTAATCTTCTAAAGCAAATGCTGAAAACTGTGGGCTTTCTTTAAACTGATAAATATAATATCTAGATCTATTAAGTAATACAGGCTTATAAGTATTTGGGAATACAGTTTCATCACTGAAAGCTGAAAGCTCTGTAGGTAATACATAAGCATAAAACCATACACGATAAACTTTATCAGGTATGTTACTTAAACCAAACTTACGATTGTCTGGACTTTTAATCACACTGTTAGGCACACCATAGTTTTGAGAATCTGCATCGTCTAGGTTTTCAGAGATTCTTCTGTAGTCCTTCCAGTCATCTGTAGACATAAATCTTAGGTTACGTGCTATATAAGGGGCAGTCTCATCAGTAACGCCAACAGTAGTCAAGTAAAAGTTATTCCAATCAATATAGCCATAGTCAGTAGTAAGAGAAGAGCTAGTAGGTTTCAGTGTATACCAACGCTGCCCTATTACTGTTTCTACATATACATTACCGTACATAGGATCTGTTTCACCGCTAAGGTCAGCAGCAAGAAAAGGCCATTGAGGTTCTTCATTAACTATATCTAGATATGCTCTGTTGATAGCATCTTTAACGTGTTGTTGAATACCCACAGCAGAAGTAAAGTTAGAACTTGTAAGCTCTACTTCATTCATCTCCCGTAGGAGTTCATTAGTTAACTCTAGATATGTTGCCATTATTTATGTGCCTTTTGAATCTCAAAGGTTGCTGACTTACTTGCACCTTTATGCGCTTTAAAACCATCTTTAGGATCTTTCATAAGCTTATAAGACTTACCAGCCTTCATCCAATGATAACCCTTAGGTGCAGCTACTTTCATTTTACTGACTGCTTGACAGTCTTACTGCCACACATCTTTTCCATATCTTGTACAGAAGCATAGCCACCTTTATTATATTTAACCTTACTTCCTTTACTCATCATAAGGTTTCTGCCTGTATATTTATTTTCTTTATACTTCATTAATCTTGCCCCATTGAAAAAGTTTTACTAATTGCTCTAGCACCTTCTAACTCTGTTGAGCATTCAGGGTCAGAGTCTTTATTAAAAATTTTATCAAAATTATCTTTGTAACGTGCATAGTTACTACCTTTACGAACTCTACTGCCTTTACCAGCAATAGTACTTCTTAACATCATAGGCTTTGCATCTGAACCAAGCTGTGGCATTTTTATCTCCAATAAAAAAGGAAAGGGGCCACCGAAGCAGCCCCATCCTAAAAGGTCTAGTCGATACCGTAGAAGGCTGAAACCAGAGCGTCTGGTCGCAGTACCTTAGCACCGTAAACGTGAAGACCACGTACAATATCACCAAAGCTATCTGGGTCACGAATGACTTCAGTGCTTGTGATTGTCTGAGCCGTAGCCGTAGCAGACATATGACCAGCCATACATTGACCAGCAGCATTAGATACTGAAGGAATGTTATTTGACTTGTACATATCAAAACCACGAAGCTTGCCAGAACTTACCAAACCATTACGGATTGAACCCTGACCAGCATTGTAGTCTACAGACAGTAGCTTAGAGTTAGAGCTTGAAAGTACTTCGTAGAACTCAGGACTAGCAACAAACCAGCGGCCTTCTTCTGGGATATTAGACTCATCTAGCAAACGCGCCATATGTGCCATAATATCTAGAGGGTCATGCTCACCTGAAGCAAAACCAAGGTCTAAGTTACCAGTACCGTCAAAAGTACCAGCAGCAAGGTCAGTAGCATTGTCAGAACCAAGAATATGATTAGGACTAGCTGCTGAAACACCACTGAACATAGATGCTAATACACCTTCGTCAAAAGCATCACGCAATGCGTAAGCTGCTGAAGAGGTTGCAACGTCACGGAAGTTAACGTGAGACATATTGGTTTCAATATCATCTACGATAAACTTAAATGCGTTAGCTGTATCTACAACCATTGTTACTTCTTGGTCGGTCAGCTTAGTAGCTGTTACATCTTGACCACGCTCATACTGATAAACAGTAATCGTAGGCTCTTTGATGATCCGTACACTGTCACCGAATGCAGCAATCTCGCCAGCATAGTCAGTGTTAGTGATTGCTTCAATTACAGAAGACTTACGGAAAAAGTTTAGTACCTGCTTGGAATAAACTTTAGGTAGGAAGAACGAATTGTTCTGTCCTGAAACAGAGTTACCAAAGTTAGCATTGGTATCTGTTGATGGTTCAAAAAACTGATCTGATTGATTATAAGCCATGTTAATATTCTCCTAAGAACACAAATTTAATTATGGAACTACGCGCCCTTCGACCATTGCTTGTTTAATATCTTCTTCAAATCTATCAAACTGGTCTAAAGACATAGCTCCTATTTCCCGTTCAGTCCAGATTTTAGGCTGTCCAGCATCGACATTGGTTGTTTTAGTTGAAACCATGTCAGCCGCTGATGCCCTAGACTGCTTTCTGGGCTGTTGTTTTGATTGATTTTTGCCAGTTTCTAATTTATAAAGATCAATAGCTTTTGATGCTAATGCAACATTATCAGGATTATTATAAATCCAATCTTGTATTTGCTCAGGTTGTTCTTCTGCCCATGCGTGAAAACTTTCATCTCCTCTGATGTCCTCAAAGTCTGGATGACGTTCTCTCAACGTAAGTTCAGCATCTTGTCGCATTACTTCAGACTCACGCTGACGCATGGACTGTAGCTGTGCTTCTAGATCTGCAACCTGTCGTTGACTCTGCATATGTGCTACAGTTTCAACAGTGTTATACAAATCAGGGTATTCTTCTTTAAAGCTTTCAATATCTTCTACACTTTTAGGTGGTTGATACTGTGGTTCAGCAGCCCTAGCTTGCGCTAAAAGTTCCTGTTCCTTTTGCTTAAATTCAGAAAGTTTCTGATCATAATGTTTTTTTAGATCATCGTATCTTTTCTTATAGTTAGTTCTTTTTCGAGGTTCTTTTTCCTCAGGGGCCTCTTCTTCGAGGGTAGCCTGTGGTCGCTCAAAAAATAACCCGTCTGCTGAACCTTGACTTGGCGCATCTGCTGTGTGCCATTCCTTTCTAGCATTGTAAGGGTTACTAACTTCTTCTTGTACTTCTGACATCTTCAATCTCCATTACGGGGCTTGTGTCTTTGCAAGGTAGCCATATTAACTCCGTCAAGTTTATGGGGCTTGTCTTACCAAGGTAGCCGTAAAAATTATCGAAGGCTAGGCATCTTATTGGCACCCATCATAAGCTTCTTGATTTCCTCGTCTGTCTGAGAGAGGGGTGAATCTTGCTCTTCTGGGTCTTCTTCCATATAACCGCCAATAGCCTTCATTTGATAACCGCCATCGTAGGCACGTTCAGCTTCATCCATCATTACTTGGAGATTGTCTGCACCTATCTGGTCGGTTGCTTTCTTGGTAATAACAAACTCTCCATCACTCAGACGAGCGGGGATAGAGTCTGATACACCAGTTCCAGGGCCGTCAACTTCGCCAGCACCTGAAAACTCTGAAGCAACTGTAATTACTTTATCCAATATATCTGATAGTCTTGGATCGTTTTGTAATACACCTGCTAAATATTGTTGTTCATCATCGTCAAGGGATTCATCTATGACGTAGCTAAAATAATCATCTTCCATCTCATCGTCTGGAAGCTGTGAAGCCATTGCTTCTTCCATTTCTTCTGGAGGAATGTTGTCGTATGTATCTACTGGCATACCTTCTTTTGGCATCATTAGAGAGCCTTCTGCTCTGCCTTGTCGATAAAAATTTGCATTAGCCTCATTGTCCCTTCTACGGGTTTCTTCAGCTTGGGACTGTCTAGCAAGTTCAGCTTTTTCTTGAGGAGACATAAAACTATAAGCATCTCCAAACTGTTCATCGGCTTCTGCTTCTACTTGTTGTTCTGCTTCTGCTTCGCTTTTACCTTGAGTAACTAACTCACCAAAACGAGGGCCACTTCTATACTCTGCATGCTTTGCTTTTCTATTAGCCCTATCCGATGCTTCATCTTCTTCTGAAATAATAGAGCCTTCAGCTTTACCTTTACGAACTTCTGTAGTAAATTCTTTACCTTTGAAAGTAAAAGTATCTTCACCAGCCTTGTGTGCCTTGCTAAAAGCTTTTTCAAAATCCGAAGCTTCTTTTTTAGTTTTTAAAGGTTCGCCTTTTTTATTAGCAAACGCTACTACAGCAAGTGGACTTAAAACTGCAAGTGTTTTTCCAGAACCTTTAT
>Ga0181410_1001251_pt1 | contig 10879 bp, 24 predicted proteins | sample 33SPOviralmetaG_FD_130112 | JGI IMG/M metagenome (GOLD analysis project Ga0181410, IMG submission 130112) | Marine viral communities from the oligotrophic San Pedro Time Series (SPOT) site, San Pedro Channel, CA, USA - 33 SPOT_SRF_2012-06-20 | ecosystem: Environmental > Aquatic > Marine > Strait... | reverse complement strand
GGTATTGGGAAATATATATTACATATGGTGGTAGTGGTTATTACTATATGGGATTAAATTCTGGTTATGAGGGTGGAGGTTTTTATGCTGGATATTCTAATTTAAATGGTATGTCCCCAAGTGCTGTAAGAATTAAAGATGATGGTACTTTACACGATTCATCAAGTAGTGATGACCCTGATAGATGGGGTACTATAACCTTAACAAGTACTGGTACTTCAAGTTTTAGTAATGGGGATATAATGATGTTAGCCTTAGACTATGATAATAAAAAATTATGGTTAGGTAAAAATGGAACATTTTTTAATTCTGGAAATCCTGCTGGAGGTAGCAATCAACAAGCAAGTTGGACTGGAGATGTTCCTATAATTTATCCTAATATTGATGGTTACCATAATAACAAGTTTACAGTTAATTTTGGTGCTGACAGTTCTTTCGCTTCAAAAAAAACAAGTGGTTCTGCAAACGCAACTGACTCTAATTCAATAGGGAATTTTTTTTACACACCCCCAGATTCGTTTCTTGCCTTGTCAAGTGCGAACTTATCAATATCATCTGACATAGACCCAGCACAAACTGATGATGATTACCCTAGTAAACAATTTAATTGCACAACCTATACAGGAAATAGTACAGATGATAGAGCTGTTTCTTTAGGTATGACACCAGATTTGGTAATGGTTAAAGAGAGAGGTGCTACTAATAATTGGTATTGGTTTGATTCTACTAGAGGAGGTGGAGTAGCATTAAACTCAAATCTTTCTAGTGGAACTCATACAGATTCAGGAGAATTAAAAACTTTTACATCTACTGGTTTTACATTAGGAACTTCTGGTGGAACTAATAATAATAATGATACTTATACTGCTTGGGGTTGGAGAGCTAATGGAGGAACGACAGCTACAAATAGTGAAGGTAATCATGATTGCACTTTACAAGCAAATGCAAAAGCAGGATTTAGTATAATGACTTTAGCTAATTATACAAGTGCTAGTGGAGCAACAATAGGACATGGACTTGGTAAAGCACCTTCTTTTTATATACATAAACCTTTAACTGGTACAAGGGCTTGGCATGTATATCATTCTGGTATAGGTGCAACAAAAGCATTAGTATTAAATACAACTGCATCAGAAGCAACTGCTATTGGTTATTTTGCTAATACAGAGCCGACTTCTACTGTATTAAGTTTAGGAAATACATTTGCAGGAACGGGTAATGGAATAGTATATGCGTGGTCAGAAATTGCTGGATTGAGTTCCTTTGGTTCATTTGAAGGAAATAATAATGCTGATGGTGCATTTGTGTTTACTGGTGGCAGAATCAAATTACTAATGATTCGTAATACAGAACAAAGTTCTAATTGGTCAGTTTTTGATAGTGCAAGACAAACTTTTAATCCAAATGAAAATTATTTAAGATGGAATAGTGATGTAGCTGAAGGTGGTACTTCAAATTCTTTTGATGTGGATTTTCTCAGTCAAGGCTTCAAGGTGCGTAGTACAGAAGTTGATTTAAACAATACAAGAAAATACATTTATGCGTGTTGGCTGGATTCGTCATTTAAATACTCTCAAACATTCTAAAGGAGAAAAATATGTGGGCTTTAATAAAGGATAATAAAATAGAGGAAATTTTTAAGTTTCCTAAAAATTTAGTAATAGATAATATAAACCACCCAAGAGCAATTTTTAGTACTTGGACTTGGGAACAATTAAATAACATAGGTATTTATACAGTAGAAGCTGGTACTAAAGGTGATGATAAATTTGAAGTAACTTCTAATCCAGTTTACACTTTTAATAAATCTAAAAAAAAAGTAACGACTAAATATACTATTACAGATAAAGAAAATTTAGAAGATGCAAATGCCAAAGATAAAGATGGAAATGATTTAAAAGACGAAAAAGGAAACCAAATCATTAATTATGGTTTGAAAACTATATGGATTAATAAAATTAAAGAAACAGCTTACAGTAAACTAAGTAAAACAGATTGGTATGTTATAAGAAAAACCGAAGGTGTTGATATTCCTGAAAGTATTACAGAAGCAAGAACAGCAATCAGAACAGACTGCAAAACTATCGAGGATAAAATTATAGCTTGTAAAACTATGACTGCATTTAAAAAACTTTTTATTGCACCAACAGATGATGATGGGAACACAACTGGAAATGCGCCTATAGACGATTGGACTGTCTGAAATTAAATGGTAGACCCTTTAACTGCTGGAACTGTCGTTGTTACTGGGCTAAAATTAGTCAAGCAAAGTGTAGATTTCATAAAACAAAATATTAGTACAGCGCAAGATATTGGCGAACTTGTAGGTCAAATAGATAAAGCTATGGCTGGAGAACAACAAGCTATCAAAGCAAGAGATAAGGCAAATGTGGATTTATTTGCAGTTGAAAATGTGGCTCAAGAAGTCATAGATGCAAAGATAGCCAAAGAACAACTATATGAATTATCTCAATTAATTGACCACAGATTTGGTCATGGAACTTGGAGGTTTATTTTAGCTGAAAGAAAAAAAAGAATAGATGCTAAAAAACAAGCTTTAAAAGAAGCAAGAGCAAAACAATTAAAAAAACAACAAGAGATTATGGAGTATGTAAAGTATGGACTTATTGCTATTGTAAGTTTAGCATTTATAGGAGTAGCTGTAGGAGTTACTTTAAAGTTTTTTGTATCTGTTAATAATAAAGTTTACGCACATGAAATGGAATATGATGATGGTAGTTGTCTTGTCTATAATCCTAAGTGGTGGTTAATGTGTGTAAATGAAGGTAGAAAACTAACTGATACTCAATTATATTTAGAATACAAAGAACAATTAAACGATTGGATAATAGAAAAAGATTGATATACTCAACTAATATTTTAAAGTTGATAGCAAAGAAAGATATACTATGGCAAAAATAGAACCAACAACTACGAAAGAGCATATTGTAAATATTTATAATAAGATAGAACAATTAGAAACAAATCATATTTATCATTTACAAAAAGAAGTAAAAAGATTGAACTATGTTTTGTGGACTGTTGGTTTTATGGTAGCTAGTCAATTCATTGCTATGATATTAAAGGTTTTTCAATAATGGAACTTTCTAAAAATTTTACACTTGCTGAATTATGCAAAAGTCAAACTGCTACTAGACACAACATTATAAATATTCCTACAGAACAAAATATTATTAATAATTTAATAGCAGTATCAAACAATATACTGCAACCTATTAGAGATAAATTTGGAATACCATTTAGTCCTAACTCTGGATATAGAAGTCCTGAACTAAATGAAAAAATTGGTGGTTCTAAAACTAGCCAACATTGTAAAGGTCAAGCAGTAGACATTGAAGTTCCTACTATCAGCAATTTAGATTTAGCAAACTGGTGTAGTGTTCATTTAACTTTTGACCAGATAATTTTAGAGTTTTACAAAGAAGGTGAGCCTACTTCTGGCTGGGTTCATATATCTTACAGTTTAGAAAGTAACAGAAAAAAATATTTAACTTTTAACGGAAAAAAATATAAGGAGATGACATAATGGCGATAATGAGTTTGATAGCACCAGCAACTAAACTAATAGGAAAGTTTATAGAAGACAAAGACCAGAAAAATAAATTAGCTCATGAAATATCTACTATGGCTGAAAAACACGCACAAAAATTAGCTATGCAACAAATAGAAGTAAATAAAATTGAAGCACAAAGTAAAAATGTTTTTATAGCTGGTTGGCGACCTTTTATAGGTTGGACTTGTGGTTTTGCTCTGGCTTGGCATTTTATATTTGCACCTTTTATTATATTTTTTGTAGCTTTATTTGGTCTGACAATACCAGCTTTACCAGAATTTGACATGAGTTCCTTGCTAACTATTTTAGGTGGATTACTAGGATTAGGTTCGCTTAGAACATTTGAAAAATATAAAAAAGTAGATACTAAAACTAATGGAGTAAAAAATAAATAAAGAAAAAGATACAGAAGAAATAAAAAAAGAAACAAAAAAATTTATTGTAAATAATCAAAGTGAAATATTAGAAGAAGATATAGCTGGAATGGATAATGATTGGGTGAGCATTTATAAAGGATTAAATGATGGAACAAACAATAGAAAATTTTGAAGGTACTAAAAATATCCACATAGATTCTGGTGGTAAAACAGATTTAGAAGTTGGTATTCAGTTTATCTATGATATGAGAGAACACCCAGTAGACATAGCTATTGCTACTGTTTATGCAATAGTTGTGTATGCAGTTGTAATGTGGATTACAAAAAAATTTAGAAAATAAAAGGGAGAAACTTATGAAAAAACAAAAAAGCAAACCTAAAACTAAGGAGGTTGGTATGAAGAACAAAATAAAAAAACTTTGGAATAAATTAGAAAATTATAAAATGTGGGTGAAAATTATTATAGTTTTTGCTATTCTGATAACAATACATTCAATAATACAACACTAGGAGATTATTATGCCGTATCATTATGGTAAAGGAACACATTCTAAAGGAATGAAGAAAAAAGGTAAGAAGAAGAAAAAAAACAAAATGAATAAAAAGAAAAGATAATGGTTAAAGTTGCATCTATTAAAAAGTTTACAAAAGACCTGACACCTAGACAAAGAAAAACTATGAACAGTCATGCAAGACACCATAGTTTAAAACACATGAGGTCTATGGCTAATGCTATGCGTAAAGGTGCAACTTTTAAAACTGCTCACACCAGAGCAATGAGGTCAGTAGGAAAATGACTGGCTTCACCACTACTGCTACCATATCTGAATTAATAGACAAAAGACCAATTAATAGAAAAAGAAAACGAAATAAAACACGCAATAAAAGAGTTTTAAAGGCGAAGCAGAAGCTTTTAAGACTTTCCTAACCCAACAAACTACCTACCCTCAAAATACCCTAGCTTTAATCGGCTAGGGTAAAGGTTTATTATTATGAATCTGGGTTTTTTAATAATGAGAATATTGAGGAGTAATCAAAACCCAGAAATACAATTATACTAGCAAAGTTGCAAATATACAACAGTATAAAAAAAATAAATTATTTTATAAATAAGTGTTGCAATAACCTAATTTGTTTGCTAGGTTTTAATAATGAAGATTTTTAATAATAATAATAATGAGGATAAAATGACAAAATTTAATTTTGAAAAAATAGACACAACTTTTAAAAGCGATACTTATACTGGAGACGAATTAGTTGATAAAGGAGCTATGGTGTATGAGTATGAATTTCTTAAAGACCATATTGAAAAAGGTAAAATATATCTTACAGACCAAGAAAAAGAAATATGGGAATATATAAAAGATATAGTAGTTGACCTTAAAGTTAGAACTTTAAAAGATAGTCATATTGCTGGTAAGTTCAAAGATTATGTATGGAAAACCATAGAGCATAGAAAGTCGCCTATTAACTATGGTTATGCTAATGAAGGTGGTTATACTGATGTTTACCCATATGAAATAGTTAAAGTAGTTAGCGAACAAACTATAGAGGTAAGAAGATTAGATGCAGAAAAAGATAGTTCAGTAGAACTTAAATGGGTATCTGGTGGTTTTGCTGGACATTGTGTAAATCAAAATGAACAGAAATGGATTTACAAGTCTAATGAAAAAAATTCTACTCAAAGAATTAGAAGAAGAAAAGATGGTTATTTTTATTCAGGTCATAATACTAGATTTTATCTTGAGTTTGCACCAAGAAAATTTCACGACTACAACTTTTAAACTAGGGGGTGTTTAATTACACCCTCTCATTAATGAGGAGATAATAATGACTATTAAAATTCAGAATAAATTAGATAAATTAGATTGGGCAATGCGTAGAATAGAAAGATTAAATAGAGAAGTAGAGATACTAGAAGAACGACACGAAATAGCTTTAAGACTACTTTCTAAAAGAGATAAAATTATTCAAAAATATAAAGATAATTATATTGAATATTATAAATATGATGAGTTGCAAAATAATTATATTAATGTAGTTCAGGTTTTAAACAACAAAGAAAACAAGGAGAGTGCTTAACAGCACTTTCCTACTAATAATAATGAGGAGAAATAAATGGGTGGACTAAAATTTTATGACTTTTGCAGTAAAGATACTGTAAAATTTAAAGTGATAACTAAAAATAAAATAACTTATTACTTTAAGATACATCATACAGACGACACTATAGGATTGTATGATAATGATATGAATTTAATAAAAACAATTAGAGGAGTAATCTAATGCGACAAATACCAAAATATACAATTTATAAAAAGCTTGAAGATTTTAAATTGCCATTTTTGATAAAGCAATTTCAAGAAGAAGAAAAAAAAGAATTTGATTATGAAGGAGACATATCTCAATGCAAAACTATGATGGGTTTATATATGTATGGTCAAATAAGATTAATTCAACAAATATTAGATAAAGAAATATAGGGGGTATTATGAACAAACATATTTTGAGACATATTTTAAAAAGCACCCCCAAGAGGTACACATTTTGGAACACACATATCCGTTTCAAAATATTAGGAATTTGCTTTTTACTATTTATTATTTTTTGCTTGGCTGGTTGCAGTACAAAACCAATAGTAGATAGTAGAGGTAAATCATCTGCGAATGTTGAAGGCGACATGAACAGATACCATGACGACTTATATACTTGCGAAGCATTAGTAAAAGACGAAACAAATTTTTTACTTGATGCTGGGAAAATAGTATATAATTCGTTAAGATTTAGAGTATTGTGGCTAAGTCCTAAATTACAAACCAGACAAGATTATATTAATAACTGTTTGGAAGGGCGAGGGTACAATGTTGTTAACAAATAATAATAATAAGGAGAATATTATGACTGAAGGAGTAATAGCTAAGACATACGACAATAGCAAAACTAATGAGGAAGGAGTGTATATAAATAATTATGCTTTTGATTTAGTTGATGGAACTAGACTATATTGCAGAGAAAAATTAGACCCAATTCCACAACCAAATTCTAAAATTAGCTATGTTGTAAAGGGTGTTAAAACATCTGCAAATGGAAACCAATACACTAATGTAGAAAATGTAAGTGTAGTGGGAGAAAGCACGCAGTCAGTAGCACCAACCAATAACAGTAATGGATTTAAACCTGATAACAATAAAGACAGATTAATATTTGTTACTGGAATTGTAGGTCGTGCTATGGGTAGTGGAAGTTTCTCAGAGGAGAAAATAGACACACTAACTGCAAAAGCAGTAGAATCTTTTAACAAACATCTTGGCTAATGAAAGATTATAAAAAATTGTTCAGTAGATATTGGGGGTATGGAGAACAAGATACCCCTATTTGCTGGGCTTGTAATCAAGCTATAGGGGTAGATATTCACCATCTGATATCAAAGGGTATGGGAGGTGTAAAAAACAACAGATTAAACAGAATAGACAATTTATTTTTAGTGTGTCGAAGTTGTCATACTTTGGCTCATCAAAACAAATCTAAGAATGAAGAATACAAACAAATATTGTTAGAAAGAATTAAATTAAGGGAAGCTGGTTATGTCTGAAAAGAAAAACAAATATGTAATTAATTTAAGTATGGAATTTAAAACTAGACCAACAAAAAGTGAAGTGGAATCAAAATTGTTCGATTTGCTTAAAGATGGGTTCACTTTGCGTACACCAGAAGAACAAGACGAATATGTAAGAGCAAAAGAAATAAGGGAAAAGAAAAATGGTTGATATAAAAGAATATGTAGAAAATTGTCTTAAAAAAGAAAAATTAATTATAAAATGTAAACTTACAAAAGCTAAATCAAAAAGAGATTATATAATATATATAATTAATTTAGATGAAATTGTTAAATGGAGAAAAAGAAACGGAGTAACACAAAAGGATATGGGAATATCAAATATTTTAGGATTAAGTTTTAGAGGATATCAGGCTATTGAAGAAAAAGAAATTTTACCAATAATGGCAATTAAAACTATTAAAAGTAATTCTTTAATAGGTCTTAAATTTGTGGAAGAAGATGCCTAAGAAAAAAGTAATACAAAAAGATGGTACAAGTAACCATTGGAAAAAATTAATACACCATAAGTTGTGTAGTTTTTGTGATAATGTCGCAGTTCACTATGAGAAGTTTAAATATTACTGTGAGGATTGTTACAAAAAATTAGTAAAGAAAGGGAGATAAAATGAATATAAGAAAGATAATAGATTCGTTTAAGAACGGATTAATTGATGGATTATTTAAAGGTGAAAAAAGCAAAATTACTCATAAAAATAAAGACTATGTAAAAATATATAGAGAAGGGTTTGACTTTGGAGTAACCATAAATCCTAACAGAATAAAAAATGACTGATATTTATAGCTTACAGTTTGACCCACATAAATTATCTCATCAACAAGAGCAGTTGGGTTTAGAGTATAGTGATAATGACACAGCTTTAGAGATTATGAAAAAAGAGTTACAGCTTATTATATCAGAATTAACACTTTATTATTCACAGAATATAAAGTATAAAAACACTTCAGAATTAAATGCACATATTTATTCTGATAAAAGAATTAAGGACTTTAACATTAGATATGAAAAAGTACTTAAGCAGAGGAATCGGTCTAAAATTAGGTTCGAATCCTTTAAGACTTTCAGAGAGGACTTGAGAACAAAAGTTGTCAATGAAAGAGAACTGGCAAAACACAACATTTAATAGAAAGGAGTATGTTATGAGCCAACCAAAAATAAAAAAACTTACACAAAGAGAAATGGTATTACAACACCTGAAAGAAGGTAGGGTAATAACACCACTAGAAGCATTGCAAAAATACGGAAGTCTGAGGTTAGGTGCTATTATTCATACATTAAGACGAGAGGGTATGAATATTGAAACCAACTATATTACAGTAGAAAGAAAAACATTTGCTGAATATAAACTTATCACAGAGCAACAACAAAGTTTTTTAGAGGGAGAAAAAAATGACGGATAGATTATTTTCTGAAATTGAACTAGAAGAAGAATCAAACAAACTTGATTTGACCAAAGAACAAGCTATGGCTAAGTATAAACCTGAATTAGATAGTATGAACAATCTGATAAAAAGTTTAGACCAGTATCAGCTTAAATTTGGTACAGAGAGCAATGTATATTATGAAGTATTAGAACTAAAAGCAAAACTTATAAAAAATAAAGAAGCATTAGAACAATTTTTAGGTGATATATGATTGAATATTTAACATTTTTTATAACTGTAATTTTATTTGCAATAGCTATTCAAGTAATGGGTGTTGTATGATAGAACATTTTAAAAAATTTGATGGTGGCGGTAGGAAGAACTTACTGCCACTATCTTTTAGTCAGCTTACAGAGTTTGCTTTTCATAGAGAGAGATGGGCTTTAAAAAGATTGTATGGGTATGAGTTCCCATCAAGTCCAGCTATGGAAAGAGGGAAGGCTGTAGAATCAGGTTTAAATATGTGGCTCAATGGTATTGATGCAGATGATTCAATAAAAAAAATGCAACTGGAATACGATACTAATTGCAGTTCTTTTGAAAATGCAAAAATACCAGAAGAAAGAGAAAACTTGACACATTTATTTAACGAAGGTGTAGACAGATTAAAAGAGTATGCTTTTAAATTAAATCTAATTGGGTATCAAGAAAAAGTGGAGATGGATATTCAAGGAATACCATTAGTAGGATATACAGATTTTCACTTTATAGACACAAAAACTAAAGAAGATTTTTATATAGATTTAAAAACTACTCTAAGAAAACCTAATGGCATATCCAACAGCCACGCAATGCAACAAGCAATATATCAAAGTGGAACTAATGCTAATCAAAAACTTTGGTATTTGGTATGCAAAAAGTCTGGTACAGAATTTTATGAGTTCAGTTTAGATAACTACACCAGACCAATGCAAATATGTAATCATATAGTCAAAGTAATGGGTAACTGGTTATCTAAGGTTGATTCGTTAGATGAGGTAAAGAATTTGTTGATTCCTAACCCTGACGACTGGATATGGAAGGAAGAAGCTGTATATAAGGCTAGAATGGAGGTATGGGGGTATTAATTTACCCCACAACCAAAAAAAATATTTAGGTATTATTATTATTATGATAAATTAATTAAGAGGAGAAATTATGTTTATTGACGAAAATTCAAAACCAAAAGAAAAATTGAAAGCTTGGTACTTATTCACCGAAGATTTTGTTGCTGGCACTCAGCACTTAACAAATGAGCAAATAGGGGTATATATTAGACTGTTATGCTGGAACTGGAATAAGAGATGTTCTGGTATTCCAACAAATAAGAATACTATTTACAGAATAGCCAGTTGCATAACTGAAGAAGAAAAGAAATCAGCAGATTTAGTAATTGACCAATTTTTTGTAGAAGTAAATGCTCATTATCAAAATGAAAGACAACTACAAGAGTTTTTATTTATAACTAAAAGAATAGAAGCATCTAAGGTAAATGGAAGGCTTGGAGGTAGACCAAAAAAACCTAGCCAAAACCCCCCTACCCCTACCACTACCCCTACCATTAAACCAAAACCAAAAAACAAAGATACTTTCCCTTTATTTTGGCAAAAAATATCTAATAAGGTAAGCAAGGGTATTGCAGAAAAGAATTTTAGGTCTATTGATACAGAATGGAAGGAAAAACCAGAAGAACTAGCAGAAATGTATAATAAATATTTTAATTCTGTTGAGGATAAGAAATTTGCTAAACAACCAGCCTATTGGTTAAGTGCTAAAAAATATGAAGATGAGGAAGCTAAAATAGAATCAGCAAATGGGGAAGTTTATCCTTTAAGACTTAAAGTTCTTAAAAAAGCTATAGTAGATAAAGAAACAAGTTCTTTTATAACTAGCTTTGCAAATCAAAAT
>Ga0181410_1001250_pt1 | contig 10880 bp, 6 predicted proteins | sample 33SPOviralmetaG_FD_130112 | JGI IMG/M metagenome (GOLD analysis project Ga0181410, IMG submission 130112) | Marine viral communities from the oligotrophic San Pedro Time Series (SPOT) site, San Pedro Channel, CA, USA - 33 SPOT_SRF_2012-06-20 | ecosystem: Environmental > Aquatic > Marine > Strait... | reverse complement strand
TTTGAAAAACTTATTAAGCGAAAAAAAATTAAATACAGTATGTGAAGAAGCTTCTTGCCCAAATATATATGAGTGCTGGTCAATGGGAACCGCAACATTCATGATAATGGGTGATGTTTGCACACGAGCTTGTGGCTTCTGTGATGTTAAAACTGGTAAGCCAGGTCAACTTGATTTAGATGAACCAACCAGGGTTGCAGAAAGTGTTAAAGCTATGCAGTTGTCACATGCTGTTATTACTTCTGTTAACAGGGATGACCTTGATGACGGAGGATCATTGTTTTTTGCAGATACAATTCGAGCTGTAAAAGAATTAAACGAGAAATGTAATGTCGAAGTCTTGGTTCCAGATTTTAAAGGATTGAGGTCAGCAATAGATAATATTCTTTTTGCTGCTCCTGAGGTATTTAATCATAATTTAGAGACAGTACCAAGACTACAAAGGGAAATAAGAACTGCGGCGTCTTATGGAAGGTCATTGTCTCTTCTCGAATATGTTAAGCAGCAAGGATTTATGGGAAAAACTAAAACCGGATTAATTGTTGGAATGGGTGAAACTAAAGATGAAGTTATTTCAGTTTTGAAAGACCTATCTAAAATTGATATTGATATAGTTACTATAGGTCAATATTTAAGACCAACAGCAAAACATAGACCAATTGATAGGTACGCACCAATTGAAGAATTTGAAGATTATAAATTACTTGGTGAGTCATTTGGTATACCACATGTTGAATCCGGTCCACTTGTAAGATCTTCATATCATGCAAAAGATTCTTTTGCGTCTGCTTAGATTCTTATATACTTAATCTGTGTTTGATAAAGTAACTAAATCCATTAGAGTCCTTTCTGCTTCATCTGTCGAGAAAGCAAACTCTGGACACCCTGGTATGCCATTAGGAATGGCAGATGTAGGAACTGTGTTATTTAAAAATTTTTTAAAAATTTCTAATAGAAATCCTAATTGGATAAATAGGGATAGATTTGTTCTTAGTGCTGGACATGGGTCAGCATTGCTATATAGCTTACTGCATTTCAATGGTTTTAAGATTTCTATTGATGACATGAAGAATTTCAGACAATTAAATTCTAAGACTGCCGGCCACCCTGAGCTTGATGTAGGTATTGGAATTGATATAACAACTGGACCTTTAGGTCAAGGTTTTGCGACAGGAGTCGGTCTTGCGCTTGCGGAAACATATTTAACAGATATTTTTGGAAATGAAATCATCGATCATTACGTATATGGAATAGTTTCAGATGGTGATTTAATGGAAGGTGTTTCATTTGAAGCTGCTGAGTTAGCAGGTCTCTGGAAACTAGGAAAATTAATTTATATTTTTGACGATAACAATATATCTATTGATGGGAATGTAGACAAGGTATCCGTCACAAATCAAAGTGCAAAATTCCAATCATTAGGTTGGCATATTCAAGAAATAGATGGACACGATGAAAATCAAATTATTAATGCCGTTAAGGATGCACAGGACAACATCTCAAAACCATCTTTAATAATTGCGAAAAGCACGATTGGAAAGCATTCTCCTAATAAGCAAAATACTAGTGGAGTACACGGTTCTCCTTTAGGCAGTGATGAAATGGAACAGTTCTTAAATAACTTAAGTTGGACAGGGGATGCATTTGATCATCCGCAAGAAATTTACGATTATTTCAATGAAAAAAGAGACATTGATAATACTAAATATGACGAATGGGCCTCTTTACTTGAAGAAAAGTTAATTACTGACGATGATTTCGCTGATTTGTGGAATGAATTTAATAATAAAAAAATTGAATTCAACCATTCTCTAGGTAAAGACAAAAAAGCAACAAGGGTGACAGGAAGCGAGATTTTAAATTCCATCGGAGAGTCAAATAGATTTATACTAGGAGGATCAGCAGACCTTGCTGCTTCCACTAAACAAATAATCTCAAATTCAATTTATTCACATGAAAACAGAAGCGGTCAGTCAATTGAGTTTGGAATTCGTGAACATGCAATGGCAGCAGTCGTAAATGGGATTACTTTGCATAGTAATTTAATTGGGTATGGGTCAACATTTTTAGTGTTTTCAGATTACATGAGACCAAGCATAAGACTTGCATCTCTGATGAATCTTAATTCTGTCTACATTTTTACCCATGATTCAATTTATCTTGGTGAAGATGGCCCTACTCATCAACCTATTGAGCATTTAATGAGTTTAAGACTAATACCAGGACTAGATGTTATTCGACCAGCAAATAGCATAGAAGCAGAATATGCTTATCAATATATTTTTACTAAAGGTAACAATCCTAAATCTCTTGTGTTGACACGACAGTCGTTAGATTATATTGAAACTAATTTGAGCTATAAAAATTTTCAAGATGGAGCATATGAGTTAATCAAAGGAGATGATCTTACAATATTTGCTTCTGGATCTGAAGTAAATTTAGCAATTGAGGTTTCTAAAAAGTTAAAAAATAAGTCTGTACAAATTATTAGCACTCCTATTTTGAATCAAATTAATACCAACACTCTTGAAAATCTAAAAATAAATGAGTTTGTCTTCACTCTTGAACTTGGTCGCTCTATTGGCTGGCAAGATTATATTGGAAAAGTAACAGAAAGTTTTAGTATAGAAACCTTTGGTGAGTCAGCTCCGTTAGAAGATTTAACAGAATATTTTGAATTTAGTTCAGAAAAAATAGCTCAGAAAATTTTACAATATATAAGCTAACAGCCAGTATAAGATTTCATTTCTGATTTTGTTCTATTTCCAGCAACACCATCTGGAATTAAACCAACTTTGCGTTGGAAAGCTTTTATAGCTTCCTTAGTATATGAACCAATTTCTCCATCAATAATTCCAGGATTAAATCCATTGTTTGCCAAATAGGTTTGGATGTCTGCAACTGAATCTAGTTTTGCATTTGAGTTATCTCTGGCAATACAAACATTTTGATTTCTGCATCCTGTATACGCCCTCATGGCATCTTTAGTTTTATTTCCGACTATCCCATCAGCGAATAAACCAATTTCTTTTTGAAAATCAATAACAGCATTTTTAGTTTTTGGCCCCGTTTGTCCGTCAATCGGTCCAGGATTAAAACCATTGCTAGATAGAAACTGCTGCACATCTAAAACAGAATTTATTATCAAGGCTGTATTGTCTTTTGGTACGCAAGCATCATTACCTGCATTAGGATTTGCCACAGCAGTAGCACTTGCTTCTACAACTTCAGAACCATTTGCAGTCCAGCCTTCTTGGAAGGCACTACTTGAAAATAAGTCGCTTGATATTAATGATTTATTTATTAATTGATTTACTATGTAGGCAACTTCTCCAATAGAAATATTTCTACTAGGACAAAACTTATCTTGAATGGAACTACAAGCAGGAATGACATCATTAGCAGCAAGTATATTGATTTCATTAGTCCATTTACTAGCCCCTTCATCAGAGTACTTGTCTATTGATCCAGATAATTCAGTTGTTGAACCCGCTTTGATAGATTTTATGACCATACACGCAAACTGATCTCTAGCTACAGTTTCAGTTGGCTGAAACTGAAAAGGGCTTCCAATACAAACTTGACTACCATAATAAGGAATCGCGTTTATTGCTTTTTGATAAATACTTTGGTCGTCATCACTATAAGCATTAGGTGCATCTAAAGAGACACCACCAATTGTTGCAACAACAGCCGCGGCTTCCTCCCTTGTTAATGTTTTAGCCTGACAAGCTGATGAAGTTTCATTACAGTTGTTTAACAATCCTGCTCCAGATAGTAAATTCAACCCTGAAGTTGATGTAGCATATTGAGCTACATCTCCTGTAGAAGTTGAAGATGAAGTACCTGTTGAAGAGGACACAGTTGAGGTATTTACCGTTATAGGTCCAATTGAAAGATTTGATATATCAGATTGGCTGGAAGTTTTAAAGTAATGTGAAGTAAATCCTAATTGAGATTTAATATTTCTTCCCGATTTTGTAACAGTTTTTGATGAACCATTCTTAAATCCTTTCATGGTGACTTCAACAGCAGCACCTGACTCAGCAACAGATGAAACGTAAATATCAGTTATTGAGTCAAAGCATGGCGTATCACCACATAGAATATTTTTTGATAGTTGGTAACCAGAGAAATCATAAGACCAAGCAGCTTTACTATTACCAACTCTGTTGTCTACTGACCATGGATCATCTACTGTTTGAAGATAGGGCCATACTGTTGCTGACCCAAAGCCTACTGCATTATTGTTTGTCTTTCCACCAGTTGAGGAGGAATAAAAAGCTTGAACTACAGAGCTTTGTGTATACCCACCATTATAAGTTATGACTTTACCAGAAGTGTTATTGACAGCCTGTACCCAGTTTGGACCTGCTATTTCTTTAAGATATCCATAATAATATTGACTTGATGCAGTTGATCCGATATGACACCAGCAATAAGCTTGCCTAGATGCTGAAAGCCCTGCGTCTAATGAAGTTGTTTGAGAAGGAATATTTTGCTTTAGGTATTGATAAACAGCATAACTTCGTCCAACTAAAGCCTGTGCTTCAAGTGCTTTAACGTTCCAGTGAGAAGGCATTTCAGCTAACCCGTATAAATACTTTTCTATGTTTACTGACAGCGAAACGTGGAAACCCGAAGAAACATTTTTTGATCTTAATTTTAAAACTCCGTGTTTATGTTCGCGAGGACCAACCCTTATCCTTCCACCTTCCGACCAACTAATTCCAATATTACAACTTGCTGTTGATCTATTAACTAATGGATGTCCATTAAAATAACATCCATTTCCATTTGAAATAATATTTACAGTTGCACCGCCACTAATCTTTAATGGCCCAAATACCGATTCACACGATCCATCAGAAGCTGCTTCAGATTTAATTTTATTAAGTGTATCAGCATCAATACTTCCAGATTGTGAAATTCCAACTGATGCTTGATAATTTTTTAATGCGTTTGAAGTTTTGTCACCAAATGCCCCATCCACAGGTCCAGGTTCAAATCCTCTTGATGTTAAGAAAACTTGGACACCCGCAGTATCTGAAAGCCCATCTTGGCAAATAGAAAGCATAGGAGGGCTTGATGAAGGAAGAGTTGTTAGGTTTATACTTTTAGCATTTCTTGCTAAACCAACCCAAAGAGCGTTACTATCTGTTGCTATTTCAGGTGATGACAAACTGATTTCAGACAAATTATTAACACCAGTGTCTGTAAAATAATAATCTACAACTTCATTTGAAGTACATGAGCTGGTATTACTGCAAAAATTTGCACCTAGTTCTGTTAACCCTTTAGCCCCATATTGACTCAGCCCAACTCCGTGCCCCCATCCACTACCCGTGAAAGTAAATGAAGTTGTACTAAAGGCTCTCATAGCTTGCTTAGTTGCAGGTCCTACAACTCCATCAGCAGTGAGTCCAACTGTTTTCTGGAAACTAATTATTGCATTATCAGTTCTTGAACCGCTTAGTCCATCTATTGGTCCAGGATTGAAGCCATTACAGTTTAAGAATGTTTGAATGTCTAAAAGGTTGTCGAGAGGAGCAACAGCATTGTCTAAACATCTAAACTGATCATTATATTTTATTTCAATAGCACTTGCTTTTTGGCTTGACGCCGAAAAAGGTATAAAGAAAACTAAAAATAAAAAAAATAAAATAATATTTTTAAAGTACCCCTGTTTCATGTAATCATTTTAGATATATTGAAAAATATTTCATAATCCCGCATTATTTTTCCAATTTTTAAACATCATAAGTCCAGAGATATAAAGCAAATAAGAAATAAATATTAAATAAGTGACTGGGAAGAGTTGACCTTCATAGTCTGAAAAAATACTTGGAGGGAGTAAAGTTAAGCTAAAAAACAAAATCAGACCAATAATTTTATTATTATTTAATGCATCTAGGGCTAATATAATCATGAAAAAATACATTATAAAAGTTAGAAAAAACTCAAAACTTAAAAGTCTAATTTCATCAGTATTGTCAAAAAAGCTTACAATTAATAGGAATAATAAAGTAACAATTAAGGCATTTTTATAATTAGTTTTTATTAGTGAAGCAAACATACCTATTATTGTAAATAATATATGCAATTGAGTGAATTTACTTATGTCTTTTTAATATTATGTGTTCCTTTTATTGGGTACATCGTAAGTACTACAAATCCAAAGAAAGGTTTTACACTACTTTTTAGTTCAATTATTTTTTTTACTGTCTTTATTTATCTGTCTACTTTTACACTTTTAGGAATATTCTTTTTAGGCTTATATACAAATTTACTTAATAAAAAAGAAAAGAATTATATTTTACTTTTATCTATTGTAAGTTTTTTAATTGGGTCATTTAATTTCGTTGGGCTAGAACTTTTAAAATCAACTTTACCAATCCTTTTAGTATCATCAGTTTTTTCACTCATGATGATTGGACACTGGTTTTTGGTAGATCCCACAATATCTAGAGTTGGTATGAAAAATATTTCAATATTTTCTACTTTTTTATCTTTATTCCTCTCAGTTCTTGTATTTTTTGATTTTTACGAAAGTTCAATGGATCTGTTTAATCTTCTTTCTAACAATGTATTAAATAATGTAATGGTGTTTCTCTATATATCTGCTGCGATCTTATCTTTTGGGTCGTTTAAGTCTCTACAAGAGAAATCGTATACTGGTGTTATGGCAAGTACAGGTTTAAGCTATCTTTCATTAATTGTATCAATGGGTGCTTCCGGTACATTAATACTTTCAATTTAGCATTATTCTTAACAAGTGAAGATTTACACTAAAAAAGGTGACCAAGGAGATACAAGCCTTTTATATGGAAATTTAGTATCGAAAGATGCCATAGCACCAGAAGCTTATGGTTCAGTTGATGAGCTTGTAGCTTCCCTAGGTTTAATCAGAGCAGAATTAAAACTACCATCCGACATTAACTCAATCATCTTACGTATTCAAAGAGAGCTCTTTATAGTTGGTGCCGAATTAGCGACCGATAAATTAGAAAGAAAAAAGCTTTCTGCAGGAAAGACCTTGGTAACTAAGGAGATGATTAAAAATCTTGAAAAAGATATAGACAATTTAACTGAAAAAAATGGCCTACCAAACTTCTTTGTTGTGCCAGGTGAAAATATAATTTCTGCAAAACTAGATTGGTCTCGAGTTATTTCTAGAAGAGCTGAGAGAAAATGTGTAACTTGGTATAAAACCCTAGACATGAGTGACTCTAAAGTACTAATATATCTAAATAGATTATCTGACTTATTGTGGATGATGGCTAGAGACTTTGAAAAAGATTGGACACCAAGTAACTGATGACTGAATTAAACATTCTATTCTTAAATGATATAAATAATGAAAAACTTTTAGCGTATTTTATAAGTGACATTGAAATAAAAAATTATTTCAATATTCATAATTTCAATGGAAAAAAGAAGGAAATGCTTTTAGTTCCAAAACAGTATCTAAAAGATTCAAAGGACACATTACTTATTTCCACAGCAGATATAAACAATGATTTCGATGCTTGCTATCTAGGTGCTGTTGCCAGGACTAAGATTAATCTAGACTGTAATATTACTTATGACACAGGCGTTGTTGACTTTTCACAGGTCGATTTATTCACTCTTGGAATGTTGTTGTCAGATTACAAGTTTGATAAATATTTAAATAAAAAAAATGAAAAACAACAGATAACTTTTGATAAATCAATTGTTAGTAATGAACAAGAAGTAACTAGAGATGCAATTTTTTTTGTAAGAGATTTAGTAAATACACCTACTCTTGATAAGACACCGGAGTTTTTTATAGACGAGGTAAAAAAACTTATACAAAATGACGACATTAATTTAGAGATTCATAATAAAGAATGGCTTCAAAACGAAGGTTTTGGAGGTGTTCTTGGTGTTTCACAAGGGTCAGCAAAAGAACCTTATTTACTAGTAGGTGAATATAACAAATCAGCCAAATTTAAAGTTTCAATAATCGGAAAAGGAGTTTTGTTTGACACTGGAGGTTACTCACTTAAATCTCCATCTGGCATGGAGACGATGAAAACAGATATGGCTGGGGCCGCGACTGCTTGGGGAATAATTAAACTTGCAGCAGCATTTAAATTAGACATAGGTGTAAAGGTATTCACCCCTCTTGTTGAAAATATGGTAAGTAGCACTGCTATAAGACCAGGTGATATTCTTACAATGCGAAATAAAAAAACTATAGAGGTTTTAAATACGGATGCAGAAGGTAGATTAATTATGGCAGATGCACTTGCATATGCATCGGAAGAAAACCCTGACCTTCTTTGTGATGTTGCAACACTTACAGGCGCATCTTATGTAGCACTAGGTTTAGATATTGGTGCTGTATTTTCAAATGATATGTCTATTGCAAATAATTTTGTTGACTCAAACATAAACGGGGTAGAGTCATATCATGCTCTTCCTCTATACAAAAACTATAAAAAATTAGTAAAGTCTGATATTGCAGATCTAAAAAATACAGGTGGTCGGTTTGGTGGAGCAATAACCGCAGCTCTGATTTTAGAAGAGTTTGTAAATGATGTTCCATGGATTCATTTAGATATGGCAGGACCAGCTAGATCTAGAAACAACGATCCTTTAAAACCAACTGGTGGAACAGGTTTCGGTGTCATTGGTTTTATAAATTTTTTAAAAACTCTTTCTTAAGAATCTTCTTTTAAATTACTCACAACAAAAACTAAAGTATCACCCGTTGTCATTACAGCACCTTGAGGAACATTAGTTCCAATAATTTTTCCATTACAATTTTCTAGATCATTCTCTTCATATTCTTGTTTTATAAAAAGTATTACATTGTTCTCTCTCATGAAATCACGAATTAGGTCTTCACCTTCTTCTGGAGTCAAGGTACAGGGAGTGATACTAGGAATCGCAGCAGAAAATTTGTTACCCGATACTTCTAAAATTACCTCGGTTCCTTCGGGAAATTCCTCACCGTTTTCTAAATCTTGTGACAATACAAGACCTGGAGCTTCTTCAGATTCAACTAAATTAATAGTTGGAAGTATATATGAGGAAAAAGCAATTTCTTCTGCATCGAGTATATTTAATCCGATTAATTGTGGAATTTCAATTGTTGGAATTTCATAATATTTTTCTATGTCACTTGGGTCTAAAGGCCATTCCAATATAGGCAAATCTTTGACTACTTCAGTCATGAATTCTTTCCACATTGGTGCAGGTACACGACCACCTGATACATTTCTAAATATTTCACCTTTTATTTCTACATCTGTAAGGGGTAGCTGCTCTTCTGCAAAACCGATCCAAACTGATGATGTGTACTGTGGTATAAATCCAATAAACCAGGCTTCCCTAAATCCCTGATGAGTACCAGTTTTTCCCGCAATCTCTCTATCCTCTAAAACAGCTCTTGTTCCAGTACCATATTGAGCAGCAACTTCTAAAGTTTTTCTTACTGCAGCTGCCGCACCTGGATCAGGAATACTTACTCGCGGTGACACAATATGTTTATAAAGAATGTTTCCTTTATCATCTTCAATTTTCTCAATTAAATAAGTAGGAGCGAGAACACCATTTGTTGCAAAAGAAGAATAAGCTGATGTAATTTCGATTGGCGTAACGGCACCTGCTCCTAAAGTTAGAGATATTACTGGGTCTAACTCAGATTCAATACCAATTCGCTTTGCAGTAGAAGCAAGCTTTTCACCTCCAAGTTCAGAAGCTAATTGAGCAAAAACTGTATTGATAGATCTTCTTGTTGCCTCTTCAAGTGAAATCATTCCTGATGTATCGAGTAATTTAATTGATCTGTTGTATTCTGCTTTGTCTTGACATGGTTTAAATATAAATTGAGTCTCTGAATCCGTATCTATTTGTATTAAGTTTTGTTGGATTTCAATTAACTCAAGATCAGAAATTATTGTTTGTCCTTCAGGAATCTCTTCATCCTCGTCTAATTCTCGATAGATGATTAAGTTTCCTTCCTCGTCATACTGACCCAATACTTTTGCGATTTCCATCATTTTTTCTTCATCTGTTTCGAATTCTTCTAGATTTATACCAAGTGGAAATTGTTTAATAAAATCTTTATTTTTTAGTTCTTCTACATGAAAGTCAAAACATTGGAGCTCGATAGATCTATCTTTTGCATCAATTTTATTAAGATATCTATCAGCTGTTATTGATGTACCATAATTTCGTACAACCCATTTTTCTCCAATTCCATCTGGAGCACACGGATAACCGCAATTTATTTCTACTGGACTTCTTGAATCTCTGTAACTATAAAGTTTTGCACCTGATTCTAAGGCAGCCAAAAGAGTTACAGGTTTAAAAGCTGATCCCGGATTTCTTTTTCCTTGAGTGGCTAGGTTGTACTGTTCTTCCTCAAAAGGTATTCCAGAGGACATTACTTCTATTGCTCCAGTAAAATTATTTATTAGTGTTATGACACCAGTAGGACGGGGTTCGTCAGGATTTTCCTCATTTGGATCAGATGGTACCCATGTATTTAAAACTTCATTTGCATGTTGCTGTAATGATAGATTGAGCGTTACATACACCTTTAAACCACCACCACCAAAGCAAGTTGTGTCATCAGAGGGACATCCAAAAACTGCTTTTTTCCTATCCTCTTTAGTGTTTCCTAAAATGGCAAACTCAGGGTCATTTAGTAATTGTCTTTTTACTTCAGCAACAACATGTTCAGCTTGGGTAACAAAATTTTTACTTTCTTTTACATTAAGTGGAGCAAGCTTTGCAGATCTAGCTTGAATATCAACAATAAAGCCTTCTTTGAGCATTACATTTATTACATCGTTTCTTCTTTCCAGCACTCGATCAGGATATTTTCTTGGATTGTAATAAGCAGG
>Ga0181410_1001249_pt1 | contig 10881 bp, 5 predicted proteins | sample 33SPOviralmetaG_FD_130112 | JGI IMG/M metagenome (GOLD analysis project Ga0181410, IMG submission 130112) | Marine viral communities from the oligotrophic San Pedro Time Series (SPOT) site, San Pedro Channel, CA, USA - 33 SPOT_SRF_2012-06-20 | ecosystem: Environmental > Aquatic > Marine > Strait... | reverse complement strand
GGGATCGTATTTGTAAATACTGTATCTTCTCCTCCATTGTAAAAATCGCCATATCCTGATGATTTGGGCACGACTGCAATCACAGGGAGTTTCGCGGATGACTCCGGACCACCGATATAACTTGGAGATAATAAATCACTTTTTACTAAGTAGATCGGAGAGATCATTTTTCGCGGTAGATTCTCAGCAATGATTCCAGTTGATGAACAATTCTGAACAACTTGTGGGAACACTTGATATCCCAATAATGTTGAATTTTTAATAGGTGGTGCCGATCCGTCGGGAGGGAGTCCGTTGGTTGACACTCCATCATATTGAGGATAAGGAATAGCCTCGGGCTGAAACGATTTGAATCCATTTCCAGCTTTATCCCATTGAAACAAGTCGGTGGTTTGAATTAATGCGTTTGTCGTAGGTGTAGAACATGTTAATTTAATATCATTATATCTTACCAAGCGATTATCTTGTGTTTGATGTAATTGAGAGTAACTAAATCCCAATAAAGTCCAAAGTGATTGAGCCCAATTCGCCTCATCACATCCATAACTTTCAAAAAAGACTCCACTTCTCGCATCCATTATACTATAAGGAATAATATTCTGATCTAACACTATACGTTCATCACTTGCTAAATTATGAGCATATGGACTAAAATTAGGACTCCAATTTAATCGTGATAATCTTTTATTAACTTTATAACATATTGCTTCTGCATCAGTGACAGTGCTTGAAGCATTAATGAATGAAGCACTTGTTCCAACTGTCTCGGGCGTATGTAATCTTTCAAAAAGAAAACGAGATTGATTTGGATCAAAACTTAAAGCCGGATCATTTGCTCCACAATATATCTCATTCATCAAAGCATTAGAAGTAAAGTTCATTAATGAATATGAAGATACTATATTTGTGGAGGTGATGAGTCCAGGACCAGCAATGAAGCCCGACTTGGGCTCGCCTTCTAAATCATTACGATCCTGATATGTTTTATACATTTTACCTTGTTCCACGCCACTAAAGTTCATTCCATATCTTCCAGCAAGACCATTGTATAAATTAATCGCAGCAGTTCCATAAGCATTAAAATGCTTGTCAAAACCCAACTGTCTTAGATTTGCAGTGAGTTGTCCTACATCAGTCCACTTGGAGGGAATCCCATTTCTAAATTGTCCGAAATAAAATCCTATTTTATCTTCGGGAGTTCTAATGCCGAAGCCATATCTTAATGTTTCGTATGGATCAGGTGTTCTTCCCTCTCCAGTATTCAGTTCGGCACGATCTTTATTGTAATCAAAAAACAAAGCACCTGAAGTATGAAGTTGTGATGTTCCCGAATATCTATCAAAACCAAGCTTTTTATTTGTAAATCTTAACGCACCGAGTATCGCACCAGTATTAGATATAACAGTTGCTGGTCTTGACAGAGTAATAACATTTCCCGAAACATTTTCAATATATGTCCTTTCAGCAAGTCGTTCATTTGCATCAGAGAAATCAATTGGAAAGGTATTACTAAGATCAGGACCCGATGTATCCTCAATCAATACCATACCTTGTTCTACATTGGCTCCCGAATTCAGAGTCACTTGAAATGATCCCGATACAGTTGGAACTGTGATATACTGATTCACAAAATCTGAATTACCAATATTCATGTGAAGAAATCTTGAATTATCAACACTTAATGTCGCTGGCTCGCTTATCAATCCCACCTGATCTGTTGACATCTTAGACGTGTCAAAAAGTTCCGGATAAACTTTCTGTTGATCAAAAAAATCTTTTAATAATAATAAGTTTTTATCATTCCAGTCTAATGTCGTTTTAATTACATTACTCGCACTTAATGGTGTTGTAGTCGTCTCATATACACTAAATGATCCATCTATGGAAAACTGAGGAGTCGTCCCAAATCCACTTTCATTGTCTAATCTACGACCATACTCTTGAATCTCAGGACGTTTAAATCCAATCGTAGCATAACATGCTTGATGATAATTTTCATAAGTTCTATATTGATCACGAAAGTTAAGAGCATATCCAGCGTTTACGAACTTTAATGTTCGTGATTCAATTGTTGTATCAAAATAAATAATATATCCGGTTTTTCCTCCATTTGTAAACTCTGCTTTATCAACTACTTGACGTCCTAATAAATTCTGAGCATCTCCCGCACCAGTTCCAGTTCCAGGACCATCTAACACGACAAACATTCCGACCAAAACCGCGTCATACATAGCCTTGGTCTCCACAGCCAACCAATTTTGAGACGCAAATATGTCAATAGGATATGGTGCACCAGCACCTGTGGCTGCTACAGTTTTTATATCTACTGCTCCAGCAAATGCTGATTGAAAGTCAGGCTTACCACCTCCACTCGTATATAACTGTGCCGCATGGTCGGCAGTTCCAAGACCAAAAGCACAAGGGAATGGTTCATTCATTCTACTTTTTACTGTTAAATCAAAATTACGATTTTTTTTATCATTTAATGTTGTGGAAGCCTGTTGATAGCGATCAATTTCACGAACGTCCGCCATTTGATCTGTAAAATCTGCAGCGACATTTGCAGGACTATTAAATCCTTTTTTGATTGTATATGTATGAGCTCGTTTATACCAGTGATAAGTAAATAAAGCAGGATCACGATGTCCTACTAAAGATCCATTGTCAAAACTATTGCTGATGTAATCATTTACAAATAATGTATATCTTGAACCATCATTATTTATTTGAGTTAAGTTCTCAGTTTCAAAATGATTATAAGAACCGTTGTATGGTATAGTGCCGTCGCCCTGTCCTTGATAATTAATGTTCTGAACATAATCGTCAGCATAACGATAAACATTCGCGGGCATCTGACATGTTGAGGCGTTCGTGTATTGATTCCATATCCGAGCACCATCTCGCCAAGGAAATCCTCCTTGATGAGTCCATTGTCTCGGTAATGTATAATAATATTCTCCGTTGGTTGTTTTATAATAAGAGTGAACTAAATTAATCTCAAAATCACTTATTTCCTTTTGAATTGTTGTTGGTGTATATGTATATAAAATATCACCGATTGAAGGATCATTTGTTGTTTTCGTTTTTATTGTATCTGATAAATTAACCACTTGACCTACTTCTAAATTATTCCTCGCAGTTCTTCCCTTTATTTCAATTGTAGCGGCTTCATTACCAACCGCAGACATGTAAGCTGAATGCACAGATATTTCATCTCCAATATCTAATTTAACACCCGATCCAAGATTATTCGTCCATTGTGCAGGATTACCAGGATTAATCTTGGATAAATATTCAGGACTTTGTTTCCGATTACACTCCAAAAGAATTGTATCTGTATATTCGGACATACTCAATTTATTATTGAATATATATTAATATTAAGTTAGAAAAATATATTATTGATTTACTACGAGAAAAACGTTTCCATAACACCATCGCGGAGCGTAGCCGTCTTTAATAGTTCAACATAAGTTCGCATCGTGTATGAATCAGTTGAAACACCTTGACGATTTGCGAGCTTACTATACTGGAAATAATATTCAATCCCGCGACTATTAATTCTTTCAGCACGATTTAGATGATAAGATTGGATAAAGAAGTTATTTTTAAGACCTTCTACTTTATTCTGTTCACCACCTTCAAACGTTGTTGGAGTTAAAAGATTACCAGCATCTGAATACTCATCACGCGTGACAAACGGAACCATGCCTTCAGCCTGAGTGACCTGGTAAAAGTGTCTGCAAGGATTATCAATATCAACCGGATACAAAAACACATTATTGTATTTGATGTTGGTTGTCGTTGTTCCGTTGGAGCGGACATTAGAAATTGATGCATAATCTGAGGGAGCTCCCGCACTGTTGTATAGATTCAAAAGAGTTGCTTCAGGTGCCGTCTGATCATTTGATAATAGAGCAACCACTTTAGAACAAATACGACCAGCAGCACCAATGTTCATGATCTGCTGAGAAATTGCCTTTTCGGATCCAGCTGCTTCTTTAACACTGACTGTCCTTTTGGCGAGTCTGTAATCAACATACGAAAAGGTCATGTCGCGATTAGCAGCCGCATACTGCTCCATAATTTCCTGTGGGAAATACTGATAATCAGCAACAAGCTTCGTCGCAGTTAGATCAAACTTAAACAATTCTGCGGATACTCCACTCGTGACACATAAACGTCTTTTCGCCGGAGCAGCAAATGTAATTTCTACCGTGACAGGCTCTGTCATCATGTAAAGAGGAAGCTGATTAGAATAAAGGAATGGAAACAGATCCGCAAGAGCTATCTGATATTCAGGTCCGCCAAAAGCAGAGTTTGTAACTTGGTATGGACGAGCAACTAAATCAGATTGGGTAGAGGCAACTTCGCCCGAGGCCGTGCACGATACATTCATTCCAGTATCAAGTCCAATAAATGATGCAGACGTATTAGACTGACCAGCTCCACTCACATTTGAACCATTATCGTAATATACTTCATGAGCAATCATACGACCGCTCGTGACCTGTTCGCGTTCCTTTTGATGTTCATTAGACATGAAGGCAGACTTGTAAGCCATGTAATGATTAAAATCATCAATCTCTGAAATAGTCTTCGTTCCAACCAACAGACGGCATCGCTCAACAACCGAGTGAATACCAACATTAATCGGAGCAAATGCACGATTCGCCTGCTTATCAAATCTTAAAGTAATCTTTGAGTGAGAATGTAAAATCCCCTTATTTTGGAACTGAAAGCGACAAAAGCTGTCCGTGTTCACAACCGGATCAAGAATATCCGTGTCAATTGAAATAGCCGTATTTGTCGGGATCGTTCCAATCCTTACAAGATCAGGAATAGCAGTTGGTGTGGGCATTGGATCTCCAGTTGTCTTCGTAGCCGAGTTCATGGAATCAGGTGGTGAATAACTCATTTTATTGTTATAATTTATTTTAATTTAAAACCATAAATTTTTTTTTTTAATAATGAGAAAATGTTGTCAGTTTCTTCATTTGTGGTGCCGAGAATCCACTCACTGCATCTTCCAAATATAATGTTGAGATCGCTGGATAATGAAAGTAATTAATTAATCCCTTCTTTTGTAATTTCTTCATCTCAACGTCAATAGCCTTTTCCTTCGGATTCACAGGAATATTATTTATTATCATTTCTGCGATTTCCCATCGGGGAAGATACATACCAAAGCATCCAAGTATTACAAATCTATCTGTATCAATTTGGTTTAATCCAACTTGTTTATTTATCATTTGCTTGTCAAACTCTTTATCATCCTTTAATAATGGTGGTCTAATATCTCCTCCTATATATGTAAAATCTTTATATTCTTTTAATTCATCAAGACGTTCAAAATCTATTACAGCATCATCTTCAATGATAAGTATTTGATTCAATTTATTATCAATTATATTTTGTAAACATTTTTTATGACTCATACTACATGCTACAATATTGTTTCGTAGTTTAGATGATATATTCCAATAAAAGGAATATTTATTACAATCAGATTCTGTCACATCTTTAGCCAAGACTGCTGGGAACATTGTATATCTATCATCATATTTATTTCTCCTTTCGGGATATGCATTGATGACAAAAACTTTCATTTATATATTATTAAGAAAAAAAAGATTAAATACTAAATTATTTAAGTATCTGAATACCATTGGCACTAAAGGCCAAGGTTTGCTTGGAGTGGACGAAAAGATACAGAGCATTCGGGGAGTCAGTATTGATTCCACAATCCATGTTAATCCCGAAGTTCTGACTGCGGAAATCAACTCCGTTGCCCGAGATGACATCATAAGCTACACCGATGCCGAACGTAGATCCACCATCAACACGAATATTAGCCGAGGCAGCCGCTGCATCACTTACAGCCATAGTCTTGGTATTAGCAGACGTTCTTGAAATAGCACTAAACTTCTGAATCGCGTTCATGTATTCTTGAACAACCTGAGCATCCGCCACGACATTTGAACCATTATCCTTTTGGATCGTATCAATATTGTATTCTATCGGGAACTTCTCGCCTCCACGGAGGAAAAAGATCTGATTAATGTCTGCCGCAGTATCATTTGCATTTTGAGGATAAGAATTAGCAAGACCATTTGCCTGAACATTATTAATCATCTTTGCAGGAATCATATTACCAAAGACACCAAGCACTCTTGATAAACCAAGGTTGAAATTAATAATAGCATTTGCCGAATTAAAGGTCGTGAAGTAAGATGAAATACTATTGAACTCATACGTTGATGCAGGAGGCATCTGGACAGATGGATCCGGAACCACAGCCTCCGCAGTTAGGTAAACATTTGACAGTTCGTAAAAGCACTTGTCCATGTCGGTAGTGTTTCCATTCTGCGAAAATAGAACATTAGAGTCCGGAGCAAGATGAATTTCAACAAGCAGACCACCAAGACCACCATTGCTGTTCGCAGCAAGAGGAATCGGAACACGTCCGTTAAATAGACCACATGGAAGATGAATACAGAACGCATTTCCACTTATTCCAACAGTCGTGTTGCCCGTAGGAATATTTACAACACCAATCGTCTGTGCGGTGAAGTTAGGACACGTTAATGCCTGCTGGGAAAGATGACCAATAGAATCCTGAAGTGAACTGGTGGTCGGGAGATACGATCCCATAAATCTGTTGTAATTCTTTATTTCTTCTATTACTTGATGAGTAGACTGAGACTTAACAACAAGCTGATCAATTATTGAGAACATACCTAATTGCTCCGACATACGGATATTGGAAGCATTCTTGGGAGTGCTGTCTCCAGGAATAGAGTTGGAATCGGTGTCATTACCGCGAACACGGAAATGACCAACAAGACGAATAGACGATCCAATTAAGGACATGTCCGATTCACCGATGATAAACTGTAGAACAGGCTGACCATTACGATACGAGATTTTACCAGTGCTCGTGACATTTGAGGGAGTGATCTGAAGATTCTTACGAGTAGACATATTTTATTGTATTATCATATATTTTATTTGATGATAAAATAATTATTAAAATTTAACTTACAAAATGATAAATATCAAAACATTATAGTGGATTATACAACTTCTGAGTTTTTATCATTCTTTAAAGGAGGAGGAAAAACATTTTAAACTTCTACGCTTATTGCATCTCCACGCACGACAATACGTCTTAGGTGAGACACGAAGCAATTCCAAAGATGAGGCTTGGTAGGACCGCCGACGGACTCGGTGTATTCGACCTGCAAATTGAAGTCTTTACCACGTGCATCATAGACACCATTCTGTAGAGATAAGGCACGACCAATAAACCAATTCTTCTGATATGAAAGGAAAGATAGTGGTTCAATCCCTGCCATGTATAAAGCCTTCTCGGCTTCAATAAGCCACTGCTGATCTATGCCTTGGAAATTGCTTGACTGTTCCGCAATACGATTGACTGGAACTTTTCTTGATGGATTTAGTTTGCCGTCGTAAATAAACTGATAGTTGGATGCACGATCACAGATTCCAGTTAAACCGGATCTAACAGCATTATTTGAGCCTGATAGAAGAACATCCGATTTAAGATAATTAACAGTATAAGTCCCGCTCGCAGTAATAGCATCAACCGAAGCATATACACTCGCATCAACCGGGATGGCTAAAACAGACTTGCATCGCGAGTTTTGGATTGGAAGACGAATATTAACTTGTCTATCACTTTCTAATTGAGAATACTTGTAGTTTGTAAATGATAAGAAATCATAGTTCAAAGCACCACCCGACTTCAACATGCTCATCATTTTGCTGGTGTAGCCTTGGGGCATCTCAACCTGCTGAACCAATAGTTCAACATCATCAATGCTACATGTAGGATTGAAAGTTCCTAAACTGAATGGACTGTAAGAATAAATAGCAAAGTCGTTGGTAATATTAGAAGCGAGTCCGGTAATATTTGCCGATGCAATTGTAAGCTGAATTAGACCAGCACCATCTTGAACCTTTTTACCCGCACCATCCAGTGTGACGAAATTAATTCCAGTAATTACAGCTCCAGTGACCGCATTAGTGCCGCCATCGGCTGGAACAACATCTACACCAGTGCTCGGATTATAGAAACCAAGACCTTCACCAACAACAAAAGGAAGATCTTCAACCTTACCGTAATTATTACGATTGTCTACATAAAACACGGTTTGATTCGGGGAACTCGTAGTCCATTCAGACGGAGCAGCAAACGAACCATTTAATGAATGGAAGCGAGGATTTGATTGGACACTTGTATCACGAATTACATTTGTAAGCTGACGGAATACATTTGTCTGTTCTTCAAGTAATAGTTCAATACGAAGACCTTCGGTTAAACCAAGAGGGAAAACCTTATCATTACCAAAGATTCCACCAGGGATCTTAATAAGACACTTTACCGTTTGGTAATCAGAGTCAAGTAAAAAGTCCGTTGTTGTAGCACCATCAAAGCATGCCGCAGATCCCGAATAATACGCATTATCGCGAGAATTGCATGAAGATGATTTTTCAGGTCCGAAAGTTCTGCGGGAAGCAGGAGTAAACTCCACACATCCTTCAGTAAGGGCACGCTTGGCTTTTAGGTTGTCATTTGTTTCGTAGTCATACTTGAGGGCAGTTAGAATATTAGCATTCTGAATCTCTTCAAGTAAAACATTCTGTGCTCCACCCGAACTAATTCTAACATCGCGAATAAGAACATTCGCTCCAGTCTCACCATCAAGGAAAAGACGTGTTAGTGTTCCGGATGCCGATGCAGCAGGCATCTTAACTTTGACATCAAGACGAAGGTAAGATTCTTGAGGCATCATGTAGCCGACACCACCTGGAATTACAAAATTGATCTGCTGACCAAGACTGTATGATAAACCATTCTCGGCACGGACAGAAACTTTTTTCTGTGAAATAGGGATTCTCTGCTCAGCTGTGAAGAATGATGAAGTAGGCATTTGTTTATATTATTTAAATAAAATAATTTTGAAAATACAAATAAAAAAAAAGATTATTATCTTAGAAAGTAGAAACACCAGCGGAGGCACCTTGGTGAGTTGCCGATCCAGCGATCAATCCAGCGGACTGTAATGCAGGAGAAGTTGTAATAGGTTTGGATGCTGCCGCAAGAGCATTTGATGCATTCGTATAGACTGTTGAAGCATTTGATACATCCTTTTCATGATCACCCACACTATCCAATATTGATCCAGTAAGATTCAATGCTGCCCCTAATTCTTCGGCTCCAGGTAAAAATATCCCAGCAACATCCGCAACAGTCCCAAGTGAACTGAATATATGGGCACCTTCGTGGAATCCCGCCGCTGTTTTATTACCATCACTTCCATCATCAAACTTGTTTCTATTTTCAAATAAATCGTAAATATCTTCACCACCTTGGATGTTTCCGATTACTTTCATTCCACCACGAACCAAAGGATTAGAAGCAAGTGCTTGACCTTTTTTAAGGAAAGCCAATGCTTTACCACCCGCGTCTTCTTCGGGCTCAACGGGAACATCCGGTGCGGTAGGACCTGTTGAAGGCTCAGTGGGAGTCGTAGTTGTCGCTGGGCGTGGAGCATTCGTCGCACTCGGTGGAACTAAATCTTCAACATTATTCGCACCTTGAGATGTCGTGTTTTTAAAGTTTAATTGCTGTCCTAATGGTCTATTACTTAAATTTCGGGCATTAACAGCGGCCGTATCTTGAATATCGGTCGTCAGTTGTGTTCTAACCACGCCTGGATTCACAACAAGATCATCTCCAGTCGTCGTATCAGCAGCGGTAGAACCGAGAGCTCCCGCAACTCTGTTAGCTCGTCCGACTCTGACAACAGGAGCTTCGGCTGCTTCACCAATATTATTAAACTCATTCAAAGCCATGGATTGATTTTGTTCAGCAACACGAGCATCCGCAGCAGTTGCTGGTCCGAATTGTGGTCGGTTGCGAAAGTCAGCACCAGCCTGAAGACGTGCCGCTTTCGCCTCAGCTTCTTGCTTCGCAGCAGTAGCCACGCGACCAGCTTCTTTCGCAGCTGCGAAACGAGAACGATCCTGAGCGGCTTCACTCAAAGGAAGAGTTGTTGATTGAGCAGCATCCGAACCGAATGTATTCATCTTCCCACTAATCCAATTATTCGCCACATTATCAATACCACGACCAACATCACCAGCCAGTGACCGTTTTAACTGACGTCCGAGAAAATCTGCCGTATCGGTTGAATCAGAAAAATCCTTAAGTGTTTGACCACTCTCATTGTAAAGATTCCATGCTGTTTCCGCTCCGTGAAATCCATCCATCGCTAAAAAACTATTACGATCAGATGCTATTTTATCCGTAGCAGCATTTTTATCTTTCTGATTCTGAATACCAATACTTCTAATAAGAGTGCTTTGGGCAGCACGTGCATTTTCTGCCTGACTTGTCATAGCATTCGCCTGGGAAATCGCATTTTCAATTCCAAGTCCGTCCATTGTTTATTCTTCCACAACATTTTCTTTTTCAGCAGTTAAATTTTTATTTTGTAGGATTTCATCACTTACATCGGGAGCAGTAATATAATTCTTCTCCCCTTCCGCTACAAGAGTATCAAAGTTCTTATACATTTTAGGAGGATTTGACTGCATATCCATGTGTATAAAATCATATCTATTTGGTGTCGCGGCTTTATAAAGATTTACCCAATTGTCAGGGCCACCAAACATGTCCCCATATTCCTCGGCAACTTTAAACAATTCTTTACGATTTGGAAATGGTGATCCAACAATAACGTTCGTAGCATTCTGACGAATGATAGGACTCACTGCCCTGAAGTTCTGTGAACTAATTACCAATAACTTAATATTAAAATGTCTGTATCGCGATGCAAGGTGATTAACTTT
>Ga0181410_1001248_pt1 | contig 10887 bp, 13 predicted proteins | sample 33SPOviralmetaG_FD_130112 | JGI IMG/M metagenome (GOLD analysis project Ga0181410, IMG submission 130112) | Marine viral communities from the oligotrophic San Pedro Time Series (SPOT) site, San Pedro Channel, CA, USA - 33 SPOT_SRF_2012-06-20 | ecosystem: Environmental > Aquatic > Marine > Strait... | reverse complement strand
GTATCCCATTTTACATCCCAAAGGTTGGGGTTTTATAAATTTTTAATAAAATACAAAATTAAATAAGATCTAATAAATTATTATTTGTTTATTAAATCTAGTTTTACATCTCAAAATTTATGAAAAATTATTTTCAATCTTACCATTTTTAATAGCCATTAATCTTTCGATGCATGCGAAATACCTCGTCGTAATAGCTTCATTTAAAGTGGCTGTTTGGTATCTGTTATACTGGACAGAAATTGGAGAATTTCCAACTTGAACTCCATTTTGACCAGTATTACTTCTATCAAGAGGATTACAGAAATTTACAGCACCGATACAAGCTTGACCAGTTAAGGACAAATTTTGAGCAACTCCCGTATAATATTCAACATCAGTAATGATTTTTTTAGTTAAAGTATTAGCCGCCCCTTCTTGGTATTGTGAATCACTGACAGAACCAATAGTCGTATATAAAGGATATGGGATAGCGGGGGCAGTTCCGTATACATCGTTTAACTCTCTGTACCATTCTTGTGTGGGCAAGTCTTGATTGTAGTAGTTTTCATTATTGATATTAATTTGTAATGATTGACCATCAACGCCCGCGTATGAATCTGTAGAACCATATCTCCCGGTGATTTTTTGTCTAGTTGGTAAAACATCTGCTGATAATGAATTATGTACAAACAAATGTTTTAATCTAAGTCCAGACATACCAATATTATCATTGTATTTTTTTAAAGTTTTAGCATTTGCAGCCGGGGCAGGGTCTGCAGCTGCGTGAGCTGTTTGAATAACTTGATAATCACCATAAGGAATGACCAAACCTTGAGGAGTTCTAGTTAAAGCGATAATTCTATCAAAAACATCTTGATCCATGAAAACATGATCAGAAATAAATTTAAAGTTATCAAGATCGATTTTTACATTACCGATGTTAGCAGTTTGACCATCAGCCGGGACAGCTCTATCCCCTGAACTAACTGCAGGTTCGGTGCAATCATCAGAAAAATCTAAAGCCAATTGTACTTGCCCTTCAAGTGCAAATAATGGAATTGAAAATGGCATGAGCTCTGGAAATAATTCACCTAAACTAATTACATATTCGACCCTGTCTTCAGCGCTTGTGCCTAATAAGTCTCTACTTTCCAAAGGTTTTAAACCTACTTGCCCATTAGCTGTATATTGATATATATTATATGTGCCGTTTTTGTATTTTCCTACTTTTTCTCTAAATTCTTGTTTTTTAAAATGATTTTTAATAGATGCTAAGTAGTTAGCATCGTCTGTTTGTGCAATAACATTACCATCAGATGTTCTTAAGGTCGCACGACGAATGATCGAATAAGCTCCACCAAAACAAGTTAATCTTGTATTGGCAGTAGATGCATATAGAGGTATCATTAATCTAGAATCATTTGAGAGTATTCCAGCTTTTCTTAAAGTAAAGACTGCATGACTTTGACTACTACTTTGAGGTTCTAATATGTCTGATTCGATTCGAACAGAGCCTTGAGATTTTTGATCATTAACTTGTAATAATTGTTTAATTTCATCTTGTTGTTCCATGATTATTATATATTAAATATATATATTTTTTTATACATTTAATAAATTTATAAAATAATATTAATTTTACATTATTGGTTCTACACTTTGGTTCTTACTTCTTAAACCTTCATTTGATAAACTAAATGTAGTTACGGTATTTGCTGTACCGTCGGTCAATTCTGATTGTATTCTTACGGAATATTGTGAATTTTTGAACTCTGCACCACTACCTATACCTAGTTGATCATAATTACTACCAGTACCACCGACGTAATCATCGTCTGGTTTATCATAATCTATGTCGTCAATCGTTTTGAAACCTTGAGTAAATGGAGATTGTAAACAAGAAGAAATTTGATTAAATGGGACAAAACAGTCAAGATACCCTCTTCCTAATTCAGCTTCATAAGCTCCGGCGGATTGATTAGAAGCAACTTCCACAACTTTTCTCTCATCTATATCATAATATTTAGGAAATTTAACATTGTTACGGAGATGTACAATATTTTTAATTCTTTTTTTTTCTGTGTTTGTATCCGCTAGTCTGTTGGTTGCCATAGAATTATATTCTAAATTATTAAGTTCGGATGTTTTAATATAGTTGGAAAAACATGCACGAACAGATGATTTATTCATCATTAATGATTGAGTATCATCAGAAGATTGAATAATATTGACAAAGGATGAATAAGCAGGATATTGCATAGCAATATTTGAAGGTTGGATAGGTGCTTCCATTTGTAAACCATTGTAAGTCAATGAACAACTACTCAATAAATAATAAGCTGTATCTTCATCAGATGCCAAAGCTAATGAATCGGGAGCTAATTGAATATTAATTTTTAAACCTCCCAAAGCGTTTAAATCCAATGGTTGACCCGAGTTTAATAAACCAGCCCTTAATTTAATTGAACAAGCTAATTGTCCGTTGACATATCTTAGTTGAGCATCGTTTTGACCTGTGGCTAGATTGACACAAGAAGCCGAGTTTTTATAAGCCTCAAAAGAAGTCAATGCGGGAATAGTTGAAGCTAATAAACGTCCATAGCCTCTAATCTCTTCAATGACTTCGTTTTGAAAATTCATTAATCGTAAATTTTCAATTATTGCATTTACACCAACTCTTGAACTAAAACTAATGTCTGTTTTATCACCCTGGCCAAGCGCTTTATAATCAAAGTTATTAGGTCTAACTACATTATTACCATCATTATAAAGTAAGTCGATTAAAAAATTAAATCTCATACTTTTAGTGTCAACCATCTTCATTTCGTCTGGAGAAATTTCAAATTGTATAACAGGGTTGCCATATTTATAACTGTATTCTTTTTGCCCATTTACTGGAAATACACGGCTTTTACTAATAGAAACAATTCTATTTTTGTCACTCATTATTATATATTAAATATATATATTTTTTTATACATTTAATAATAATTTTTATTCATCAACCATTTTCATGTTGTCTTTAATAACCAAAGTTTTTAAATGACATACATAATTATGTTGTAATAATTGTGAATTTTGGTCAGAAAAGTTAATATTTAATCTTGTTTCTTCATTGTCTGTCATATTGTAAGTAAAACCAGAATTTGCAGTGACTAAACCTCTACCTATCATGAAAGCTCCATCAATATTTGATAAATCTTTACATTGATAACCACAACAACTTAAAGCCTGTTCTAATTCTTTTATATGCACTGCATTATATCCACCAACTTCGTCTCTCGTTCTTTTATATCTAGAGACGTCTACGCGTCTATTAGGTACTAATAAACCACCAATTTTGTATTGATAGTCTTTAGGAGCAACTGAGCCAACTTGACAAATTAAATTATCTTGATAAACTAAACTGGCTGCAGTGTCTTCCCAAAAAGATAAAATAGCTTTACATCTGTTAAATTTACAATTAATTAAATTAGATGCTGATTTGTTAGAAGCTGAAATGTTAACAGGGAAATCGTAATAACTTTTGTATGTAAAAGCATAACCTTTTTTCACAGCTTGTTCCATCGCTTGCATTTGTTGTGAAGAAGGAGAAATTGAACCCACAACCATTTGAACATCTGACAAAACTAAGTTAGGTGAAACGCCACTATCTTTAACGCGAATTAAGGGATTTACAACAGTGTTTAAAGTTGCAGTCGCTGAAAAATCAATAGCAGTTTTAAAAGTTAGTTGTAATTTGTCATCGCCATCTTTATCAATTTTTGAAATTGTTCCCTCATAGTCTGTTGTACCAGTAATAACCACAGATTGACCAACCCAAAAAGGGAAATTAGCTAATTTTGTATCGGTGTCAACATCACCTGTAAAAATATTGGTATTAGCAGCAGACCCTGCGGCAGGTGCTCCAACTGGATTGGTTATCTTATATATGACAACGGATGCAACATTATTAGCTACGGGCGTACCGTCGATTCTATATGTCATGGTTGAATAACCACCGTTTTGATTTTGAAAAGATTTGTTACTAATAAAATTTGGTGCATCTGCCCCAGTTTCTTGCCCTTGAGCATGAACAACTTTAAAAGCATCATGTTCAAGTTGTATTTCAACTGTTAATGGTGCTAAAAAGTTAGGAAATGGTTGAGGATTAGAAAAAATTCCGGATAAAACCAAAGGGATACAAACTTCAATTTTCATGTTTTCTTGTGAAAGATCTGCGGCTGATCGATTGTTTGTACCATCTATAATTCTTCTTGTTAGTGTATTGACTTCTTTTACATACTCATCGTCAGCACCTGCGTATAGTTTATCCATATTTCTTTGAGTTGAATTTTTGGTGTAATTAATTAAATTTCTATAAAATAAATTATAGTCGGTGATGGTTTCTAATACAACGCCATCTTGAGTCTTTACAACAAGATTTTTAATTAAATTGTGAGCACCACCAGCACCAAAGGTCCAAGGATACCAATGGTCGCCATCTACTTCGCCGCTAGTTGCATTAGGTCCGACCCAACCTTTAGAACCTACAACAACATGAAATTTTAAATAAGTTTCTGCTTGATTAATTAATAGGATTGAAGGTGGGATATTAAATCGCATGACATCGTTTAAGCCGAGATCAGCTGCTCTGCTTTCGTATACTATCGATTGTTTAGTATTCATCGTTATTATATATTAAATATATATATATTTTTTTGTTAAAATGTATATTTATAATAAAATTTAATTTCTTAAAATATTTTGTACTGCTGATTGTGGCGCTACGGCAAATTTCCCAGCTACATTTGCTGGCATTCGTTCTGCTGCTTGTTCTGTTTGTTGTGCAGCAGTCGTCGAGGTTTCTTGATCTTTTGAAGCATCATCAGACCCTACAACCCCAGCAACAGTAGTCCCCACACCTACAGCCAGACCAGCGATATTTAAAAACAATCCAATTACAGACCCTATCCCCGTCGCATCTAAAGCAGTTCCAGCGGCTTCTAATCCGACTTCAGCCCCAGCTGCTGCGGCATCAGTACCTGCGGTTAAGGCTGCATCTGCTGCATCAGTAACACCTGCGGTTGCGTCTGTCAAGGCATCTGCAGTACCTGAAACCGCATCAGTTGCGGCTGATGCTGGATCATCTGCTCCTTCAATTGCATCAATAGAACTACCTGTATTATTTGTTGTAGATTCTGGGAGATCTGGTTCATCATAATCTTCATCATCTTCATCATCTTCTGTGATTGTATCTAAATCTTCATCTGAATCCATATCCTGAAAAGCGTCTTCTGATTCTTCATCATCATCAAAATCGTTATCTCTATCCATGTCATCGGGGACTTGTGTTTCGGTATCTGAATAATTTTGAGACATATCTGACATTTCAACTTGTTGTGGTTCTGTGTTTCCAGAATTTCCGGTCATATTGTCAATAGCACTTTGTCCACGTCGTAGAAGATTATTTAGCATAGATCTACCTGAATTGACAACACCTTCCATAGTGTCTCCTAGTCCTGATGTTACTGAATCTAAGGCACTTGAAGCAGAACCAGCAACATTACTGACAGCATCAGAAGCACCACTGACAATGCCGCTCATCGCGTCACCTAAATCACCCAAATCACCTAAATCGCCTAAATCGCCTAATCCGCTTTCACCTTCTTCGCCTGCATCTGCGAGCCAATCTGGCTCGCCATCTCCTTCAATGTCAAATGGATTAGATTCACCTTCAGGGATGTTTAAATCTTCATCAGCTACATCCGATTCATCATCATCCACAAAATCTTCATCATCTTCATCTTCATCTTCTTCACTTTTCTTTTTTTTTCCTTTAATTTTATCTCTTATTTTTTTATATGATTCATACGCGGTTTTAGCTCCCATTGTCACACCAACTAAAGTACCCCCTGCTTTTTCAATATCGCCAAAGAGGTTGGTTTGGTCGGTTGCTTTATCATTAATATCTTGTACAGTGTCTTCAAATGCCTGTTCGGCTTGTAGATTCTTTGCGGCGTTAAGTTGCTCTAATACATTGCCCACATTATATGAAGTCATTATTATATAATATAAATATATTTTTAAAATTTAACTAGTAACTTTGTTTTATATAGTTCTTCTTTACTTTTAATTTCGGGTTTAGAATTTTCTTCTTTTGGTTTTGTTCCATCATTTTCAAAATATCTCCCTGCTTTTACATTTTTTTTAAGAATTCTGTAATAATTAAAATATTTTGATCTCTTCGACATGTCATAATCTTTATATAAAGTATCTTTATTAAATGCTTGACCACTGTTTATAAATTTTTCATCATAATTATCATATTTTTTGATTTTAGGGTAAACAGTGTGTTTTCTCCGTTTGCCATGCCAATATATATTGACCCATTTATCTTTATCAATCTGTTTTTTTTCAACTTTATATTTGAGTTCTCTTGGCAATAAATATAATGTGTCTTTACTCATTATATTTAATAAATTAATTTATTTTTATATACCAAACGAGTTCTTATGATTATAACTTGTTGATGGTTTTAAAAAGTCCACAAAATAGGTGTCATTTGATTTAGGTTTAGATTTTTTAGATGATGAATTTGATTTTTTAGTAGTTTGTGGGGTAGCGTTCTTAGCAGGAGTATTAGCTTTAGTTTGTGATCTAAATGAATTAATTTTATTAGCAGAATCTATAAACATATTCATATTTTGAAAGAATTCACGCATATAGGCTTGACCACCTTGAGACATTTGGGGCATTTGTGGTTTTTGTGGTATTTGTTGTGTTTTTTGTTGAATTTGGGGTTCTTTTTGTTGAATTTGTTGTGTTTTTTGTTGAATTTGTTGTGTTTTTTGTGGGATTTTCTGTTTTTCCGCTTTTCTTGCTGCCTTCATCTCTTTTTTAGCCTGTTTTGCAGCTGCTCTTTTAGCATCATTCGCCGCTTTTCTTTGTCTCATTTTTAATAAATGAGCTTTTTGGCGCTCCGATAAAGGTTTCTTTTTCTTTGCTGTTTTATTTTCAGGCTTAATAAAAATATCTTGTCTCGTTACATCTTCCAAATCGTCTGCATTTGGTTTTTCAAGTTCTTCTAATGGTTTAATATCTAAAATATCAGGAAGTTTACCCGTTACTAATTCTTGATTAGCATTCATTTTTATATAATATAACTTATATAAAAATATTTAAATATTTATCTAAATATTTTTATTAATTTACATATCATATTTAGGTTTTTTACGATACCCTATCATAATCTCTACTGGATCGGTTGAGCTTGTGCCTTCACTTTCAACCCCATTTTGATTCGTAATTCTGCAATTAATATAGGTTAAATCAATTTGTGCTGGGTTATCTAAGTCAATCCAGAGCGGAGTAGGAACTAAAAATTGTCCAATGTTTAAACAACCTTGATCAGTCCATTGTAAGGTTTTATTACCTGTACCATCACCGGCAGCAGGATATACTAATATAGGGTTTGTTGCGTCTGTTGTATCATAAGTCAAATATTGACCAGCGATACAATATTCATTATTGGATACTAACGGACCTAAAATAGATCTAACTTGACCTGATTCACGATTCCCAACATTAGTATACAATGGAATATTGGAAACTTCAAGATAATGTATCTTTTTGGCGTTTTGATCTTTTAAATTATAAGAAAGAATTGCCATTTGACAATCTTCAGGAAGTGAAACAATTTCATTAAAATTGCATGCAAAATTAGTTTCATAACCTGTTTGATTATCTCCGTTTGTACCGTTATCATTAGTTAATAAAAGTATTTTCATTTATATATTATATATATATTTTTTTATTTCTCTATAATATACAAATGAATAATCAATTAGATGTTATTGATAGAATGTTCATACATCCTGTAAAAGCACCCAAGAAAAAAAAATACATTAAAGAAAGCTCTATCTTTAAAAATAAATCTAAAGCTAAAATTAAATTGCCTGAATCTTTATACGAAACTTTAGATGAAATTAGGAAAAAGAAATAATAATTTATATTGCTATATTATAAATGAGCAATATGAAAGATATTGACCTTACTGTTTACCCCATAAAGAATAAAAATGTAATTGATTACCAACTTAAAAAACCTGTTCATCCTAACTTGCCTGATTTAAGACGCAACTTCGTCTTAGGAATAATCGCCCCAAGATCAAGCGGTAAAACCGTCTTATACACAAATTTAATTATTAGAGATTCAATGTTTGGCATGGAAAATTTAAATAATGTGTTTATTTTCTCGAGAACAATCATGCAAGATAAATCGGCGGAATATTTAAGAGAATTTTATGAAAACAGTTTGTATCCTCAATATGATGATAACATCGTTAAAAGTATCATTGATCATCAAGCATCATTTCCAGATGAAGAACGACCAAAGACTTTAATTATATTAGATGATAATGTAGGAACTAAGACAAAATACTTAGATTATTTGACAACTTATAGTCGACATTACAATGTAAGTTTAATATTTTCCGCACAAGCTTTTAAACACGTCCGTAAAGTTGCTAGATCAAACTTCACTGATCTGCTAGTAGGTAAAACATATAATGAAATGCAATACTTAGATATATATACTGAAGTAGGTGCTATGTTTGGTAGTAAAAAGTATTTTAAAAAAATGTATGATTATGCCACAGCACAAAGATACAATTTCTTGTATATTAAATTAGATCAGAGAAGATTATTTAAAAACTTCACTGAAGAAATTACTAATAAGTTTCCACGTCCTAAAGATGATTTTACTAATGAATTTGAAAAAGAAGAAAAACCAAAAGTAGAAGAAGTGGAAACAATTGATATTGATACATCTGATATAGATTCAGACTCAGACTAATTACCATAAAATCTTATGGCTCCAATATTTGGCAGTATTTTTACTTGTGGCTTTTCCGTGACGCGCATAATATGCTTTTTTTCTTTTTAAATCACCATGGTTTTTTGATGAATAATGCCCTAGTTTATCAAAGTATTGAGAATATCTTTTATCTCCAAAATGAATAAGCTTAGATTTGCCTGTTTTGGATTTAACATAGACAGAATATTTTTTATTTTTAGCCTTTGAAACAAATGGTTTATATAATTTTTTATTCATTAATAATAATAAATATAAAATTATTCTCCAAAAGTAAAAATTGTCGTTCCATTTTTTTGAATAACTAAATTTTCTCCATCTACTTTTATTTCAAATGCACCTAATGTCATACTTTTTTGTACAAAATTTACACTTTTATTAAATTGTAAAGGTTCATCAAAAATAAGTGCTGCATCATTATATTTATTTTTAATTGTGATAGGTGCTGTACCGTAAGGGTTTTCTAATTCAAAAGTCTCACATTTAATGGTATGTTTATGTGACATAATATACTTTATATATATATTTTAAATGTTAATTATAATCTATAAATTAAAATTTTTGGATTATAATAAATTTAGTTTGATATGGTCTGCTTAGTCACATAAGCTCCAGCTACGCGACGTTGTATCAACAGGTTTTGACCAGATACAACAAACCTCCAATTTCCGTCTGATTCTGGACCTAAACGAAATGCACCTGAAGCACCTGCTTCAACATCACCTTCACAAACCCAATCATTTACACCAGATGAATTTTTTGAAGCATCGAGAGCAACAAGTTTTGATGCTTGTTGAGTTCCGTAAGTCGAAGGTGCGTCTTGAATCTTTGCTTTAGTCACGGCATTGTTATTTATTTTAGCAGTTTCCACGCAATTTGCAGCAAGTGCGGATGCTTGAACAACATTGGCCCCAAGTTTATTAGCATTATCGATACAACCGACAGCTAACTTAGGTGCAGTAACTTGTGAAGCTCCAATTTTTGCTGCATTAACAGCATTGTTTGCGATCTTTGCATTAGTAACAGCGTCATTAGCAATAGTAAATGCACCAGCAGAATTTGTAAGGTCTCCAGAAACTGCGACTTGTGCCATATCACCTGAACCATTTGCCACTAAAATTTCGTGTTCACTAGCCCCACTTAATGCGGACGCATCAACTACACCAATATAAGTTTTAAGTGCAGATCCAGATATTTTTTTAACTGTTCCTGCGTCATCAATCATAAAATTATCTGTATCTTGTGGATCTGAATTAGCTGCAGCTCCTGCTAAATCAATTTGTGAAGCCGCAATTGATGAACCGTTGTGTAAAAGTGTTTGAGCAGATGTTATTACAGGAAGACTATATAAGGTGTCACCTGCCTGCGTAGGTGGTCCAGCCAAGTGCAGACTAATTGATTTACTACCGTCTGCATCAGCAACAAATTTAATTGAATTAGACTGACTTAGCTCTAATTTTTTCATTTTTAAAGTTCCGTGACTTGAATGATCGGATGCGCTCATATATTTATATTATTAGTATATATTTTTTTTTCTAACATACTTTATATGAATAAATTTTATCATGAAAAATTTGATTTTATTAAAGGAAAAATCTCAGCTATTCAAGAAAAAATAGTTGAAATCATCAATCAAATTAAAATTATTGAAAACAAAATGATTAAAGAAGAAAAAAAGGAAAAGAAAAAAAATGATTGTGTCATTTGTTAATTCATATGACAATCAAAACATTTTTTGTAATTACCCCTTATCTTGTATTTTCCACAAGATAAGCATTTTTTCTTGCCTGTGTAACATTCTATACATTTTTTATAGTTTGTAAATTTACATACTTTGTATTCTTGGCACTTCTCACACTTTTTAAAATCTTTAAATTTTTCCTTATTTGCTAAATGTTTTTTACTTTTACGATGAGCACATCGACTACTTAGTTTTACACAAGTATTACATAAAAAACAGTGATAATTATGTACACTTTTTTTTAATGTTGAATTAACTTCAAATATATTATTTACACACACACTCCCAACCCAAAACCCAACATCTTGAGT
>Ga0181410_1001245_pt1 | contig 10895 bp, 15 predicted proteins | sample 33SPOviralmetaG_FD_130112 | JGI IMG/M metagenome (GOLD analysis project Ga0181410, IMG submission 130112) | Marine viral communities from the oligotrophic San Pedro Time Series (SPOT) site, San Pedro Channel, CA, USA - 33 SPOT_SRF_2012-06-20 | ecosystem: Environmental > Aquatic > Marine > Strait... | reverse complement strand
TGCACCAGCAACAGATGCACCAGCAACTGATGCGAAGGCGTCTTAATAGGAGGCAATTATGGCCACAATGGTAAAACACGTTGGTAGAATTAAAAATACTGACAGAAAATGTATCGTAGTATTTAGATATATATACGATGAGAAAGGCACTATCTCGGATAAAGATCACTGTTTAGTGGTTGATGCTGATGCATTACCTGATATGTTCAATCAAGCAATGATAGATACTGTCAACTCAACTGAAGGTCAAAATACACTAAACTTCTTTGAAGTACTAGCAAGAAGAACTTTTAGCGATGGAAGAAATATGTTAGCAACGTTGGATGCTACAGGAAGACTTACAAAATATCATACTAATGATATCGTAATGGTTCCACATCCAGCACATAAAATATCTCTTACAGAACTAAACAGAGAACTTTCAAAACTAGAAGGTGTACAGACCGAAGAGATTGCAACTGCTAAAACTATGGACACAGAGGCTCGTGGAGAAGCCGATGTTGAACTAACTGTTGCAAATGACGAGTCCGACGACACATCGGAGAGAACTCCACAACAAGAGGCTGAGGTCTTAAGATTCCAAGCGGATCGTTTTGAAACTCAGGCAAAAGAATTCAGAGCCAAGGCAGATAGTCTTGATCCTGATTCAGCAAAACCTCGTAGAGGACGACCACCAAAAGCGGCTACTGAGGCTGTATCTGAAGCGTCTGCTTCATAATAAGTAAAATCAACATAAATATTGCTAGGGGTAACACCCTAGCAATAATATGAAGGAGCAACGCCATGGGATTGAATAATAAGGACTTTGATAACTTTTTATCAGATATAGTACCTAAAGAAATTCCAGTCAAATTTGTGAACTATATAGTTGTCACATTTAATAATGGGCGTAGAAGCAGACTACAAAGAGATGATATATTAGCACCTAATGCAGTAGCAACAAAAGGTGTAAGTTGGAAGAAGATTAAAGAGAACTTCAAAGACATAAAAGATATAGAGATCCAAATAGATAACAGAGCATTAAAAAAACACATCAATAAATCAGCGAACGAATTACTAAAACATCACTTTCCTACAGGAGAATAATAAATGAATGTAAAGTTGATTTCGTACAGTCAACCAACTGAGGAGATGATTACAGAAGGATTAGCAGATGCACAAGAACTTGTTGCTTATTGTGCAAGAGTAAGTAATCCAAGTAATCAAATGAACAAGGAGACAAGTGAAAAACTAATCAAGTATTTGATCAAACATCAACATTGGTCACCACTTGAAATGGTTAGTGCTTGTATGGAGATCGAAACTACACGAGATATTGCACATCAAATTGTAAGGCATAGAAGTTTCTCATTTCAGGAATTTAGTCAACGTTATGCAGACCCTAAAGAGTTTGGTGACCAGTTTGTTATGCGAGAGGCTCGTATGCAAGACCCAAAGAACCGTCAAAACAGTATTGAAAATGAAAATATGGCTCTCGAAGATGAGTGGGCAAATAAACAAATGGCGGTTATTGAAACAGCGAAGATGGCGTACGATTGGGCAATAGAGAACGGGATTGCTAAAGAACAAGCAAGGGCCGTACTGCCTGAGGGTAATACTAAAACAAGACTGTACATGAACGGTACCGTAAGAAGTTGGGTACATTACATTGACCTAAGAGGTGCTAACGGAACACAGAAAGAGCATATGGAGATCGCTCACTCCTGTGCTAAAGTAATTGCAGAAGTGTTTCCGATTATAGATAAACTAGATCATTAATTCTAGTATATTAGGAAGTTCAGAATCAATTTTATTAAGCCAGTTGGTGTAGGAATGTTTTTCCATTTCTATACCATCTGGTCTTTCTTTTGCCCATTTAAAGTCAAAAGCAATAACCTGTCCTTTATTGTAAGTAAGATTACTTAAACTACCATTTCTTTTAAAAACATTATTATCTTTAAAGAAAGCATACATTTCTATCATCTGTTCTTTTAGATCAGGTATTCTTGTATGCAAATCTGTATGTAAATAATCTAATAAACAAGGACCATAGTATCTTTGTATTATAGTTTGAGTTTCGTCGTTGTTAGCAATAAACTCAGGTAGCCATTTACCTTTGAGTTTATCTAGCCAATACATTTCATTTTTGTAAAATTCTTTTACTTGTTCAGTAGTAAAGTCGTGCTTCTTTCCACTTACTGTTTGATAACCTGCTTGGAAAGTTCTACTGATTAATCCTTGTTCTTCATCAACAAGAACATTTACAATAGTTCCTAATCCGTCGTGTTGTGATTTAAATTGTTTCCACATTATAAGATAAACAGTTGAATAAAGGCCCATGTGTTCATAATTGTAAACCATGAGCATAATATTATAGCACTGCTTCCTCGTCTGTATGTACTAAACATCGCTAGAATACTTCCTGCTAGATACAAAGGAATAAAGATCTTTGTAGCAGGGTCTGTAATTGTGAAACTTAATATTGCACTTGCAGTTACTAAAAGGATTGTTTCTATTATTTCAGCATAAAAAGCAACTCTATCAGTCTTGTAACTATGCTTAAAAAAATTTAATATTTTTGTTAATACCATTATGCAAGAAAACCAGTTAAACTTCTTCTAGTGTTTTCACCTGCCGCTGAATCTATACGTTCAACTTTATGCATAGTTGTTCCTGTAGTCAGCATTAACCTATTTGGTAAAGGTGCAAAATATCTTCCAAAGCCTGGATTCATAATCATGTCACTTTCTTCTTTAAGGTTCCATGTTCTTGATAATCTATTGTAGTTTCTACCAATCATGTCTTCTGGTGATGTGCCTTCTGATGGTTCGTTTGCTGAAAACTTTGTCTCTGGTGAAGCAATCAATAAGTTACCTCCCCAAGTATGTCTCCATTCATCATGAATATAATAACTATAAGAACCACCACCTAGTCTACCATCCCAATGCCAACTTAATTCTGCTCCTGTCATATAAACGTGAAGCATACAACTAATTTTTTCCCATTGCTTTTCTGGTAAGCATGATTTGTTATTACTTACGAATTCAATTAACTCTTCCATAAACGGTTCAAAATTATTGTTCCATGGTCTTTTGTCTGACCAGTATTTGTTTTCGCTTTTATACATATCACCTGAGTTCATCTTGTAGGCTTTGTCGTCACCTAGATCAACTTTTTGCATCTTTAAACATTCGCTCTGTTCTCTAACTTTTGCTAATGTTTCGTCATTTAAAAAATTATCTATGATTGTGATATCTGAATCTGAATATGTAACTTTCATATAGTCCGTCCTTGTGCCAAAAAAAATAGAGTGTAAGTTTCCCTACACTCTATTTATTGAATTTTAAGTACCAAAAATCGTAATCTTATGATTCTACTTTTGAAACTTCTTCGTATGCCCAGTCTGTACCTGGAGATGTTGCAGATTTACCTGCTCTCCATGTATCAAATGATGCTTGGTCTTCCCAGACTGCAACGTGTCTAACAACTGAATCGCTAGGCTTTGTAACTTCTACTGAAGTTAAACCTGTTGCATTGTTGAAAGAAGTTGTATCTGTATCACCAATTGAATGCTCAGTTTTGTATAACTGGAACATTTCTAATGGTGTAAGAACTGTTACATCATAACCTGAACCACTGTATGTAATTTCTTCTGTTACTGTGTACGCCATAATGGTTTCTCCTAATATTGCAATAATTTAGAAATGCATACTCTATTGCATAATCCTTCGCGACTGAATTCTGACCAAAGATTATCGTTACTTAGGCCAAACAATAAAGTTTTACTTCTATCGAGTCCAAAGGAGGTACACGCCTCTCTTGAACGCTGTATATATTTATCATAAATGAAAGATAGTTTAAACTTATCCATCAGTTTAATGTGTAAATTCATACTAAAGTGATTTAAGTAATACCAATCATTTAATTGTTTAACAGGTGTTTGACATTCTTCTCTATCAAACTTGATACCTATTTTATTCATACCTGTAGCAAATACTTTACTAAGGCTGGTCGCTACACTCTTAATACAAGGAGTATCAATGTTTATATCACCAATGCCGCTAATATTAAGATAAGCACAATCCAACAATACATCTACTTTGTTATTGTTGCAATGTTCTATGATGCTAAAGTAATCTTCATGTATATTACCTGTAGCACTAAATGGCATACTTAATATAAGAGTTTGCCCTTGTTTTATATCTGTAAAATGTTCTAATACCTTACAACCGTTACGTTTATGGAATGGATATTCGCCCTTTAAAACAACTAAATTTCCTATAGTATATTGAGCATACCAGTCTAAAAAGGCGCCTGTAACCCCGTCTAAAACGCCTGTATACGCGAACTTATCCAGTCCTAGTAGTGTAGAGGGCTCATATTCGTTAAGTTGGGTTATATAGGTGTTTTTAAACAAATCTATATCAGAAAATGCCATAATAGTAGTAGGTTCGTTCCAGCAATCAGCCGAAACATCTCGCACAAAATCATATATTTCTTTATCAAAAATAGGTCTTGCACCAGTTTGTAAATGTGTCTTATCCACTAAAATCCATCCTCCAAGGATACATTGTGTATCCTGCTGGCTTTAGAATAAATTCTTCAAACAATATAATAAGTACAATTCCAAAAACATATTTTACCCATGTAGGCCAAGTGGCTTGCCATTTATGAAATGGTCTTAATATCCACATCCAAAAACTTGCTACTTTACCCCAAAACCAATCACCAATATTAAACGGTGGCGTTTTCCATAGTACTACAGGAATGAAAAGATACCATACCCAAACTGGTATTTCATCTGTTGGTTCAGATGCATATATTAGGAAACCCACTATTGCTAATAGATATATGCCTATCTTATTCTTTAAATGTTTCATCGCCTGGCCATAAAGGTAACTTTGTACCTTCCTTTCGTTTTGGTATTTTACTATCAGCACTTGATACACAAGCACCAGTAATACATTTTACAGGCCCGTCAAATAACTTGAATCCTGTTTCAATATTTCCAAGTGGTTGGTCAACACAACTATAGGATCGTTTAATACTGCCATCAGGCTCACGAATAATAATACTCCTATAACCACTGCTACACTCCCAACCGTTAAATTTATTAAAGTTAAACGCATTGAATCTCTCCGCTTGGTCCATATACCATTCTTTATGTTCGCTATCTTTGAACTCAACTTGGAAATGCTGTGGTGTATTTTCTTCTCCAAAATTTCTATAGATTGGATCAGGTGCTCTCATAAATGTTGGTTGTGGTCTTGTTACTAATTTCTTTTGTTTTGCTTTTGCTTCTGTGTATGCACGTTGTGGCATACCGTTGTGTAATAATGCTTTCATCTCATCTGTATAACCATCTACAACTCTACTTGCAGTTGGATCACTTTGTGGTTTGAGTGTAACATTAATTCCTTGCTCGTTAAAGAACAAAGCATTGTCATAATACTCTTGAAACTTTTCTGGAACCATAACCATATTAATTGTAATTTGTACATCATGTTCTTGACATAGAATTAATTTGTCTGCAAGGTCCTGCATTTTTTCAGGTGTGTTAACGTGTTCAACATGAAGACTGCAAGTTATACTTGCTCTGTGAAACTTACTAGCATAATCAACATATGTATTAAACCATTTAATAGGACGACTACAATTACTTGTCATATGTACACTTGTATAATTTGTATTAGGTGCATCATCAGATAGATGCTTCATAATATCTAAATATCCAGGATGGAAAGTAGGCTCGCCACCACTTAGACTAAAGTGAAAACTATTGAATCCTCTTTCTCGTGCCTGTCTTTTTATTTCATCGATTGTTCGTAAGCATAACTCGGTAGGACGATGGTCCTTACGGTCGGAACGGGCATAAGGCCAACAATAGGAACATCTATAGTTACAGAACCTTCCCAGTAACCAACTGACCGAAAACATATCGCGGTAAAGCATAGTACGCTGACCAACACGAACAATATCGTCATATGGCGTTTTCGTAAAATCGTATTCACTCCAATTTATTGTTTTCTTACTCATTTTCTTCCTTTAACTTACAAAAGTAACTGAGTGCATATTTAGGATTGCTACTTCCTAGACTAGTAAAATCATTACTGCTATGTAATTGAGTACAATCAAAAATTATAATACTACCTAAATTCCATTCTAAAACCATTTCAGTAGACAACCCATGTAGGTTATTGTAAGGTAGATGCGTTAAGAATCTTGTATATTCATCTACACTAATGTCTCTATTAGTATACCCTTCTAATTCAGAATAGTCAACCAATTTATGATTATAATCTGGTTTAGCACTTAAGAAAATTGGACCTTTCCAAAACATAGTTGCTTCACCATACCAACGTTGTTTGAACATAACTGTATAGCAAGGTTGGTCTTCTTTTTGCATCATTAAAGGTACAACAATATTTTTATAAGGAATAAAATTATGATCTTTTGCTGTATCAGTATGTACAAAGAATGGGATATTAGTTTTAAAGAAGTTACCACCATGCATTTCAAAGTCACGTGACAGTACAGTTTTAAATTTATTCTCTAACCATTCTACAAACTCTGGTTGATTGCTATAACGCCAATTATTTACTGCACCTTGTTTATTAACAGTTTCAAATTCTTTTTGTTTTGCAATTAAGAATTCTATTTCATCTTCGTTAAAGAAGTTATCAATTACTACTGGTGCTTCTTTGATTTCTTTTAACTTGTCTATTCTTGCTTGATCAAATAATATATCTTTAGGATTTGCTTCATGCATTTTTAATCACCTCATATGATTTTGAACTGAATGGATCTTGATTATTAATTCTACAAGTCTCTTCAAATATTGGTAATGTATATTTAACATTATATTCGTCTTCAGAATTGCTAGATTCTAAGTACTTTACAACATGGTTTAGTTTTTTAATGTTACTGTACATTTTAATTGCTTCTTGTTTTACACTATCAGGACACATTCCTATTTCATACCATTTAGGAGAATCTAATATTCTAAGATAGTGTTTACCTTTAAATTCATCATTGATGGCAGTGTCTTCCCACCAGTTTACTATTTCTTCTAATTGCAATATGTTAGCAAATTGTATAACACTATGTGGCTCAGTATGAATAAACTGTGTTGGATACTGCTTATGTAGTTCAATTAGATGTTTGATATTATCTTCTACTTCATTCCATTTACTACCTGCTCTAATAGTATCACACAAAGGACCAATACCGTCTAGACTACTAAACACTTTGATTCTTTTGAATTGTTTATAGATGCCTAGTTTTGTTTCATCTAACTCTACAGTATTGTTTGTTACAACTAACAAAGTAATGTTTTTTGCTATACCATGCTCAATTAACTTTTCTAAAAAATACCAATACTCTTTTGTGTAGAATGTTTCTCCACCTGTTGATTTTAAATATTCCAGATGTTTATATTCATCCCAATTAACACTATCAATATCTGTTTTCTTTAGACCTCTAAGTTTTGCATAACGTAATTTTTTTGCCTTGTTACCTAATAGTTCAGGAAACGTAGTGTGAGCATAATCAAAATATTGTTTTGTAGTAAGACTATCACTTGGATTGCACATAATACATTGTATATTACAAAGGTTTCCTGTGTTAAGTTCTAAGTATTTTAACTTCTTAGAGTCATCTGCAAATTTTAAATCATTTAATCTTGTTCGCATACTAGGATAACCAAGATCTTCGTGTTTCCAACAAGAATTACAAGCCTCAGGCTTTGCACCTTTGTCAAGTAATTTAATATTTAATTTTCTAAATGGATCTTCGTAAAAACTTTGTGTTTCTTCTATACTTAAACGTTTTAATTGGTCATTTACATTTCTTGATATTTCTCTAGTTTTGCTGACACTCTTAATACTAGAACCAAAAGTACAACATGGCTTGTTTAGAGAAGTATTATCTTCTTCAGGATAAAAGAATAATCCGTTATTAAGTAGACTACAATGCATTGAACATATACCTATTCTTTTCAAATATAGAATCAAAAACAAAACCTGTTTTATTATCGTAAGTGTCAATCCATTCTCTTGTCTTTTTAATATGTTCTAAATTAGGTTCAAGGTTTGTAAAACTACTAGCCATTTTAATTATATGGTCTTTGTATTGAGAATGTTTTAGAAAGTCTTGCTGTTGTATTTGTTCAACAGCATCATTTAATAAATTACCCCAATGACGCATATAAAACATTTCTGGTTTGACAATATAATTATAATGAGGTTCAATGTCACCATACCCTATACTGTCCAAGTATTGAACAATTTCATCACAATACACTAGGTTCAGAATGTTAAGAGCAATGTTTGCTCTAATCTTTTTAATGCCTGTTGTAGACTTATTAAACTTCTGTAAGAAACTTAACAAGTTATATTCAAACTTATCCCACTTTAGTCCAGTACGTTGATAACTTTGTTTTTCTCCAACACCGTCTAAACTTAATCTAGGAAATACTGTATGCCCTGCATCTAATACACTTTGTATTGCACCTTCAAACTTTTTTCTATAAGCCTCAGGATAAAAAGTATTAGTACTAAATGTTAATTCTTTTTGTCCTACCCAGTCAGGTGTGTTGTTTAAAAATAAATCAACTATTTGATAAAACTCTGGTTGTAATGCAGGCTCGCCACCTAAGAACATTATACTATCTATATGTTTAAAGTTTTCTGTTAACCATTCAAGAAATATTTTTGACATTTTATTTCTATCAAGTTTTTGATTATCTGTAATAAGATCAGGCAACCCTGTTTCGTGTTCCCATAAACTACTACATACACTTAAACAGAAAACACATTTTAAATTACAAAGATTGCTAAACTTTAACTCTATAACCTTTGGTGCTTTTACAATTTCTTCGTGTGCATTTTCTACTGCAAAGTCTTTTTTAAGAACTTTACGATAACTCATACCACCTTTGTCTTCTGCTGTCCAGCAGTCAACACAATTATCATGTTTAATGCCATTGTACAAACTTCTTCTAATTGAACGATTTTGATCTGTATTAAAGAAGTCTTTTGCTTCATTTTCAGATTGAAAGAACTTGTAGGAACTTCTTGGACAGGTACGCCACATTCCGTAGTCCACATTAAAACTAAACCAAGTCCACGGGTATGCACATATTGTAGATGCATTATCCATTACTATTCCTCTTTATCAAGTCTGCAACATTCGCATACGACTATCTCGTATTCACGACCATCATAGTCTGTTTCTGTACGTTTTAATTGACCTTCGTGCTGTTCATGTCCACAGTTTAAGCAGTATTTTGTATCCATATAACTATTTATCGTTATTTTTGCATAGGATCTATGCTTAACTCATTAATGTGAATCTCTTTAGGTTGTTGTAAAATCCATAAAATATAGTTTGCAACCTTATCCATATTAAGTGTTTTTCTACCTGGATTGTTCTCTGCTCTATTGTCCATTGTCCCAACGCTCAATAGAGTTACTCTTGGTGTATCTTTTGCCCATACGCCTGCCATGGCAAGTCCTGCACTCATATCTCTGAATGCAAGTTTCTCATAATGATATAAATTAGTTTTAGCACGTTTAACTCTATCAGTAGTACTACCAATATTTAGAATCAATCTATCATTGTACTTTTTCTGTTCCCATTCTTTAAACATATAATAAGAAATCAATGTAGCATTAAATCTCCAATTGGCAAACATATTGATAAAAACATCACAGTCTTCTGCTTTCTCAATTACTTTAGGAATTACTTCCCACTTACCTAAATCCCAATCATTGGTTCTACTTAATGTTTCAACAGTGTGTCCGTTTGCTTCTAACAGTTCTGTTGTATTCTTGCAAAGGTCTTTTTCTCTGTTGCCTGTAATTAAAACTTTCATATTATATTTCCTTGTCTACATAATGTTTAACTAGTCTTGGTTTTTTCTTACTACTCTTACCTATATTATTAATCACATCTACAAGGTAAGGTTTTATATCTGGCATAATTTTATACAAGTGTGTACCTCTCGATTCATCAAATGCCATGTTTCTTATCATAAATGGTTGCGGGTCCATTATTTCTTCAGAAGCATATACTCTTTCTACTTGTGGTTTGAATACTTTTTTAAAAGGTAACTCATTAATATTTTTATTATCTAATACCTTTTCGCATTGCTCTCTTCGATATTTTATAGGAAGATAAAAAGGAGATGTTCCTCTAGGAAATTCACATATAACACTGTTTACATCTTCCATATTACCTCCTCTTGTCACAACAAAGTCTACAAAGTTTGACAAGTCGTGCATATTAAGAGCCTGTATAACACAATTTACATTTACTGTCGTAGCCATCTTACATAATATTTGAGAATTTTTATCAACAATTTTAGAATTTACTGGATGTCTTATATATTCTAATGTTTCTCCTGTCGCATCAATACTCATATTAATTGTAACATTTTTAAAATGTTCTAAATATTTTTCAAATTTCTTATTGACATTAGTACAATTTGTTGTTATACCTAATTTGATTTGCCTATCTTTTTCTAATAGAATATCTAAAATTTTATATACCTCAGGCATAACAGTTGGCTCACCGCCTAAGAATTTAATTCTTCTAAGGTCAGGATTATCAGTTATAAGATAATCAATATCTGCATCTGTTATCATTCCATTGGGTGTTTCGTTAAAGTCTGGTGTTTCATTTAAGTCTGGTAGTTTGTGTGCTTCTTTAGCCAGCATTGAACTATAATGAGGGCCACACATTCTACAAGCCAAGTTACATAAATTACTCAATCTTAAATCTAAATCAACTGGTTTAGTAAATTCCTTTGTACCAAATGTTTTGTCAAAATCGTAATTATCTGAATAATGTTTAATGTAATACTGTCTATCACTCATGCCGCCACGTTCTTCTTCTGTGTAACAAGGCTTACAATC
>Ga0181410_1001241_pt1 | contig 10909 bp, 14 predicted proteins | sample 33SPOviralmetaG_FD_130112 | JGI IMG/M metagenome (GOLD analysis project Ga0181410, IMG submission 130112) | Marine viral communities from the oligotrophic San Pedro Time Series (SPOT) site, San Pedro Channel, CA, USA - 33 SPOT_SRF_2012-06-20 | ecosystem: Environmental > Aquatic > Marine > Strait... | reverse complement strand
TAGTCCCTTTAGGTAAGAAACCTTCACCATCTGCTACATTCTCCTGCCGTCTCTCATACTCTTCAGCATATTCCACTAGCTTTCTACCAAGTCGTGAGACTTCACCTATGTCATCAAACCATAGGAATGCACCATGACTAGTATCACCTACCTTGACATACTCAATCTGATCGTTCGTACCTCCATAAGTGCATCCAGTTTCGTTAATACCTATTTTAATATCAGCCAATGTCTTGCCTGAGAATATTCCAAACGCCTCTGAATGGGCGCTCCTATTTTTGTGTTGTTTTACTATTTTCATACAGCTTTCCTTTCAACTACTGGTGCGAAGATTCCTTCGATTTCCTTTTCCACTAGCTTATCTAGATATTTATTATAGTTGGGCATGGAAGGCTTGTAGCCATTTAATACTTTAAGCCCTCCCTTGTGTCTCGCTGTTGAGATATTCATCATGAATGCCTCATAGCTTCCACGAGTCCTTCCCTCATGTTTCTCTAGGTGTTCTTTCCTGTATTTTGTTTTGGAATATTTCTCACCATTCACCTGATGCCCAAGCATTGTTGAGTATGTATTCCATAGTTCTTGTATTTCTTTTATTTCGTATTTCTTTTTCATAATTATTCGTCGTGTGCGATTCTTCTAATCCAGTTGTAGTGTGCATTGTGGTCGGAGATAAAGTATGGGGACGGCTCTCTTCGTCCACCAATATGCTCCTGATTTAGCCAATCCATAATTTGTTTAAGGTCGGTTACATTTTCATGGGCAGTGTCATTGTCTCTTACTCCTGTGCGCAAATCCCAACCACCTTGGTCGCCATGATGGACTATGCCTTCAGCTAAAGTATGTATGAGTTTCTTCTCACACATCACTTCTATGATACCTGGATCATCATTGAGAATAAGATAGTAACCACCATCTCCCCAATACATTTCCATAGATTCTTTGCTGTACCGATCCATGTGTTGCTCTGTATTTTCGTCACTCATGTAATGCCCACTCCACTCTATTGTAAAAGGTGTTAAATCTAGGATTCAGCTTTTTGCGTTTAGGTGATACACGGCTCACGCTATAGGGTGGCATGAAGTCCAACTTCTTGTGGGTAGCATCATACTCGAGCCCATCTATCTTATTCCAGTAATGCCCTCGGCATACCCTAATTTCTCCACCGAAATACTTTTGTATCACATACGCAACACAACCACAGTGGTTATGCAATCTACCCTGCCTGTCGTCAGTAGGGTCGTATTCTTTATACGCAGTATCAGGTGAAGCTACATACTCTAAGTATGGGATGACCTGTTTTATTTTATCTTTCATAATTTATAAACTCCATCAGGTGTAAGTGTGACTGTACTTGCCTGAACTATTTCACAGAATGTGGCACTCATTGGGCTTGTCTCTACCCTGTGCATGAAGGTGTCATTCTTGTATGGGTTGTAGAATACTTGATTAAACCAATCGGGTGGATCGACAGGCATAATGTCTGATAGGAAACCTTTAATCCAAGCGTGTACCTCTTTTCTTTTGGTCTTCCTTACTCTCTCCCGTCTGTTCGCATTTACATGGAATGTGCAGTGATTAAGCATCAACTCATCTGCGTGTGCCTTGACTAGTCCATCCTGTTTTACTGAGTAGCAGTTTCTATGTAGGTTTCTGTAAACCTCTACCGATCTATCTTTATCAAGATGATATCTCGGGTCTTCTTGTTTTATTCTGTTTATCATAAAGCTATTGTGCATCCGTTTCTAAGTTTGTTCATTAAGTCGGGCCACTGACGCTCACACTCTTCCTCGTCCATCACATCATGGTTACCGGAACTGAAGTTCTCGAAGTGTTCAGCCAATAACTCGCTTGGATCTACAGGCTTGGCGTCACTGTTGCTATGTTCTGCCTTCATGCAGATAGTAGCTGCATCTTCCTTGGTTCCTACCTTCTCGAATAGCAACTCCTCGATGGTGTGTTCATGAAGGATTACATTTACATCCACATCCTCTGGGCTATTGATTCGATGAATCCTACCGCAAGCCTGAGCGAACTTACCATAACTCCATTCAAGGCTACCGATAATCATATGCTTGCAGTTCTCGAATGAGTGAGCTTGAGCACAGAAGATATTCATGAGCATGACCATTGTTTCACCACGCTTGAATCTAGCAGCTTGGGATGACTGATCCTTAACATCACCACGAATCATTGAGTAACTGACATCCGCAAGATCGAGTCGCTTGCGTATCTCATCTATCTGACCATTGTTGAAGGCAACATAAACCACCTGTTCACCTTTGTTTACAAAGTCGGCAATCATTCGCAGAGTAGCCACTGTCTTAGGATTGTAGTTAGACATAACTATCTTGCCCTCTACATTGTTGTACTTCACGCCATGCGGATCAGCACAGAGGCATCTGAGATAGGTTTGTTGTGTCATGGCAACAGCTAGGGGATTCTCAAGTGGTATGTTCTTTCTGTGGAGGTAGTGAGCATACAGCTTGTGTTGCTGGCTACCCATAGGGACACGGATGCTGTTGATATTGCATTTAACGATATCAGGATTGATATCCTTCTTGGACATGTAGCCACAGGTCTTACGGAGAAGGTAGAGTAGGTTGGGTACTTGAGAGATGGTGGCAGAATCTTTTGGTGTGGGCTTAGACTCATCAAACTGTTCAGCCATCTCCTCTTGGGTAAGGTCACGCTCTTTGGATACATGAGCAGACTTAAATCTACCAAGCTCAGGCAATCCGTATGGCCATCTTGGTGAGCGTCTTCTGTCCAAACGCCAATTGTCTACGGCAAGCCAACCCATGATCGGGAATATGTTGTAGACATAGTTAGGTATAGGAGTGGCAGTCATTGCATACCTGTACTTTGGTTGCATTCTCAGAAGCCCTCTAGTGGTGTTGGTGTTCGGGTTACACATCAAGTGTGCCTCGTCAACGAGTACCATATCAAATTGGTCGTGGCATAGAGTTGCAAGGGATGGATGAGCTACGCATAGGAATCCATTTATTTCCTCACCGATACCAGTGCTGTACCTAATACCAAACTCTTCTTTGTACTCGATTCCAAACTTCTCGCAGAACTTTTCCTCACCTGCTTCAGCTTTCCAAGCCTTGGTCTTAGGTATATTCTCGAATGCATTCTCATTGATGAAGAGAGCATTGGGATAGCTAAGGAAGATACCGTGAGGCAACTTGCCGTTCTCATCTAGTAGATTGTAGTATTGCTCTTTGTTGAAGAGATTGTGTACAGGGACATCGGGTGCAAACTTCTCAGCTTCGGCAATCCACTGAGGTGTGTCATCGAATTTGACCTTACGCCCATCCTCGCTTGCACTTGTACCTTTGGGTACGACAAACAACGCACGCTTGGCGTTTTTGAGATAGAACATTGAGAATGCAGCTAGAGTTTTACCGCCACCCATCTCCCAAGCAAGGAGACCTGAATCAAGCATAGAGAAGCTAGATAAGAACTTGCGTTGCCCCTCGAAGTATTTCCAACCATCACCCAAGTCTTCAAGCATATCTAGCATTTCGTTATGCTCTTCCCACTTCTCAGGGTTCAAGTCTTTGATAGTGGGTATGTCCGGCTCGATAAAGTATTCCCACACCTTCTTCTCGCATATCTCACGCTGTACTTCGGGATGCTCCCTGAATGTCCACCACTCACCATTAGTATCTCTAAATGTGAATGAAGTATCCTTACCCTCAAGTCGGCAGGTATGCACCTTAGTGTAAGTAGAGCCTGTCTTCTTGTTACCATGCATCTTGGTACGAGGATACTCTTTCTCGTAGTCACGAGTGGAGACAGACATCTCATACATTTCATTCTTGATAACATAGGGAGCATTCTTTTTACCTGGTGAACCGATAGTATCTCTTGCCTTTAAGTTGGTAATCTCTGAGATAGCACCAAGCTTTTCGTATGGCTTGAGCGGAAGGATAGGGGGGATTGGCTCCGAGCAAGCAGTGATTGCCTCATCCACAGATTCCGCAGCTTCAGGGGAGACAATGAATCTAGCATCACCATGAGTGGTGTACTTGTCGTACTCCTCGAGCAAAGTGTTGAGGACTTGCCTGTCTGACCTGTTGGTGGTCAGTGCCATGGCGGTCATGCCATGAATCTGTTGGAGTCTCCAAACTAAGGAGTAATTCGTTATATTCTCGGTGTTTACCCGCAATGACCCTGTAGGGGTCAGATATACATTTGGTTGTGGTTTAGACATAATTTATTAGGTCACAATTCCGTAATCTAGGTTTAGGTTTAGTGTTGTTTGTGTTTTCTCTACAAGTCTCGCCATCTTTCTGCCATGTTTCTTGGCAAGCTCGGCTCGTGAGTCATTGGTTCTCACATTAATTTCCGGTGCATCATGTGCATTGTATTTCCTGTCTCTCATGCTGTATGCAAAGGAGTCAGCAGACTCTATGCGTGATGCAATCTCCCATTTGATATTCAAGCCTGTAGTCTTGAAACCGAACAAGTGTATCTTGAATTTCCTTAGCCTGTCTCCTAGTTGATCAAGGATAGATTCAACAGGACCAGGGTTTCCATTGCGTTTACACATGGATCCAAAACCGATCCGATTAGGGCGTGTAAACTCCTCGCCACCAAACCTGTACAGGAATCCGTACATGTTCTCTAGCTTACGCCACCCATCCTCGTACAGGTCTAGGCACTCGGCATAGTCCTGTGCATCCATGCCCTGTAGTACAGGTAGTAGCATTGTGCTACATCCTGCTTTTCGCATCTTCTTTAGGATGTTGAAGTATCTCTGTACTGTCATACGAATGTGTTCACGGACAGTTTTGCCTGTTTTCTCAAGAATGTGCGGTTCACACATATAGTCCTGAGTTGCGGCACATACTAGATTCTCATCCTCATGGCGTTTGATTATCTCGACATACTTATCCTCTGAGATAAAGAACTTACCAAAGGTTGAAATCTGAGTGAATGCACCAGAGTCAAGCATCCATTTACCTTCTGTGGTTATTGCTTTCTTTCTATTCTTTATGCGATTAGCAGAAAGCATGAAGCCCAACTCAATGTTCTGATGCTCATTAAGTAAGTGGGCACGCTTAGGGTCATCTATACCAGTGTAGTATTCTTTCATATACTTAATTCCTCCTGTGCAGGGTTAGCCCATGCGAATGCATCCTGTATTTGATTCCCATGTTTCTTGGCTACAAATCGTACCCTCCTTGCTGTTGTAACAAAGATTCTTTTCTTTGCCTCAAATCTTACGCCTAAATAGCCCGTACCTCTTCCGATAGAACCATTAAAGTATTGTTCTACACGGGCACCCAACTCTGCAAGCTCGTCACTGATATCATCGTAATATCCTTCAGTCCACTGCTGTATGGTTAGATGCTCACCATAATGAAGGCTAGGCATATCAGGCACAAGTGGCACTACCTCTTGACCATTTACCTCATCCTCGCAATATCCTGTGATTAGATAGTATTTGTCATCATGCTCAAAAACTTTCCCTTTGGGTTTCTTTTCCGATATTGATTGACCAGAATAAAAGTTTTTCAGGTGCTTCCTTTGGGCTTTGTACCCACGATGTCCTGGCACACTTTTATCAAAGGTGTAACCTTTTCCTTCTATTATGGATTTATCTACCTCTATCGTATCTTGTTCTTCCTCTTCCATGCTCTTATCTCCATGATTGCTTGACGAACATTACCTCCGCATCCATCTGATGCAGTCTGTGCAACCTTCGGCCAAAGCTGTTCTAGTTGTGGGGTCATTTCTTCAGGACGAAGTCTATCCACGAGACCCCTTGCGATTTCATCATCATCAGGCGATTCGATATTGTATACCTCGAATCGAGTCTGAAAGCGTTCACTCCAACTTTCCAAGTCCTCGTTGGATGTTAGAATGATATGGTAGTTTGATGGACAGGCGTCGAGTAATGATAGGAACGCCACCTGACCATCGTCTGTAATCTTGTCACCCTCGTTGATAATCCAACATTGATGACCAGTAACAGAAAACAGAGTCGAGTTGTTCATGTTGTCCATGAATTCCCTGACCCGATTGACACCTACTTCCTTACCATTCTCAGTGGTAACAGCGAAGTTGCTACCTGTTAGCTTCATCGCAAGCATATTAGCAAGCGTAGTCTTACCGATACCGGGAGAACCTGTAAGAACAATAGCTAACGGATACTCTTCGTCACCCGATAGTATATCATCGGCACTCTGCCACAAAGCAGATGCTGTCTTTTGTATTTCTGAACCGATCAACTCAGATGGTTGAGACGGCTCGCTTGCTCGTATGTCTAGTACTGCCATGTATTACTTCCTTCCATATGTTATAGGTTGTTACATCAATTAGTGGGTCTTTCTTAGATTTGTTGTATCCATTCTTGCGTGAGTATTGACCCCACTCACTACCGGCAGGTTGACCACCATGAATGGGTTGAGCGAAACTAGCACCAGGTTGCATTGCATGAGTGTCATCATGGTCGCACTCAAGACCGAGTCGGTCAGCGTGTGCCTTGTCCTTAACAACAATCGCATACTTGTATTCCCTGCGGTAGACATCCTCGTCATGCTTGCCACCGATAGAGCAGGTAACTATGAAGTTATCTCTTACCCTGCCTTCACAATCCAAGTGTTCCTCAAAGAAAGGAACTGACTTAGTGTATGCATAAAACAGAATGTTTGGATTTGCATCTGCTAATCTCATAACTGCATTGGCTTGCTCTTGAGTGAAGAAGTCACCGCTCACACCACTGCGAACAATTAATGCATTCGGAATCATTGCTAAACTCTCAGCGTACAATTCAAACAACGCATCCTCATCATTCTTGACCTGATTTATTAGGTCAAAGTTGTGCCAAACAATATTGTGGTATGCAGGATACCTAGCTTCCATTCCGGCTGCATAACAACGAAACTCAGTATCAGGTCCATCTTTGAGCTTGCGAGTCTTGCGGTTTGCGTAAGTCAGGCACTCTTTAGCACCTGGGCAAGTGAAGCCTGCAGGTAGAGATACATGGGCGATTAGCTTACTTAGCTTGGCGTTGCCAAACTGAAAGCGTAGTAGCTTGTTGTTAGTTATATCAGGTGAAGTCTCTGTCATGTGCTATCCTTTCTATTTCTTCAGTATCTTCGAGGTCGTATTCGGTTCGTAGATACTCAAGTGTGGTTTTAATATTCGCCTCATTCTCCTCTACCTCAACCTTCGCAGACTCAAGGTCTTCCTTTGCGTTAACATACCTTTTGCATTCAGTCTGTATATCGAGACGGATTTGAAAAGGTGACGATTCGGGTGGCGTGATTGCCATGTTGTCAGCTGTCATTGTATGTATTCCCCTTCTTGTAGGTATCGTTTGAAGCTTTCCTCAATTTCCGACCTGAATTCACTTGGATCATCTAGCATGTTGTTAACCTCTGATGGGGTGAATGCTATGTGTGAATTATTTCTTATATCATTTTCGTAATACATTTTTAGTATGTCCGTGAATGTCATATCCTTAATGTACTCCTCATATGTGGGAAGATCGGGTGTAAGCCATTCATGCTCAACCTCGCTTGCTTCTTCATCACAAGCTATTTCTATGTTTGAAAAGCACTGCGATAGATGGTCGTTGTATATCTTACCATTATCATATGCAGGTAGTTTGAGTACGACAGGAGTATATATTTCTAGGGTCTTCTCAATCCGCTTTAAGTCCTGTAGTATGCACTGGAATCTATTTGCACACGCACGCTCTTCGATTTCATAGCCATTATCCTTAGCATAACTCTTTACGAACTCATGGGCAGATGACTCAGTAGTCACCACCATAAACTCAGGATCGTGCCCCTTTGGTGTTATTTTAACTAGTGTAGATTTCATTTCTCCTCCTCATTGGTTAGTTTGATTGCTATGTTCTGAAACAACTGATGTAGCTTCATGTTGATTGCCTTGAGTAGTTTTAGTCTGCCCAAGTGAAATGTGGGTGATGCAACCAATTCGGTATGCTCACTCACTGGATTTAGTCTTCCTTGCTTATACTTCTGACCGAGGGCACGAACATCTTCTACGAACTCAGGAAACATATCGGGATGCACCTTGCTTGGATCGACCTGAATGGTGTCCTTGTACAGGAATGTTCCGGCAGGGAAGGGGAATGTTCCGTCCTTGTTTTTCTTCAACTCAAATATCTCAGCAAGTGCTAGTATATCCTTGTTTGTTTCCTTGGGTTCTTGTCCTTTCTTCTGCTTGATCGAACACTTCTTGGCTCGGTATGCATTCCTGATTTGGATTTGCACCTCTTCACCATCCTCGCCCTCAGCAAGGTATCCGTTCTTTAGGCTATCTGAGTTCTCATTCTCATAGAGATGTTCGTTAACAATCTCGTGTATGAATCCGTCCTCTATCTTCTTTTGCCCTGTAAGGGCTTTGATTTCATTATCTATTACTATGCGTGCAGAAATGTGTTCTGCTAGTTGTTGCTCAACTTCCGCATCTACAGGTAAATAAGGATAGTCCTCATTTACTTGGGTATCTTCTTCGCTTGTTACTCCTAGTGGCATAATTATTTCATTAGTGTGATAGTTGGGCGTGGCATAGTGCCTTCGCCATGTTTCTCGGTACGCTATTACCGATTTGTTTAGTGACTTCCGCAGATGTACCTTGAAAGTCAAAGTCTCCCATACCATGTGCCCGCGCTAGTTCGTCATTGGTTAGCATCCTGAACTTAATATCCAAGACACCATGTTCCACTGTTGGCTCGATTAATGCGTGTCGTGCTTTGGTGGTTAGTGTGTGGACAGGTTCGTCAACTGAGTAGACATTTTCTCCATTGCCGTAGTATTTTGATAGGAAGGGTTGCACGAGGCAGTGCCTACCTTTGGATACCACTGTACTGATTGGGGCATCAGTTGTTCGACAGTTGTGTCCCTTGCTTGAATGGTTGTCGATCTGTACCACTAATGGTTCAAGCTGAACCAACCCATGTTTCTTACCGCCATGAATTGTAGTGATTGGTTCGCCAGTATCCTGTGCAGTGGACTTGATTTGATTGTCACCTGTACCACTAAGCTTCACAAGGAAGTTAGTCTTTACCAATGCGAAGTGTTTACCTCCGGCAGTGATGGTACGCAATGGTTCCTCAACAGACTTGGGTGAACGCTTGCAGTCATCTTCCGTGTTGCCATTAATCTTGACCAAGAATTCATTTACCTCGGGGCAGAACTTCTCAATCCCTGCAACAATACGCTTGAGCGTATTAGGGGAGAGAGGCTTAGACCGATTGAAGATAGACTTACCTTGATTATCCCAATCAATGATTTCTCTAGCCGCTCGCCATTTCTGCTTGATAAACATATCGGGCTTCTTGGCATGAGATGGATCAGGCCAAACAATCTTACCATCACGCCTAGCCATAACAAACAAGCGTTGTCTGCTAGTGACATCACCATAGTCAGCACAGCATAGCACCTTCCATTCGACAGTATAGCCAAGACCCTCAAGGGCAGATACCCAACCACGGAAGGTAGAACCTTTCTCGAAGTTTGGATCGACATATCCATTCTCATCTAAGGGTGACCATGATGCCCACTCCTTAACATTCTCAACAACGATTGCTTCGGGGCGTAATGCCTCTGCCCACCGCAATACATGCCAACCACTCGCACGGCTCTGATCGGACTTGACTCTACCACCTGCTGCAGTGCTGAAATGCGTACACTCAGGGGATGCGACAAGCAGGTCAAGTTTACCACCAGGGAATACCTTGCGTGGGTCGACATTGTCCAAGTTCTCACATAGATGGTGAGCAAATGAATGACTTGCTTCATGCGTTGCTATTGCTACGGGCCAATGATTCACTGCAACCAAGTCGGTGTCATAACCGAGTTGTTTACAGGCATCACGAAGACCCGCACTAGTACCGCCAGCACCACAGAATAGGTCAGCGGCTACGATTGTTCGTTTAGATATCATATTGCACAGGGTTGTGTTGATCTTTCCATTCTTTTCATTTTCTCCTTAACTCGCTCAATCTCACCCATGCAGTCATAGGCTACATTGAGCTCCTGATTATTGATGCGAGCGATTACAGTCTTGAGTGTTTCATCAACAGCTATGTGCTCATCATTGTTAATCACTAGAACTGTCCGAAACTCTTCCTCATGCTTGTGTACATAAGTAATTTTGTCAGGATTAACGAAGTACTCCTCACCGTTTATATGGAATCCTACTAGTCTCATTTGGAGCACTCCTCTATCGCTTCATGGGTTTCAATATAGTTACGAAGCAACGATGACTTCTCAGCACTGACCTCATTATTTAGGTCAGTAAGCACTTTAATAACAACTCGCATTGCTATCTTCTCCACTTGTTCCTCTGTGATTCCGGTATTCTCTTCTTCCTCTAGGGCACTGATTGCCTCGAGCAATAGTTCCTTTTTTGATTTTGATTTAGGCGTAGATGCCATAGTTAGTTCCTCCTTATGTTTTTTCATAGCATCGACATTCTTTTTGTTAAGCTTGTCGATGATCTTGGGTTGTTTGGTTACGGGTTCAGGTTGAGTTGCAGGTTCGTCACCTAGTTCCTTAAGTTCCTCCTTGGTGAAAGCAGGGTCATGCTTGAGGTCAGGCGAGTCATCCTTAGGTTCATCCAGTGTGAGGTCATCCAGTGACGATCCACGCTTTGGTTTAGTTTTCTTCTTTGTAGCAGTCTTCTTACTAGGGTTGAACTTTCCGTCCTTGAACATCTGAGTCCACTCTGCATACAGGGCTGCTTTATCTTCTTCAGATCGTTCCTTGCACCTGAGCATATCGAACTCGTGATTATATCCTAATGGCTCCAAGCAATCCTTAGCCCACTTCTTCCTGATAGCACCTGCATCACTTGTGGTGAATTCGCTTAGAATATCCTCACGGACACGCTTGAACTCTTGCCATTCCTTACTCTT
>Ga0181410_1001231_pt1 | contig 10933 bp, 7 predicted proteins | sample 33SPOviralmetaG_FD_130112 | JGI IMG/M metagenome (GOLD analysis project Ga0181410, IMG submission 130112) | Marine viral communities from the oligotrophic San Pedro Time Series (SPOT) site, San Pedro Channel, CA, USA - 33 SPOT_SRF_2012-06-20 | ecosystem: Environmental > Aquatic > Marine > Strait... | reverse complement strand
TTTAACGGTGGTGTTGCTTTTGGATTATTTGAAAATTCAGAAGAGATGGCGCTTAACTTAGGTTTCTCAGGATTCAGAAGAGGTTCTTATGACTTTTACAAAACTGATTGGAAATACTTAAACGATGCTTCTACAAGAGGTGCTGTTACAGGTATCAACTCAATCGAAGGTGTATTAGTACCAGCTGGAACTTCTACTGTTTACGATCAAATCTTAGGAACTAATATCAGAAGACCTTTCTTACATGTTCGTTATAGAGCTTCACAAGCTGACGACAGAAGAATGAAGTCTTGGGTAACTGGTTCTGCTGGTGGTGCGTTTACTTCAACTCTTGATGCTATGGAAATCAACTTCCTATCAGAAAGATGTTTAGTAACTCAAGCTGCTAACAACTTTGTATTATTCAAAGGAGTGTAATTATTTATAAGGTAAGGGCGCTTCGGCGCCCAATACCTTTAACTTATTTAATTTTATTATATCATGACAAAAAAGAAAAAAGAAGAGGTTATAGAACAGCCAGTAGCTGTTGCTGAACCTAAAAAAGAAACACCTAAGGTTAAAAAACCTGAGTGGGAAGTAAAAGATAGAACGTATCTATTAAGAGGAAATAAAACTCCTTTAACATTAACAATACCAGGAAAGCATACAAGAAAACACTCTTTATTGTGGTTTGATCCAAAAACTCAAAAACAAAAAGAAATAAGATATGCTACCAATATGAGTTCACCTTTTGCAGAAGAGCAAAAAGGAGAAGCAACTCTTGGTCATATTATTTTTAGAGACGGTAGACTTGATGTTCCATCTAAGAATATTGCTTTACAGAAATTGTTAAGCTTATATCACCCTTTAAAAGATAAAATGTATTACGAGTTTAAACCAGTTAAAAACGCTGAAGACGAACTTGAAAACATTGAATGGGAAATCGATGCGTTAAATGCTGCAAGAACAATTGAGATTGATCAAGCAGAAGCAATAATGAGAGTTGAACTTGGATCAAAGGTTAATTCTATGAGTTCAAAAGAAATAAAAAGAGATTTACTTTTATTCGCTAAAAGAAACCCTCATTTATTTATTGAGTTAGTTAAAGATGAAAACGTAATGCTTAGAAATTTAGCTATTAGAGCTGAAGAAGCAGGTGTTATTATACTATCTCAAGATCAAAGAACATTTACATGGGGATCTAATGATAGAAAACTTATGAATGTTCCATTTGATGAAAATCCATATTCGGCCTTTGCTGCTTTCTTGAAAACAGATGAAGGTGTGGAAATCTATAAATCTATAGATAAAAAACTTAATTAACAAGTGATAATAATATAGGGGTGACGAAAGTCACCTCTGTGTTATAATAAAAAAATATAATGGCGGTAAATATAAATACAGTATACACAACAGTCTTGTACATTTTAAACAAAGAACAAAGAGGTTATGTTACTCCAACAGAGTTTAACAGTTTAGCCGCACAGGTACAAGAAGAAATATTTAATTCATATTTTCCAGACGGTAATCAGGTTAATCGTCAAAATCAAAACAATACACAAAACGACACTGAGTTCTTCAATGTCTTCAAAGATATTTCATATAAACTTTATCCTTTTGAAAAGAGCGTTGCTTTTACAGTTAATGGTGGTAATTGGGAGTATCAAGGCACTGGAACTATTTATAAGTTAGGTGAAATAATATCTACTTATACCGGACAACCTCAATATGAATCTATAACTGAACTGGTTAGTAAAAGTGATTATGAAAAAATTACTAGATCTAAACTAACAACTCCTACAAAACAATATCCTTTATGTTTCACTAGATCAGGAGGTGTTAATGATTCTGTTTTTATAACAGTTTCACCAAATCCTAATAGCTTAAGTATAAATTGTTTATTTAAACCAACTCAACCTGAATGGAAGTTTTCACTTGGTAGCGTAGGTCAATACGTGTATAATTCAGGTTCTTCAGTAGACTTTGAGTTAGATACGGCAGAGCAAACAAACATAATAACTGGTATTTTAAAATACGCAGGTGTTATAATAAATGATCCAACTATAATTCAAACAGCTACTCAAGAAGCTATGAAAGTTGAACAAAACGAAAAATCATAATGTCACAAATAACAGAAACTAACGCGCAATATTATCAAGGCTCACAAGGCTTTAGAGGAGATGTAGGTAATACAGCTGGGCAAACATTTGCTGCAACTTTTAATACTGATTTAGTTTTTGGTAGCTATGATCCTACTAATGAAAATTATGCTAAAAACAATTTTAAAGTATACACCAGCGTTACTGGTTTACCAGGTACATTTACAGAATATACAGCTGCTTATACAGTGGTTAATAATATAATAAATATAACAGGTAATCCTGGTGCTAGTGTTTTTATAGTAGTACAACTTAAAATATTAGATGGTGGTAAATATGGAACTACCGCTGCAGAAAAAGCTTATGGTCAAGCTGTAGAAGATAATTACGGTGGTTACCAATATTTAAAACTAAACGATATAGTAAATAACTACATGGTTGGTTACGTCGGTGATGGCAAATTAATTCAGACATGTAAAAAGTCTGATGTTGTTTTCTTTGCTAAAAGATCATTACAAGAATTTAGTTATGATACATTGAAAAGTATTAGATCTCAAGAATTAACAATACCTAGTAGTTTATCTTTAATTATACCTCAAGATTATGTTAACTATGTTAACTTGTCTTGGATAGATGAACTAGGTGTTAAAAGACCTATATACCCAGCTAATAATTTAACCATTGATCCATATTCTAACTTATTACAAGATGGAACAGGTGTGCCAACACAAGATAACTTTGGTGAAGATTTAGAAGGAACATCGATTACAGAATCAAGATGGAAAAGCAATAACACTAGATTATTAAATTCTAGTTGGTATTCAGATTTTGAATATTTTGGTTTTGCCAATCAAGATTTATATAGTTTAAATGGACCTTGGAATTGGGGTAGATTATATGGTCTTGATCCACAAAGATCACAAGTAAATGGTTGGTTTGGTATAAATGAAAGAGAAGGTAAGTTTAGTTTTTCTAGCAATTTAGCAGGAAGATTAATTGTGTTTGAATATATATCAGACGGTCTTGCTTATGACTTAGATACTAAAGTTCCTAAAATGGCTGAAGAAGCTATGTATAAAAGTATATCATATAATATATTATCTACAAGAGCTAATATATCAGAGGTAATAGTTCAAAGATATAAAAAAGATAGATACGCTGCTTTGCGTAACGCAAAAATAAGATTATCAAATATTAAATTAGAAGAAATATCTCAAGTTATGAGAGGTAAGTCTAAATGGATAAAACACTAAAATTTAATGGCAAAAGTAGTTAACAATTTTCTTAAAGGTAGAATGAACAAAGATCTTGATGATCGATTAATACCTCAAGGAGAATATAGAAACGCAATGAATGCTCAGGTAAGTAAATCTGAAGGTGAAAACGTAGGTGCTTTAGAAAATGTTTTAGGCAACATACTTATATCTGATATTAGAATTTTAACAGGTGAGGATGATATTTTTTCTATTGGATACTGTACTGATGAAATAAATAATAGAGTATTTATATTTTTAACAAGCAATAAGTTAAATGCTTATAATCCTAATGCTACAAATTTTATTGTAGTATATGATTCTTCTAATCAAGCGTCAACAATCTTAGTTCAAGGAGCTTTTTTAAATTTTTCTACTTTATTTCCTATAACAGGTGTTAACATTTTAGAAGGTTTATTGTTTTTTACAGATAATAGAAACCAGCCAAGAAAAATAAACGTAGCTCAAGCTTTATTGGATAGTACTTACTATCAAACAGAAGATCAAATATCAGTAGCTAAATATAATCCTTATAATGCTCCTGAGATTTTTAGAAAAGCTTCTGATTTACCAGATGGTATTACTAATTACGAAAGCACAATGCAGGATGTTGTTAGTAAATACTATCCAGATGGCGGCGTTGGTTATTTATTTGGCTCTGGTCATAACACCACGTCGACTACATTAAGAATATTAAAAAGTTCTTTTGAAGGTGATTTAATAGTAGGCGCAACTATAGCATATATATTGAATGGTGTTTTTTATAAAACAACAGCTGTAGTAAGCGATGTCCAAAGTGGTGGAACGTATTTCGAAGCAACTATACTAGCTAATATTATACCTACACTTCTTACAGCTGATAATCCTGAATTTATATTTCAATATAATGATTATTATCAAATAGATTACAATGGTGATGCAGATTTTTTACATGATAAATTTGTAAGATTTGCTTACAGGTTTAAATTTAATGATAATGAGTATTCTATAATGTCACCTTTTACGCAAGAGTGTTTTATACCTAAACAAGATGGTTATTTTATGTATAAAGTTAACAGTAATAACACTTCTGGTAGTAGTGTAATAGCTCCAAACGCTGTTAATTCACCTATATTAGATATAGAAGATGAAGCAGACACGTATAGAAGTACAACTGTAGAGTTTATGGAAAATAAAGTTAATAAAATAACTCTTAGAATACCTTTGCCATATACATCTACATTATTACAAAGTAAACTTTTAGTAGAAGCTATTGAAATATTATATAAAGAGTCTGATTCTAATAATATAGGTATTGTAGAAACTGTGTCTATTTCTGATATTAAAAATCAAACAGGTAGCGCTAAAATAGTAGCAGGAGGAACAGGGACTATTTTTACTGTAACTGATATAGTAGGATTAATAAAAGTTGGTTCTTTAGTTACAGGTCTTAACCCAACAGATAACCCTGTTATAACCGCGTTTAACGGTGCTACTAATCAAATAACTTTATCTTCTAGTCAATCACTTATAACAAATGAAAATATATTTTTTGGAGATAACACTGTTTTTGAATATGAATATCAATCGTCTAAACCTATAAAAACATTACCAAGCAGTGAAACAACTAGAACGTATGATGTTGTACCTGTAAAAGCTTTAGCGCAAGAGATTGCTAGTAATAGAATTATATATGGTAATTTTCAAAATAAACATAACCCTCCCGCAAGTATAAACTACAACGTTGCTGTAAGTGAGAAAAATGTTTTTAATAGAGGAGAGGCAAGCGCTTTATCAAATGACGGTGGTGGAACAGCTCCTACCACTCCCCAAGTAATACCTATAGATGGTGTTACGGGTTCAATAGTAAACACTATGATTGTTACCGGTACTAATATACCCGCTGGCACAATAGTCACTGGTTTATCTGGTAGTAACTTAACAATAAGTAATCAATTAACAGGTACTATGCCTGATAATACTGTTTTAACTTTTACTACTACAAACTCAACATATTATAACACTAGTTCTATAGAATATCCTAATTCTTCTTTAAAACAAAATAGAAGTTATCAAGTTGGAGTTGTTTTGTCTGATAGATTTGGTAGACAATCAAGTGTTATATTAGCTCCTTCAGAAAATTCTATAGTATTTAATAATAATTTATACAAAGGTTCTACTGTATTTTCAGATTATATAAATAATCAAGTAGACGCAAGAGAATTTTTAGGTAATTCATTAAAAGTTTTATTTAACGATCCTATAGATGGATCTACTACTGGATTATACAATGGAGATTCTACAAGCGGTGATTATAATCCTACTGGATGGTATTCTTATAAAATTGTAGTTAAACAAACAGAGCAAGAATATTATAATGTTTATTTGCCTGGTATTATGGCAGCTTATCCAGATGATCCAACAAAAGAATTAAATAAAACTTCTCACGCTGTTTTATTTAATGATAATATAAACAAGGTGCCAAGAGATTTAACGGAGGTTGGGCCAGAACAAAAACAATTTAGAAGTAGTGTTATATTGCATGGTAGGGTTGAAAACCTTCCAAATAAAACAAATAATCTTAATAACAAACAATATTACCCAAGCGCGCTACCACCAGTTGTTAGCGCTATAGCCACAGACAGTGATCTTTTTAATGGTATAGCTAAAGTTGGTTATGTTGGTTCTCCTGATTTTTACAATATTATTTCAAATCCTTTAATAGGTAGAATTAGTACTTCTAAAAAAATAGGTGTTACTGTAAATATTACTACAGCAACTGCTTTAGCGGCTGGCGCCACATCCCCGCCAGCTAACACGAGTGAAATTAATTTAGATATAAGCACTATTAGTCCATTTTTTAGTACCGCTAGTAACTCAATACAAGTAGGTCAAACTGTTTCTGGAAACGGTATAGTCCCAGGGACAACAATAATAAAATCAGCTCCTTCATCTCCTGCTTGGCAAATAACATTAAGCCAACCGCATGAAGGCACTGGAGCTGGAGATGTTTTAACTTTTTCACCTACTAATGATAGTTCTACTTTAGATTTCGTTACAATGCCTCAGTTAGCTATTATGGAAACTGACGGTGTAAATTCAAATTTAGATATATATTGGGAAACTACTACAAGTGGTTTAATAAACGAATTAAACCAAGCTGTTTTAGGTGGAACAAATGATTCAGTTGGTATTAGTGGTTTTGCTACAGCTAATACTTTTAAAGAAAGTTTAGGTAACAATAATAATATATTATCTACTAATTTTACTATTGTAGATCAATTTGGTAACAATGTAACTTACTCAGCTACAACACCACCACAAATAGAGCTTCATCAAGTATTAGATTATAGTAATCCGCCTAATGATGTTACGTCAAAATTTGCTTTAGTAACCGATACAACCGCTAGTGATTATAATGTAAAAACCGCTGACTATTTCTACTATGGCAGAAACAATACAACTGAAGACACGTTTTTATTTACATTTAAAATAAACGTTCCAACTGGTGTTGAAACTTTTGTAAGCAAAGGACCAATAGCTTTAATAAATGTAAATCCATCTATATTAAGTTGTACAAATCCTTCTACTTATGTTCCTGGAACTAGTGGTAGTGGTAGTGGTATTATTCATACTTTAGATGGAAATAACGGATCAAACGCATTTGGTCCAAATGGAGCTAAAGATTTAGAATGGTCTGTAACAGTTACAAATAATGATTCTTCAGCTTCTAATGCTGGTATAGATTACGGTCCAAATGGAACGTCTAATGTTCAAATAACACAAACAGCTATTGGAACATCTAAATGGAGAGCTACGTTCTTTTTTCAAGGTGGAGACCCACCAGACAGCATGGTTGACGGTACTTATACTTTTGCTACTATTTTACAAGATTCTGCTGGAGCTACAGCGACATGTAATTTTCAATTAACGATTAATAGAGTTTTTTGTTACACATATACTTATCAGTCAAGTACTAATGGAGCTAATTTAGGACAATTAAGTTATACAGATTGCGCTGGTGATGGAACAGCTTTAACACCAGTAATAATAAATGATGGCTCATTATATAGTATTTGTGCTAGAGACACAAGTGTTACTCAAGCTGGTTTAGATACAGTGTTTACTCAACAACCAACATCATATGTTAGTTTATGTAACCCAACACCTTCTTAAAAATCAAAAAAAATAAGTAATAATAATAAAGATGGCTGCTATAATCGAAGTTAAATACTTCAATACATTTCTTCTTAAGAAAGTCAACGCTCTGATTTCACCACCAGGTCCAAACTATGGTAATATACCTATTTGGAATGGTTCAAATGGTGTTCCTGCTGCTAAAGGAGGTTATCCTAGCACTACTAATTCTACTATAGGTAATGATTGGGTTATTGAAGAAGCTAGAATCAATGGTGGTTATAATAACACTAGCGTTTCTTTTGGAGCTAAAGCTTATTTAGTTGAAGAAGAACCTAACGCTGCTATTAGAGGTAATTCTATGATATATTCTGGAATATTAAATTCTAGAACTGGTATTAACAACACTAATGTTTTTTCTGTAGGTGAAGATATAGTGAAATCTACTGATCCAGCAAATGGTAGTATACAAAAATTATATTCTGAAAATACTAATTTAACAATATTTCAAGAATTAAAAATAAATAAAGCGTTAATAGATAAAGACGCTATATATTCCGCGGAAGGATCTGGAACAGCTGTTACACAGCAAAATTTAGTTATAGGACAAATAGTTCCTTTTATAGGTAAATTTGGTATAAGTCAAGATCCTACTAGTTTTGCAGTTTATGGTGATATAAAATATTTTTCTGATAAAAACAATAATGTAATATTGAAATTATCAGGCAGCCAGTTATCAGAAATATCTAAAGCTAATATGGTAGATTATTTTAGAGATAGATTAGGTACTGATATAAATGTAGCTGGTGTATCTGGTAAAATAATAGGTGGATACGATATATACAATAAACAATATGTAGTTTCTACTCAAGAGTCTGGAGCTAACGAGTTTACTTTAAACACTGGTTTTGAAACTCTTTCTTGGGACGAAAACGTACAAGGTTGGACTAGCTTTTATAGTTATAAACCAGAGCAAATGTTTAGTTTAGGTAACAAGTTTTACAGTATTAAGTTTGGTAATCTGTATGAGCACTACTCTTTATCTGGTGTAAGAAATAAATTTTACGGAAATGAAGGTGGTACAACCCAACCTAGCTCTATAACATTTGTTTTAAATCCAAGCGTGGGTTTATCTAAAAACTTTAAAACAGTAGAATATGAAGGCAGTAGTGGTTGGCAGATAAATAGTTTTATTTCAGGCATTACAGGTACAAATTTAAATTATTCTAATAACAACTGGGTAAATTTTCAGGATACAACAGCTCAAGTGTTAAGTTATGTACAAGGTACTTATGACTCAAACCTTCCTGTAGCAAACACAGGAACAGCAGCAGTAGTATTACCTTTTAATTATGCTGGTTTTAGTAGAAAAGAAAATAAATATGTTGCAAATCTTATAAACAACAGCAATGCGGCTCAAGGTGAAATAGCATTTGGTTCAAGCATGTCAGGTATTAAAGGATTTTTTGCAACAGTAACAATAGCAACAGATACAGTAACAGATCCAGGTGGAGAAAAAGAACTGTTTTCTGTAGGTAGTGAATATACAAGAAACAATGGATATTAATAATAAAAATTTAACATTATGCCAGCAGGAGCAATAATAGGTGGAGCAGTAAGCTTAATCGGTGGTATTTTTGGTTCTAGTAGAGCTAAACGCGAGGCAAGTCGTAGAAAACAAGAAGCGAATAGACTACAAAGTAAACTAAATAGATTAGAAGCTAATAGACAGCAAATAATAAATCCTTACGACAACGTAACTGATTTAAGTAGCATGTTGTCTAATCCTTTTGCTAGTTTATCTGTAGCAACTCAAGCAGCTGAAATGCAAATGGAACAAACTGATGTTGCTTTAGCAAACACCTTAGACACTATAAGAGCTACCGGTGGAGCTGGTAGCGCAACTGCTTTAGCACAAGCGGCATTACAAAGTAAAAAAGGAATTGCTGCTAGTATTGAATCACAAGAAGCTAATAATGAAAAATTAAGAGCTCAAGGTGAGGCTACATTACAAAGACAACAGGTGGCTGAAGCTCAAAGACAACAACAAGCTGATGTTCAAGGTGAATCATTTGTTTTTGGTCAAAGAGAAAATAGAGAAATGCAACAACTAAATAGATTAACTAATCAAATTGGTGCCTTACGTGGAGCAGCAGCTCAAGCAAGTGCTGACTCAACCGCGGCATTAACAGGAGGTATTGGTGCCGCTGCTAGTATACTAGGTGGTGCTGATTGGGGTTCATAAATAAGTTACAATGGAAGATAAAAACATAAAAATTAATCTGTTTATAAAACAATTAAATCAAAGCAATGCTTTAGGTTACAACCCTGCTTATATAGCTAGTACAGCTGATTATAACTTTGCTATATTAGATAGAGCTTATGAAAATACAGGTAAAGTATATGCAGAGTTAAAAACAGCTTTAAACAATAATCAATGTATTGAGCCAGGTTGTAAATACGAAACAGACAGATTAAAGTTTTTAATGGAAGCTCCAAATAAATCATTAGAATTTTTAACTAATATTGGATCTCAACTTATAGTTACTAATGACATGTACTACGATGTTAATCAAAACTATGCTTACGCTGTAGCTAACGCGATACTAACTGGTAAACCTACATTTGCTAAAAGTGATGGTTATAACGTGTCTTTACAGCTACTAGAAAATGGATCACAGAGAATGATTTTTGAAGGTCCTATGCTAGATATGCCATTTGTTATAAATAGTGACGCTCTAGATGCTTTAATGGAGTCAGGAACAGATATAGTAGCTACAACTCCGGATATAAATAAAGACATGTTAAGATTATTAGGTGAAGTTGGTGTTATGGCTGGTGGATCTAGTAATCCTGAAACAGGTGAATTAATGCCAGGTGCTAAAATAGCAGATGAATTTGTATTAAAAAATTCTGATGGTAGTTATGATTATGAAATTATAGATATAGGTATGGGTAAAGGTAGAAACTTACTTAAATTTGATTTAGATAAAATTGAAAGAAAAGTAACTCCATTTATAAATGCTGAGGTTGCAGGTATGCTAAGCTCTGAGCAATCAGTTGTTGCTGCGTGGAACGTGTTTATTGGTGCTGGTACTAGTGTATCAGAAGACGATCAAATGGCTCAAAACGCTAATGCTGGTTTTGTAGCTTGGTCATATGAAGAAGACTTGCCATTAATGCAAGATAAAAAAGAATTATTTATGGTTAAGTATAAAGAGTACTTTATGAATAACTATTTAAAACAATTTACTACAAATCAAATACCAACAGTACAAGCAGATGCAGCTGTGTTTGATTTAGAAGAAGGTAAGAAAAAACAAGCTGAAGCTTTTTTACAAAGAAATCCACGTAAATAAAATTAAATGACAGAATTAGAATTTTCGCTATCTTTGCCTCAAAATCTAACACCTGATGAAAAAGATGAAAGGCTTAGAGCGTGGCGCGCAGAAAATCCTCAACCTGAAGTTGAAGAAGTAGAAAAAG
>Ga0181410_1001226_pt1 | contig 10960 bp, 15 predicted proteins | sample 33SPOviralmetaG_FD_130112 | JGI IMG/M metagenome (GOLD analysis project Ga0181410, IMG submission 130112) | Marine viral communities from the oligotrophic San Pedro Time Series (SPOT) site, San Pedro Channel, CA, USA - 33 SPOT_SRF_2012-06-20 | ecosystem: Environmental > Aquatic > Marine > Strait... | reverse complement strand
TAACTAATTCTCCCGCAGTTGCAGAACTTACAAACAACTCAGCACCCGTTGCAATTCCCGTTAAATCTACTCCCGTTAATTCACCACTTGTTATACATTCACCCTCATCGTTAATATTGTTAAGGTTTTCTTTCATTATACCAAGGGCGGGCATTTTGGTAGAATCACTAGCATTTGCCTTACTTACTTCGGGATTATCACCCGTTCCTCCACTTATATATACAACATCACCTTTTGATAACGCCTCTGCTGCTTTTACTTTTTGGAGCAAAGCACCATTTATGTCACCATTAAATTGAGCAGATGTAGTTATCTCTAAATCAGTTGTGTTTCCTTGGGTTAAAACTTCTTGTAATGTTTGGTTATCACTAGATGTTACCCAACTTAATGTGCCATTAGCATCTGTACTTAAAACTTGTCCACTAACCGTACCATCAGCACTAGGAAATGTGTAAGCATCATAAAATCTAATTGCATTAACCGCTAAATATAAAGGTAAGGAATTACCTCCTCCATCAGAAATTTGGACAAAAGTTCCCGCTGCTCTCGGTGAAAATGGTGCATTGTCTATAGATTTTAATAAACCTAAATAGCTATCCTTTATTTTATTTCCCGTTAATGTTGCCATGTGTTACCTTTTCTTTTTTAATGCTTTTTTTAATCCGTTCCGTAAAGTTAACGTATTACTGAATACTGCTGGGAAGAAAAACGGATGAGGCTTAGTACCGTTTGTTAACATACTATGAATTAATCCTCCTATTTCAGATGCTTCCTTACCTTTATCTTGTAAATACTTAGTTAATCTTTTTGTAACATCACCCGATTCTCCTTTTGTGCCTTTAAATTTACTAGGATATGATCCTAATTCTGATACGGGTTTAAATTTTCCTTTTGTACCAAATTCTACAAACGGGGCATATGAGGCATTAACAAACAATTGTATATAACCTCCTTTTTTCATGTTTAACTTATTCACTTTTCTAAAGCTACCCGTCAAATCGTTTTGATAATTAGAATCGTTAGATATAAGATTGGCTTTAGCAGTTTTCTCAACTTTAAGAATATACTTAGCTAAAGATTCATTTACGTTCTTTCTTTTAGCTAATAATTGTCTGTTGACACTTAGCATTACTTTCTTAGTATCATGTGTAACTTTAAAACTCATTCAATTACACGACAACTTATATCAACCATTCTTTGATAAACTTCTTGTGCTGATATAGAGGTAATACTATATTCCTTACCTCTCCACAAAATAAAATTAGATTTTGATATAGGGACTTCTAATTGAGGATTTCTTATTCTAAATACCCAATCACCCTCTAGAATATTTTGAGTCCCCGTAAGGTCTTGTAAATCGTTTCTACGTTGATATATGTCTGCCCATACCGTAAGAATAACAGAACTTGTATCTAATGATTTTTGTCCCGTTGTACTTGTTATATATTCTCGTAATTTAACTTCAATTCTTTCTCTCATTATATTACGATAGGTTTGTATGGTGACATTAATTGAATTGTCTCTGTTGGAGGAATTGTTGGTGTATCCTTGTCAAAGAAATTTCTATTGTTGTCATACATAACCTTAATGTAAGCAAGAGTAGCAAACTTTATCTCACTAGGCACACTTCTTCCATCCGATGTATAGTATATATTTACCGTATCATAACCTTTGTTAAAGCTTAATACCGTACTTCTTGCTCTACTATCAGCTAATCCAAAACTAGAATAATCAGAAGATGCATCAAATGTTCCACTAGCATCATTAACTTCATATGTTATAGATGTTAAAGTTGTTACGGGACAAAATAATAAATCAATATATTTTTCGTTACTATCGTATTGAACAACAATATCCCTCTTCTTTAAAGTTTGCTTAAATTGTCTTTCGATATAAGATGCAGCAGCATGATACATATCAGTTAATAACGAATCATCTGTACTCGCATCAACTTTTAAGTAATTTTTTATTTCTGTTAAGGTCAAGTATGAATAACCACTTGCCTCACCGCTTGCATCTGCAATCGTATAATCAATCATCTCCTAATTCATCTATAAGCCTAGATTCTTTCCATCTTTTATCGGCTTCTTTACCAAACTTTTCTGAATACTTAATTCTTAAAGAATCAATATCACCAACCTCTTCTTCTTTTGTTTCTTTCTCTATCTTTAATTCTTTGGTCTGAACAACTTGCTTTTCTTCTTTTTTAGGAAAATTTAATGTTTCCATTACTGCTTGACCCGTTCTTAACAAATGTTGTTGATCTGATCTTGAATATACTTCAACAACTTCTCCAACCTTATAATCTCTGCCTTCATGTAAAAAAGCAGACTTCACTTTCATTTTTGCCATTTTTATTTTGTTTTAAGTAAATGTTCTAAAATTTTATTATTTAAGGACTCTATACTACCTAATCTGTGTCCTATTTCATTTCTAAATTGTTGGTCAGATGTACTATTAACTTTTACCTCACCCTCAATTTCAGTAACTTTTTTTTCTAAACTATCTAATCTACTATCGTGTTTTTTCAAGGTTGCGTTTTGTTGCTTATCAATATATTTATGTCCCACAACTGAACCTCCAGCACCCGTTGCTCCAACTCCTAATAATGCCATCAATTCTGCCCAATGCTGAGTAATCCATTCGTTCATTCTATTGTTTAATAATATCTTGCGCCTCGTCTAATCCAATTTTACCCGTAACTGCCATGTATATAACACCTACCGCCACCACAAGTCTAATCACTTGCTTAACAAATCTAGGTGTTAATTTAAATTTACCTTGTCCTCCTTCGGGACTTTTTACTTGCTCTATAACTTCACCAGCTAATGGTACGGTTGATTCAATTATATTTAATAGTACTTTAAACATCTTTTTTTAACAAAGATAAATAAAAAAAGCCACCCCTTTTAAAGGTGACTTTCTAAACCAAAAAAAACAAGAAAAAATTACATATATTCTTTACTCTGAATAACAGATGTCATTTCTGTTGGTATTTTATAGCCTAAAAGTTTGTTTAATTTATTAATATCACTAAGAAATATTTTTTCTTTATTTAAATACTTCTCTATGATATCACTTACTTCTCTGATTTCTTTTCTGACACCAATAACTTCTTCTCTTAATTTATAATATCTATTTTTCATCTCTTAATTGTTTAGCTTTTGATTCATACCACCTAGCCTTAGATAAATCCCTTTCTATGGGTTCATTTGGCTTAGTTCCTACTCTCATACGATATTTAAAAGATGTCATTTCACAATGCTTAATAAATGCATCCTTACCCCAAATATCAATCATCATTTCAAAGGTTTCTTTACTACCTAATTTATAATGACTTGGATTTGTGTAATCGTATTCTTTATCCATATAACAATTCTAATAACAAAAAATATAAAAACAAAGAAAAAGGGATGCAAATTGCACCCCCCCTTCCAAAACAAACACACAAAAGTGGTTTATGCATTCATACTTGCAATAGCACTTGCAAATGTTCCGTGTACAAAAGCATTTGGATTGTGAATAGGCAATGCTATTCTTTCCGTAGCTTTAACGGTTACCAAATCCTTAATGAAATTGGCTTCATTTTGCTCTGCAAAGGCAATTTCCATTCCCTCTCTTTGTGCAAGTGTAGCACCTTGTGCAAAATCTCCGATGATAAATTTACCCTCAGTTACTGCATTACAAACAACTATTGGAATACCCAACAAAGTAAGTACACCATTTGTAAATACAACATAATTAGCATTAGCATCTTTCCTCAAGAACATCTTGTTGTAATCAGAAGAACTAACCATGATTACATTAGGAGAATACTCTAACACTTGTGCTTGGTTCTTGGCAGCAACCAATACATCAAACTCATTTGTATAAGCAGATGCACCAGCACCAAAGAACTGATAGAATTTACCACCCGATGTTTCATCAAAAGCAGTTCCTCCACCAGCAGTCATCAAGCCTTGCAAATTAACCCCAGTGCCAGCCCCATTGAGGAGCTGATTGTCCTCGACATTCATTACCTTGGCTGGTAGCCTTGTAGAAATATAAGAAGATAACTGAGGTATGTCATTTAGCATTTCCTTAGTTAAGGTCATGTACGAACCAATGCTTCTTACGGGTGCATCAACTGCATCCAATCTAAACTCAGACTCACCATAAGCAGAACCTTCTATTCTAGCTGCTGCATTATTGGTGTAAGCAATCTCTTGTACATAACGTACCGTGTTGCTAGATGTTGGAATTGTAGGTAAGAAATCTCTTACTCGTACGGTTCTTGTTGGATCAAAATAAAATCCACTCAATACAGATGCTGGTACGGTGTTACCACTAGCATTCAAACTAGTCACCATAGTAGCCTTAATATTTAAAGTAGCTTTATTAGCGTTTCCATTTAAAAATGACTTAAATTCAACATTTTCAGATAATGAATCTTTAAGTTCAGACTTAAAAGTTTTAGCTGGCGCATTAGCCAAAGCCTTTTGAGATTCCATTTCCATTCCATCAATACGAGTATTTAGTTCAGAAATAGTTTGATCTCTTTTTTCTATTAATTCCACGACTTCTCCCTTGAGACTAGCCTTGTAATCATCACCCATATTTTTTTCGATTGACTGACCAATTTTTTGATCAATCGTTTGCTCAAGACCATCCTTGATAGCCGTAAGCTTTTGATTAATTTCTTCCATTATAATTTTAACAAAAAGTTATCTAATTCGTCTGCTATTTTTGTGCTTTCGACTGACTCCTTTTTTAGTTCAGCATTCTGAGACTCTAAAAGTATAAGTGAAGATTTTTCACGTAGCATTCTTAGTTGAAATTCAATTAAATGAGGATTGTCAAGTTTACGACACATTTTTATCAACTCGTCAAATTCATCTATTAAATTATCAACTGATTTTGTCCCTTTGTACTCGGTTACTTGAGCCAATGGGTTCGCTGCCAATGTCACTAAAGAAAATTCAAATAATTTAATTTCCTTAATGTGATTATAATTACCGACAACTTCTTCCTTTATTGGAATAAATCCAACAGAAAATTCTTTTAATATTCCCTCAGACACCATTGTCTTTACATCTTTGCCTAAAGAACTATTTGATATTTTAGCCTCAATATATAAACCTTTGTCATCTTCTTTCATAGACAATGGCTTACCAATTGGTTGTTGCATATTATGCTGATAAAGAAAAGCTATGCGTTCTGAGTTTTCTTGTAGAGTTTTAGCGTAAGCACCTCTTGTAATTACATCATTGTCGGAATCGACATTATTGAACATTGATGCATATCCCTTGATGACTCCTTTGTCATCCTCATCATCCATTTCATCGAAATAATTTCCTTTAAACTTTAGCATAAATTAATATTTGCACCAAAGATAAATAAAAAAAAGAGCATTCATTTCTGAACACCCTTTTACACAATATTTCAAACATAAAATATATATGAATCCACCACAAATTCATATACAAGACAAACTTACAAAACATATCCTAAATAACAACGACAATTCACTATTTCTTTTGCTGGTGCGTTAATATCGTGCGGATGTTTCATTAAACTACCGTTTACATTAAAGAAATCCTCTAATGGAATAGCGTTACTTCTTGTGTAAAAAGATGTTGCCTCAAAATGACTATCTCTTATCCTATCATCCAAAACACCTACCCAATACTTTGCTACGGGTTTTTCTTTAGCAATCTTTTTCATTGCATATAATTCTGCTGATGCTTGAGCAAAACCTAATTCTGTTGCAGAAATAACCTTGGCTCTTGGTCTGTTGTTGTGATTTTTTAATTTTTCAAAAATATCTTCTTCAGATTTACCATTTCTTATGACCGTATTAATTTGGTCTCTAGTTGCTTTGACAAATGGATTGCCAATTGTAAACCTAGAAAGTAACACAGAAATCATAAAAGATGTCATTATAAGATTATCTGTAGATACACCACCATACTTATTACTATATCTATTGTCGGTGTATATTCCCACATCGACATAACCATCTTGTAATAATTGTTTAAGATCATCATTGTTAATCAATAAATCCCATCCCGAATCAATACCATTTAACGCTAAGAATAATGCAACATCATTATATGTTTCATCTAACTGCATTTCAACCTCTAAGGCATACTCCTCAATGTATCTTTGCATTTGGCGTTCTGTACCAAGTAAAAAAGGAATATCACCCAATCCTTCTTTTAGGTACATACTCCTTCTTGCTCTGAAATTCTTATTTAAGGTAGGATAATCTAACTCATGGCTACATCTTGAAATGAATGAATTGTAATCCTCGTAGAAATTAGGATAGCACACACTTTATTTGTTTATATAATCTGATGTATCACTTAATACTTGTTGTGATGTACCTCCAGCCTCTTTTGGCGTAACACCATCAGATATTGGAATGTAATTAGCCAACATATGTATTTCGTCCATTTCTTTTTGCTCAATTGGCTCATATTGCATAGCTGCTCTCTTTTCATTTGGTGTAAGCCACCAAGCAAGACTAAGTTGCTTGACAACCTTCTCCATGTCCTCTTGCAATTCGGGAACACTTAAGAAATCAAAATCAATATAGTATTGGCTACCATATGTTGGTGACAACCACCTATTCAACTCATCCCTTACCGCAATTAGCTTTGGAAATACTGCTTGTAAATAAAGGTACTTTTTTGCTTCACGATAGTTATTGAAGGTCGAACTCTGAGTATCATTAAGAAGAATTGATGGCACTTTATATACAGATGCCAAATCTTTGATTGATAAATTGTATTGTTCTATCAACGCAAGATCAGCGGCTGGTAATCCCATCTCCAACCACTTAAATTGATGATTGGTTACCATTATTTCACCAGCATTATCAACACCACTATACATTGATTTGTATTTGTCTCTTAGTGCAGCAGCGTGTTCTGCCGTTAACATATTATCCTCAGATGTCAATATACCTCTTGCTCCTTGATTTGTTAAAAACTTACTACCCGTAGTAATTGCATCATTATTCATTTGTAAGTTACGATAGGCTGCTTGGAGTGGACTTGATCCGTATAAATGACTACCAACTGCTGAGTAATCGGGATTAAAGTTTTTTATGTGGGCAACTTGGTTTGCCTCAATTATTTTGTTATAACTTAACCAATTTAACGTGTAACCCTTTATTGGTTGTGTAATATCACCACCCTCAATTTCCATTAACTGAGATGGCAATACGTGCATCTCTTTTATTCTACCTTGTTGTGTTCCGCTTTCGGGTTTTAGTCCCCAAATAAATCCATCACCCGTCAAACATTCAAATGCAACTAAATCCATCATAAATTCAGCTTGTCCTTGCATTGGATTAGGATTATCTAAAAATTTAGCTAGTTCAGAATTATCTGCTGGTTTCAATGCCCTCTTTTTAGCGTTCTTAGCCTCGTACATTGATGTATCATTAAATGCTCCACCAATTAAACTAGAATACTCTTTTAAAGCACCTCTGTCTTTTTTCTCATAAACTCTCATTTTTACATTTGAGGCTGATTTAGAAATTAAATCAACAATAGAATAAACCGTAGCGTTATTCTGAAAACCTTCCCGTATAAAAGTTTCTTTTGATGGGTTTTGTCTTATGATGGGAGATACACCAAATCTGCCAAAAATTAAATCATTATACCGAGGATCATTTTTTTGTTCCTTCTTTTTTCCCCAATTGAAAATTCCCATTTATATATATTTAAGACAAAAATAACGAAAATAAAAAATACCTTGAAAGTATAGTGAATATTAATTAAAAAAACAAATATAAATTTAATGACACAGATTAATATGTTGCTTTATAAGCTATATAACAAAGAATTTATTACCTACAAAGAAATGAGAATAATAACCCATTCTTAATGCATCCATGCTATGATCATTCTTTCCTTCGGGAAATTGCTCATAAGCATTGTCATCATCGGGATCAAATCCACGTTTTAGTTTCCAACTATAATTTTGATATTCTTTTAAAAGATTTTTTGAGTTTTTCTCATAAAACACACTTGCTCTCTTTAAAAAACTAATACCCTCTAAAATACTACCACTACCCTTCCTAGCTTCACGTGCGTTAAAACCACTTCTCTTTAATTGTTCTATTGTCTGCTTTTGATTATGGTCACAATATATTGGCTCACCCATGTAATGAGCGTTTCTTAAAACCATGATAATATCCTCATCAACCATTTTGGTCGAATAAGCCAACTCCTTAACGTAAATACTTTCATTTGCGCTTACAATTTTTAAAACTACGCTTGGATCGGGATGGTAGCCAAAATCAACTGAATAGAAGACTGCTCCTTCGGGTAATTCAGACACTTCTTCCCATCCCTTGTAAATCCTACCTTTGTTAGTATTGGCTCTTTGACCTTCACCGTATATACGATAGGCTTCGGGGTCAGTTTTTTCAAGCATCTGTATTTCATTCTTTTGAATATCAGATAAGAACTTGTTATCCCTATAAGTAGTGACAAAAACGGCAACATCATCTGCTCTATTATCTTCCAAATCATATATCCAATGCTCACTCATTGAGGGATTATAGCAACAGAACACTTGTTTAGTCGTTCTTAAATTTAATTGCCTCCACTCTTCTTTACTTAATTCTTGAACTTCAACCACATAAAGAATGTCCCTTTTCATTGATCTAAGTCTTTCGGGTTGGTCTCCCGTAGCAAGAAACTTAAAAGTATGCCCATTTAACACATACCTTAAATCAGTTTTATTATGATTTGACTCATCGTAATAACCCCAAGAATTTAGTATCTCGTAGAAATCAACCATCGCACTATCTTTTAAAGACGGTAGCCACTTTCTTGCTATTGTAATGTGTAAGGCTTTTTTTGGGTCTGTATTTAAGGCAGTAAAAATTAAATATTGAAGAATAGCATATGTTTTACCACTTCTACTTCCTCCGTTGTGAATTACAAACCTTTTACCATCACTTTCAGCACATTGGTAAAATTGTTTATTCGCTAGTATCTTCATCTACTATTTCTGCCTCTTCTATCTTAAATTGGTCTGCTGGTACAATCTGTATTAATTCTTTTTTCTGAGTTACCTCCACTTGTCGTTTTTCTACCCAACCAGCTTGTGTCTTTAAAAAGAATATTTGGCTTAACGTATCATCCTTTTCAATTGCTTTACGAATTAAGCTATTAGCAACCTTTTCTTTAACTACTGCTCTAATGGCATCTGCTTTTGCCCTAAACTCTTCGTCATTGTTGTAGTAATTCCGATAAGTTGCTACACATACCCCAGCACGATCACACGAATGCTGAATTGCCCCATATTCATCTTGCATAGCCTCTAATATCTTATTCTTGTTCAATTGAGTAGTTACCGAGGCATTTGTGTTGCCCTTTCCTTTGTAATATGTTTCTTCTTTTGGCATAACGCAAATATAACCACTATTTGTTTCCTTTATACAAATAATAGCTTTCAACGCTTTCAAATTCGTTTTGAAAGTAATGAAAGTAATGAAAGTAATATTGTAAGGCTTACTTAAGGCTTACGCAAGGCTTATAGTAATAGTAATAGCAATAGTTCTAGTGAAAGTAATAGCTACAATAAAAGCAATAATTAACCCCCCCCTATAACCCTCCCTCATAGTAATAGTTCTATTGATAGTGGTAATTATATTTTTATTTTGTATATTTGCATTGCTCACAATAAAATACCTTTCTTACCATAAGACATTTAAAGAAAACTAGAAATGAGCTAACTAGTTCTTTAAAAACCTTAGTCGTTGGTAAGGAGGCTAGGGTTTTTTTTATGTTCTCTTTTTCCTAAAATAAAAGAGGTTACTACTTTACTTACTTCATAGATGTAAGCGGTAGATTTCTAAAAACATAATTCTTTTTGAAAACTAAGAAGATATATTTATTTTAAATAGTTAGTAGGTCTTTTACGATTTGTTACCGCTAACTAGCCACACTTAATTGATAACTCATTAACTCAGTTGTATTATTGGTAATATCTAAACAGATCAATTCTCTTCTAGGGGGTAGGGGGTTGATTTGTTTTTTATTACCATCCTTATTTCTAATCTTTTAATCTAGTTGTATTATATACTTTTGCGGAAAATTTTAAAAACATATATGACATACTTAATAATAACTCTAGCAATTCACGTAATAATCTTTTCAAGCATTAGTTTTAGAAAAATCTAACCTTCTTTCAAAGAATATTGAAAGTAATGAAAGTAATATTTGGTTTTTATTATTTAGTTCTGTTTATTTGAATAAACAAACATAAAAACACCATGAAGAAATGTAGAATGTGTAATAAAAATCGTGATATAAGTAATTATCACATAAAGAAAAACTCAAAAGATGGTTTTGAAAATTTTTGTAAAGATTGTATTCAAATAAAAAAGAATTTATATCAAGATAAAAGAAATAAATATTTTGAAAAATATAGTATTCAATACAACTACATATCTACAACTAAAATATGTGCTACTTGTAAAGAAAGAAAAAATAAAAATGAATTTTATTCACATAAAAGAAATGCAGATAAATGTGATTTTGAATGTAGGGTATGCAGTAAAAAAAGAAAGAATAGACGTTATCAAGTTAAATCAGAATATTTAAAAAAATATTTTATAGAATACTTTTACATATCTCCAATTAAAAAATGCGGAATTTGTAAAAAAACAAAAAAACTAAGTGAATTTTATCTTGATAGAAAACGCAGAGATAATTGTGATATATATTGTAAATCTTGCCATTCTATTAATAATAAGAATTATAGGAAAAAAACAATTAGATACAGAAATAATTGGCAAAAATCTATAATTTCATCTGTAAAGAATAGCAGTTCTCTTGCTAGGTTATCAGAAAAGTACGATAAAGATTTTAATTTAGAGGCTATGTCAGAAATTACCATTGACTTTTTAACTAAACTAAAAGAAAAACAAAATAACAAATGCAATTGGTTTGGTGTT
>Ga0181410_1001225_pt1 | contig 10963 bp, 10 predicted proteins | sample 33SPOviralmetaG_FD_130112 | JGI IMG/M metagenome (GOLD analysis project Ga0181410, IMG submission 130112) | Marine viral communities from the oligotrophic San Pedro Time Series (SPOT) site, San Pedro Channel, CA, USA - 33 SPOT_SRF_2012-06-20 | ecosystem: Environmental > Aquatic > Marine > Strait... | reverse complement strand
CTTTAGATTCAATCTCTTAAGTTGTAGTTTAGATACAGTTAATATTTCAAGATACTTTGAATGAAGCTTTGGTGTATCAGTAGAAGACTTGTCCAAATCGATATCATCAATCGGAGCATCTTTCTTCCACATTTCTAGTATTTGATCAATAGTCATTTAGTCTTAAAATAGCAGAATGCAACAAACACTGCGACCGCTAGTGCGATTATCATTTCAATATTATTTTCCATAGTATTATTTATAATTTTTGTTAAAGGGTAACTAAGATAAGAGATTTGTCACTATTGTGGTCTTTAAAGAAATCTTCGTTAATAGTTGCTGAAGCGTGTAGGTTGAATGGCTCAGCTGACATATTTAATTTTCTCCACCCAGCCTTTCTTAAATCTAAATTAACTCGCGTATTAGGAAAAGATGTAACGAGAAGATATTTTGCACCAGCTCTTTTGATATTTGCGATAGCCGTAGAAACGTCGTGGTTTGATAAATGTACAAAGCAATCACGAACCAACACTAGATCGACCGTCGGAAGAGTGTCTGATATAACATTAAGACATCTAAAGTCTATGTCTTTATACGTAATGCGATTCTGTTCTATCAAAGGTTCTACGATATCTGCACCAATATAATCGCATGCTAAATCAATCTCTTTCATGTAATTGAAGTCGCCACACGGAATATCCAACATAGACTTGATTTCCCACGTCTTTATTAAAGTTGGAATTTTATTTACAATAGTTTTAGTTTGTGCGAGTTCGCTTCCTTTGCCGCTTCTACTCTCATTGCTCTGCCAGCGATTTGTTCTGTAAATTTTAGTGAATTCTTCTTTCAAATCTCTAGACATAATATATACTATAACACAAAGTGTGCTATTTGTAAAGACAATTATCTAATAAACTCGAACCGGTTATACCTAAAGGTTACCGAACACGTTACATATTCAACTGAAGTATCTTGAGTTGTAAAACTTAAGTCTCCTAATGAAGTAGGAAATGTATCAACAAATCGTATTTGTTTATTGATTGTGGCTTTATTAGTTTGAATAGATAGCGTAATATCTTTTAGCTTTTCTTCGTGGTTAAAGCTAGTCTTTTTAGTCGTGCTTACATTATGGTCAGCATTCTTTTTAATCCAACTCTGTATTTCGATATAGTTTTGCATCTCTTCATCGACAATGAAAGTAATATCAAATGTACCGTACTCTAGAGTGTCACCTGGAAAATACGAGTTTCTATTACCATACCCCTGCAATATTTCAGAAGCCGAGACCGCTGGTACATTGGCCGCCGTACAGAAGAACTGCACATTAGCAAATTCTTTTGAGTCGATAGTCACCTTAAAATTGCCAGGTGAAAGCATGTTTAAATTGTCTGTTAGATTACTCATATATCTATTTATACAAAAAAGGAGGCCCCGTTAGGAGCCCCCTTAAAAGAATCTTTAGTTTTCGTAAAGATTACAGACCTGTAACGTCGAACTTCGCGAAGTACGGATTTGCACCCGGTGCGAAAGGACTGTCGTTCTGACCAGAAGTATAAGCTTGAGCAAACGGATTTGCTGTCATGCCATAACGAGTCTTGAACGCGATACGTGGCTGGAAGTCTTCCTCGCCTACAGCCTTCACCATTGTGAGTGGGACGTATGGGCAATAGAATAGACCGGCATCGTAAGGAGAAGCTCCACGATATCCAACAACTACTGTTTCAGTAGCTGCATAAGGGTCTACATAGACTTTAAGCGAACCGTTAAGTGTACCAGCAAATGTGGATACTTGAGCGTCAATGTTAAGACCATTCTTCTCAAGAGCTTCACCATACTGGAGGTATCCAGATGCGGCAAGAGCTGAACCAATATTTGGGGATACGATAACGAAGTTACCTTTACCACGACGAGTTGCAACACCAATTGCATTAGCAGTTTTATCGATTTGATATGCTAGTGCTTGGAACTTCTCTTGAGCCCAACGAGCGCCAAGATTGTCATTAGCTGTATCGCCATCGAATCCAGTAGATGGTGAACCGATAGCAGTATCGATTGCATCAGACTTGATTCTGTCAATCATCTCACGATTGATTTCCGAAAGGATTTCAGTGGAGAGGATATTAGCAAGTTCAGCTTCAGCATCAAGACCATGAATTGCTTTAAGGTCTTGTGCAAGTTCCATTGTGTAACCAGCTTTAAGAGCACGAGTCTTAGCTTCAACGCTAGACTTGCGAATCTCGAAGCCCATTGCATTCATCTTAGTGCCATCAGTGGCAGTAGAGATAAGAGCTTCACCATCAGCAGTTGAATGACCAGTACCTGGAGAATCACCAGAGAAAGCAGTTTCTGCTTCATCGAATAGCGCTTCAGCACCAGATGTTACACCAGTAGCTGTATTAGCTTTGTACTGAGATACCATAGAGAATACAAGACCAGTTGGTCCACTCATTGGCTGAACACCAGCTACGTCATACGCAATAAGCGATGGCATAGCACGACGTACAAGAGCAATCAATACTGGGTCGAAGTTCTGTGCAGAACCGGCAACTGTATCGTTAGTTTCATTGATTTGAAAACTAGAGTGCGATGCGGTTTCGCGCAGAGCTTTTTCTTGATTTTCAAGCAAAACGGCAGTAACCGCTTTACGATATGAGTCCTTAATTGGTGCGCAATCGCCATGTTCCAATAGAGGAGCCCACTTCTTTTGAGCATTTTCTGAATTAAACATTTTTAATAATTCCTTTTCTATTTGTTGTTAGTTTAGTTAAATGTGATTATGGGTTAAAATGCTTCGCTATTTAATTTAGCGGTAGCATTGACATACCGACTCATTAGAGGTGAAAGTCCATCACTTTCTTCTTTCACTTCTTCTACCATGACTTCGGTTTTTGTATTTTTGTTTTCAGATTTTACGGTTTCTGCAACTGTACTTTTCTTCGAGAAATAAGATTCACGAACGATTTTAGCTTTCTTGGAGAACGCCTCGGCCGATTCAAATACGATATCTTTAGTAAGTTCTTTGAACTTAGCAACATCAGTATCGGCTAGACCTTCAGATAGTTCAGTGACAAGAGAAGCTTTCTTCAAAACAATTACTTCTTCAGCAAGTGCATTGATTGTTTCTTCTTTTGATTCAACATCTTCGGTTAGTTCTGCATTTTGTTGAGCTACTTCGTCGAACATATCTGTCTTACCTTCTGGCATTTCGATATAGTGTTCGATGAATGTGGATTTAAGAGAAGACATAAAGCCTTCTGCAATATCCGAGCGAAGAGTATTAGTAACAGCAACTTCGTTCTTCTCAATCCATTGTTCAGCTACATAAGTTAAGTAGCTGTCAATCTTATCGATAAGACCTTCATGAAGTTCATTAACTTCTTCAGATACATAATCAGCATAAGATTCTTCGATCGATTGTACGTGTTCTCTGACCTTTGAGGTTACAGCAGCTTCAAAAATAGTCGAGGCTTTAGTCTTGAATTCTTCAGTTAAAGAATCGTCTTCAGCACAGAGTGCGTCTAAGTCTTCTTTCATTGAACCATAACTAGCTTCGATTTTTTTCATTGCATGAGCTGTAGCTGCAGCGGTGATTGTTTTAGAGATTTGGTTAATAGCAGAATCAACATCATCGCTCGGCTCTTCTGAACCTTCGATTCCGTCGTCTTCTTCTGACTCCTCTACCTCTTCTATATCGTCGTCATCGTCGTCTTCGTCGTCTTCGCCATCGTCGTCACCGACAACTTCGTCTTCAACTTCGTCTTCCATGTCGTCTTCTGCATCATCTGCTTCAACTTCTACTTCATCAGTATCAACTTCGTCTTCGTCTTCGTCTTCTTGCTCTTCTTCGCCATCTTCGTCTTCTGCAACTTCATCTTCAGATACTTCGGCAGAACCTTCGATTCCGTCTTCTTCTTCAGTTTCAGTTACGTCTTCTTCTTTCTCAGTTTCAGTGTCATCACCTTCTTCTGAGTCTTCAGCACCTTGATCTTCATCTTCGCCCCATACTTTAAAGACTGCAGCCTCTTCAACAGCTTCTTCAGTAGTTTCTTCAACTACTGCTTCTGCTGCTTTGGATTCTACCTCTTCATTCTCTAGGAGTTCGGACTCAAGGCCACCGATACCAGAAATAGTTTCTAGCATTGATTTTTGTTCTTTTTGATTTTCGGCCATAATTATTTTTCCTATATTTTTAGAGTTTGGAGAGGAAATCCTTAAATACCTTTTCTTGTACAGAAGCTAGTTCTGCGGAAGAGGCTTTACGAATTTCAGTCTCATATTTTTCAAGTTGCTGAGCTTTCAATATTCCATTATCCCATATCCACTCTACGCCTTCCATAATGCCATCTACGAAAGCACCTTGGGCTGAGGGGTCTTGGACAATGTCTACTGTAGAGAGTATGTAGTCACTATTGACATACGTAGCTCCCTGTTTATTCTCAACTGTTCCCATACCACGGCTAGAGACGCCAAGCTTAACTCCACCTTCAATAAGACCTTCAACGATCTTACCCATAGGGGTGTTAAGAATTTGCGCCTTTCCAACAACATCATCACCATTAAATTTTAATTCGGTGATTTTGTGTGAAACTTTATCGAGGTTAATTTGTGGACCTTCTGGGTGGTCTAACTCTCCCACCGCACGTCCTTGACTAACCTGTTCGGTGACGTATTTTTCAACGGCATCGAATAAAATGTCTTTAGGATAGACTCGGCCATTTCTATTTTTCTTTGCAGCCTGCATAAAGATACCTTCAATGAAAGTATGTTTTTTGCCATCCTTTTCTTCTGTAAGATAATTTAAATTATCGTAATGTTCTGTTATTAATCTCATCGTTCTTGTGCTTGATTAAAAATGTTAGCCGATACCGCTACTCTTTTAACACTAAGCGCTTCGCTCTTTTTAGAGTTCAATGCTTTTTCAAAAGACTTAGTAGCGCCTTCGGTGTCGCCCTTATACAAAGAGCCCAATAAATTATTTATTTCTTTCATGTTTTTACTTTTTTCAGTATACATATATTTATACGTTTAGTGATTTCAACCGTGTGTATTTAGTTGTGTCTTTTATTTTAGAATATCTGATTCTAATGAGCCTGATTCACTACCAAGCTCATTTTCTAATTCGCCGCGATCAGCTTCAGTGTCAGAAATCAGATCATCAATCGCCTCATCGCCTTCGCCTTCGTCTTCTGCTTTTTCATCGGCAATTTGTTTATCGATCATGTCAATCTCTTGATCATCCTGTCCTAAGATTTTCTTACGAGCCCATTCTTTTGAATAATATCCTTGCTCAACAAGAGACTCAGCCTGTGACATCATATCAAATCTATCTCGCATAATTTCAAACTCTTTTAGTTCAGCAAAATAGTTATCTTTTAAGAAGTCAACATAAATACTTTCCGAAATACCTTGCCAGTCATCTTCATTAATAACTCCCTTTAGAATCAGTTGTGTTCTTAGAGCATCAATTAATAAGCTAGAGAATCTTTTTCTAAGCCTCTGGATAAACTTATTAAATTTAACCTCTTCTCTATTGATTTCTGTAGCTCTTCCTACCTGAAAACCGCTTTCAGCATCAAGGCGACTTAATGGTACATTCAATGACTTGTATAGTTTCTTTTGGAAAAACAAAATATCATCAATTTGGCCAAGGTTTTCGCCGCCAGGCAATGTTGTAATTTCGGTGCCTCTACCACCTTCTCGTCTTGGCAAGAAGAAATCTTCAAGCATTGATTTATGACGTCTGTCATCTCTAACCTCACCAGATGACGCATCATACACAATTTTATTACGATACTGAGACATCATGTTTCTTACATACTCTTCAGCTTTACCCTTTGGCAAATTGCCAACATCAATATAAAAGATTCTCCGTTCAGGCGCTCTTGATATACGATATATAACCAACGCGTCTTCAAGCATTCTAAGCTGATTAATAATCTTAATTGACTTATGAAGGTGTGACAGTACTTTAGACCGAGAAGAATCCATTAAACCACTGGTCTGGTATAATATAGCTTCTGGTGCAACCTTAATTCCACTAATAGTATCAGCTGAGGCTGAAGACGATATGTGATTAGTAGTAGCGTCTTCGCTATATACAAAATACTCTTCAGCCTTTTCTTCAACAGTTACTCCAGTTAGCTTATCGACTTCTTTTTTGACTTCTCTGACTTTCCGCATATTAACGGGGTCAACATATCGCAAATCCTTTATACCTTCTTTAGGGTTGTTACTGTCAATTACAATATGAAAATAAATTCTTCCATCAACATACCATTTCCTAAAATAGTCAGAACCAAATTCTTGTATTTTAAACAAATTGCAAACCGTATCAAATTCATTTAAAATCTTTCTTTTAAGTTCTTCTTCAAATTCTAAGTCATCTAAATTAAGCGACATTGGTGTTCCAACATTACTTGCGGTTATAGCTTCATTAATAATATCGTCGATAGCATTATCCGTTTCTGGCTGTTCTGCCGCCGCGCGATATTTAAAAATCATCTCACGGTCAGTATTGCCACCGTCCATTCCATCAATATCATAATATTGTCCGAAATATCCACCTGCGGATACTGTAGTTACGCCTTCGTCTGACACCGGAGGTACAAAAGACTTTATATTAGACTCCTGCTCTTCAGTCTCGTCTTCACCACGATTGATACGTCTCTTTATTTCAAATCCGAATAATTCCATAATACTATTTATATGTTTTACTCGCTCAAGTACACAAGAAAAAACTCCTCTTTTTCAAGAGGAGTTTTGTAACTTAACTTCTTAACTTAATTAAGAGGTTGTATTAGATTCCCAGTACTGATAGTTGATTTCAACTGTGAATTCTTCAATCTGGTCGTTTGTATCATAACTCAATTCAATTTGAGAAACGTTGGTTGGAAAAGCCCCGCGAATTTTATATTCTTTCGTTACTGATCCATCTTTACCTAGTTGCTCAACAATCATGTCAGCTTGATAGTCGGTTGGATTTTGAAGGCCCGTGTTATTCACGTGCTCATTGATTCCGTTCATCCAAGTTTCAAACGCGTTGCGAACCTTCATTTCACTATCGTTAATGATAGTAATAGTCCAAGGTTCGAATGTTCTATCACCAGCAATCTTCAACTGACGACCACGGAATGGTACGTCAATATTCGCGATTGTAGATGAAGGCAATCCAGCGCCTTTAACCATAAATGAGGTGAACTCACTATCTCCACCAGCATAAGCAGGGAAGTTAATTGTAGCTTTGAACAGATTTGGGCGTGCACCTCCACCTGTCAATTTTGCTTTGAAGTCGTCTACTCCTAAAATAGCCATTGTATTTTTCCTTTCTTATGTTAGCCGCCTACTACTTCAGAGAACTCAACTCCTGTACGTGTTGCCACGAAGTTGAGCGTAATGAAGTTGATAGAACGTGCGGGTTTAATATAAATATCTGCAACGAAACGATTGGTATCAATCACCTGTCCAGTGTTATTTGTTTCATCACAGACAACTAAAAAGTCTGTAACTCCACGTCGACCTTTGACATCTCTCAAGAATGGTTCCACTAGATTGCGGAATTGAGCGCGAGTAAACTCGTCATTCAATTCGAATAGTGAAAACTTAGATGCAGTAGAAATCGCTTTTTCAAGAACGATAAACAATCTACGAACATTAATTCTATCGAATGCTGAAGCTTTGACTTGTCCAGTCTTATCACCAAATAGTAAGATGCCTTGACCAGGGAAAGAACAAACCGGATTGATTTGAGCTTTATAGAGGCTATCTCTTGAACTTTGGTTTGGATTAAATGCTAACTTAGTAACGCTTAATAGATTACCACGATTATATCCTGCTGGTGAGAACCAAGGGTCATTTGTACCATCTGTTCTCGCACAAAGTCCGGCCATGTGACCGGATGCTGCGATATATTCATAATTATCGGCGTATTTATTATAGACATATATTGGTGAACTATCCATAAATGCATAGCTATTCATATTTGTCAACGCATTCCGTTTTGCCAATACTCGTTTCAGTTTGTCTGCTTCTGTAGTTGCCTTTTCAACCGCATCTGCATCGGCTGCTGTAGTTGCATCTCCTACACCAACATTTGGTGAGACGAAAGCAACACAATCTTTACGAGTTGATGCACATAGAATAAGGTCATTATCAATCGAGATTTGAGTATCACCATCGACTAGTCCTGCACCTGCCATCAGTAGATTAACGTCTACTGTATCTGCATCTTCGAATAAATCGATAGCAGCAAAATAACCAGCAGTTCCAACTGTTCCATCTTGTCCATTTGACAAACGGTCTACATAAAGACCATCTGCAAAGTAACCCGAATCGTCTGTATCTAAATCAGAGGTAGAGTCTGTATCTGCATTACCATCAATTGCTGCTGTAGCATTACCAATAGTTGCATCAGCTCCAGTGAATAGTCCATCGGTAGCGTCACCGATTTTATTGACAAACACATATTGTGAACTTTGATTGATTACATCATAATAGTAATTCGAGCTACCGTCAGCTTCTTTAGAGTCTGATAGTAGAGAAAGACTTTGATATTTCTCAACAACGTTATTAGGTGTGCCTGTTACTAAACCATCCTCATCAATGATAAGAACATGAATTTCATCTGCCAGCGCGGTAGATGTTCCACTAATATCTTTAGTATTGAGTGAGCCTGCTGCTGCATCGAAGTTTGCTTGAACTGTAGCTAAATCCAAATTAATTGGAGTATCACTACCTGATTGGTATCCGTTTGTTCCGTGAGATATAATAACCTTCAATGAGTTACCATATTCGCCGGGACAGCGTGCAACAAAAGTTACACCTTTATTGATTGCTGTTTGTTTGGCATAAAAATCTGTTAGATTTTTAATTTGCGTTTTATAATTGGCTTCAATCAGATCGCTTCCTCTGTTACCAGCTGTTGCTGATACGGTGTCGGATGCCGCGACTGTGTCACCACTACTAAGGGGCGTTATTGCCCTAGAGACTTTCAAGGTATTCCCGTATTTTAAAAAGCCAGCAGCTTGTAAGAAAGACTTACTTACTGTGGCATCGGGTTTACCGAAAACCTCTGATAGGTCGTTTTCGGAACTAATGCTAATTAGTTCATCAACTGGACCCCATTTGAACTCTCCTGCGAATCCGCCGATCGATGTCGACAAAGCAGGAATTACGTTCGTTAAGTCGATTTCTTTTACCTCGACTCCGGGTGATACTAAGAATCCCATAATTGTTTCCTCTTGTTTTCAGTTAATTAATAAGTGTTATCATTGCAAGTTTATTTCAATATCTCTATTTATAATACTACAAATCTCTCCAAGCGCGCTGCTCATCAAGCATATCGCTGTAATCATTACTCGTGCTGGCATTATTGTAAAAACCAAAATCTAATAAATCATCTTCCATAGCTTCTCTATCTTTGTAAAGCATATCTTTTAAACTTACTTCATCAATATCTCCAAACGCTTCTGTAGATACAAACCAGCCAAACATAACTAGGTTCATCACCATATCATCGTGAGCGCCTTTGTCTGCTTCATAGCTCGACCCTTTTGGTACAAATGTAGATAGCTCTAAAATAGTATTACTGTCAACCAATTCTAACCCACCCTGTTCTATCAAATCTTTCATATTAGAACACCCCATTCGTTTAATCTTTTTAGTCATGGTAACCCCAATGCCACCTTTCTTAATAGCCGATTCAACAAATGTATTTTCATATTCTAATTCATAGTAGACTCCATTGCATACTACTTGGCCAGCGTCATTACTTTCAATTACTACAATAGCTTCATTATAATAATTAGCAGCATGCACAATAATATCTGGAAATAACAAAGGCGAGATCATGTTATCTCTATACGCAGCCACTTGTTTAAACGGTCTTGAAGACATATCAATTACAGTAAATGTAGAATAGTCTTGGCCTCGCCCCTTTGAAACGTCTACCATCATTATATACTCATGCCCCTCTTGGGGTAATTCATATAACTTAACATCTCTAATAGTTTTAATTGGTTCTTTAGCTTTTAAGCCAAGAAGACAATCCGCTGTAATAAGTGTTGAAGAACTACCGACGAACTGATTTCCAAACTCTTGAATGAATTGAGTCTCTGATGTATTTGATATCGTTTGCTTTTTCCATGCGTCATCTCTGCCAGGCACATCCCACCAATCAACTCTGAAGTTAGCGAACTCATTTGCCTTTTGTACTGCACCTTCCCATATCTTATAGAACATATTACCCACTCCATTTGGCGTAGATGTAATAATAACTTTGGTCTCTTTACCAGATGAGATTACGGGATAGGTCGAGGTATAGAAAGTTGTGGCATTCTCAACGAAAGCAAACTCGTCAAGGAATAGCAAGTTAACTGATTGACCACGAATAGAAGATGCGGATGTAGCCGACGCAATAATCTTCGAATTATTGGAGAACTCAAGTGAACCTTTATTCAATACTCGACAACCGGGCTGTAAAAAGAACGGAAGATTCTCAAGAGCTAACGTAACTCGAGATAACATTTCTCTTGCAGTAGCTCCTTTATTAGCAAGTACTGCAATAGTTTTTTCGGGGTGAAAGATCGCATACCAAAGAATATAAACGACCGACGAAATAGATTTGCCAGACTGTCGACATGCAAGAACAACACTAAACCGGTTATCGTTGAAATGCTCAAACATTTTTTCTTGGTATGGATATAAGTCAAACGGAACCAGCCCCTTATCAAGATTGATAACTTTCACATACGTTTTTGCGAAGTGCACAGGGTCACGCATACACTTTTGGTATTCGGTGATTTCTTCTTTGGTGTAGTTATGAGTTACACCGTCTCTCTTAACCAGAGAGTTTCCATTATATCCGTCAGTCATTATCTACCTTCTTCGCCAGCATTTTCTGAAGTTCAGAAGTCGAACCGACAAAGAGGTTATTATTCGTGACGCCACTAGATTCAGTCGGTTCATTATTTAGTTTATCAAGTTCGTG
>Ga0181410_1001220_pt1 | contig 11000 bp, 13 predicted proteins | sample 33SPOviralmetaG_FD_130112 | JGI IMG/M metagenome (GOLD analysis project Ga0181410, IMG submission 130112) | Marine viral communities from the oligotrophic San Pedro Time Series (SPOT) site, San Pedro Channel, CA, USA - 33 SPOT_SRF_2012-06-20 | ecosystem: Environmental > Aquatic > Marine > Strait... | reverse complement strand
GGTGATGAAGCACATTTATTCAAGTCTAAGTCTCTAATACAGATCATGACCAAGTTGCATCATGCAAAGTATAGATTTGGATTTACTGGAACTTTAGATGGCACACAGACGCACAAGTGGGTGTTAGAGGGACTGTTTGGACCATCATATAAAGTAACAAGAACTGATGAGTTAATGAGACAAGGACATCTCTCTCAACTTGATATTCAATGTCTTGTACTTAAACATCCTCCACAAAATTTTGATGTGTATGAAGATGAGATACAGTATTTAATCACTCACGAACAGAGAAATAATTTTATTAAAAATCTTTCTTTAGATCTTAAAGGTAACACGCTTATACTTTTCCAAAGAGTTGAAGCACACGGACAGGTGCTCTACGATAAGATAAATAATAACAAGCGAGATGACCGTAAGGTATTTTTTGTACATGGCGGGGTAGATGCAGAAGAAAGAGAGCGAGTAAGAGAAATTACAGAAAGAGAAAACAACGCTATCATTGTTGCTTCTTATGGAACTTTTTCTACAGGTATCAATATTAAAAATCTCCATAATGTCATCTTTGCCTCTCCAAGTAAATCCAGAATCCGTAATCTTCAAAGTATTGGACGAGTTCTTAGAAAAGGAAAGGACAAAGTAAAAGCAACATTATATGACATCTCAGATGATTGTTCAACAAAGTCCAGACGAAATTACACACTCAATCATTTCATAGAAAGAATAAAAACTTATAATGAAGAAAAATTTAATTATGAGATTATAACCATTCAATTAAGGGGGCAGTTATGATAGAAGATGATTTTTATGCAACAGTCAAACTTAAATCTGGAGAAGAGATTTTTGCTAAAGTAGCAGCTTCTGATGAAGATGACAGAACAATGCTTTTAGTAACAAATCCAGTAATTGTTTCTGAAATAAAAACAAAGACAGGATCTCCTGTAGGATACAAAGTAGAACCTTGGTTAAAGACAACAACAGATGACATGTTCATTATCAATTTCGATAATGTGTTAACGATGTCAGAGTCGTCTGATATTGAAATGATAATGATGTATCAAAATTATGTGCGTCAATCTCAAACTAATGGATCAGAAAATAACTCAAAGATTAATCGTAGAATGGGATACCTTGGTAATGTCAATGATACTAAAGAACTTTTAGAAAAGATCTATAAAAGCAAAGGTACTAAAGAGAGCTAATACTTCTCTTGAACCCCCACAAAGGTAATTGTACAGGTATTTCAGAACCTTGTCAAGTGTGTTTAAAGATGATATAATCTATACATAATATGAGATAAATTTATGATTCAACCAGGTATGGCAAAAAGAAAAAGATCAGAACACTATGTAAATAACAAAGAGTTGCTGGCAGCTATGGTTGCTTATCGAAGTGAAGTTGAAAGAACTTTCCTTGTGAAGTATGGTAGGGAACCGACTAAACAAGATAGATCTCAGCATTGGGATACAAAACCACCAATTCCAAGATACATTGGTGAGTGTTTTTTAAAGATTGCAAATCATCTATCATTCAAACCAAACTTTGTCAACTACATGTTCAAGGAGGACATGATCTCTGATGGAATCGAAAATTGCGTTCAGTACATTCATAATTTTAATCCTGAGAAATCCCAAAATCCTTTTGCTTACTTTACGCAGATTATTCATTATGCGTTTCTCCGTAGGATCCAAAGGGAAAAGCGTCAGTTAGAAATTAAGAATAAAATTATTGAACGGTCTGGATACAGTGAGGTGTTTGACGACAACAACACCCTTGACGGATCGAACTACTCAGACTATAATAGCATCAAAGACGCTGTGCATTCCAAGCTCCGTAATTGATGAAAGTTGCAATCATTACCGATCAACATTTTGGTGCTCGTAAAAACTCTAAGTTATTTCATGATTACTTTTTGAAGTTTTATAATGATACCTTTTTTCCCACTCTTCAGAAAGAAGGTATCACTACGATTGTAGATATGGGAGATACCTTTGATAGTCGTAAAGGAATTGATTTCTCTGCTTTATCTTGGGCAAAAGATAATTACTATGATCCTCTAAGGGATATGGGTATCCGTGTTCATACAATTGTTGGTAATCATACTGCATATTACAAGAACACAAATGATGTGAATGCAGTAGACTTGCTTCTTCGCGAGTATGATAATGTCACAGTTTATTCGGAAGCAACTGAAGTCAAGTTGGGTAATCTCAACACACTTTTCATACCGTGGATTAATCAGGAAAATGAAAAAAAGACTTATCAATTTATTGAAAAGACAAATTGCAAATGCGCGATGGGGCACCTTGAGCTCCAGGGATTTAGAGTTAATCGACAAATCGTCATGGATCATGGTCATTCGGGCGAACTATATTCAAAGTTCACCAAGGTCTTCAGCGGTCACTATCACACTCGATCGAATGATGGACGGATCTTCTACTTGGGAAATCCATACGAAATCTACTGGACAGATGTTGGTGATAGGAGAGGATTCACCCTCTTTGATACAGAAACTCTTGAACATGTTTCAGTAGATAATCCTTATAGACTTTTCTATAACATTTACTATGAGGATACTGATCATCAAACTTTTGATGCTCGTGAGTATGAAGACAAAATTGTAAAGGTTATTGTTCGCAAAAAAACCGATACAAAAAAATTCGAGAAGTTTATCGATAAACTATATGCTTCGGGAGTAGCAGAACTCAAAGTTGTTGAGAACTTTGATTTTGGTGGTTGGTATAATGAAGAAGACTTTAATCCTCTTGAATCTGAAGATACTCTTTCTATATTGAATAGGTATATTGAGGAAGCAGAGATTAGTCTTGATAAATCTTTGATTCAAAAAATCATGCAAGAAATTTATCAGGAAGCATGTGAGTTAGTCTAAATGTACATCTTAACAATCTACGGAAAGGAAACACAAGGAGCATATTCTGTTATCGATGACGATGGCGAAGACATTTTATATTTGTTTGAAGGCGAAGATGATGCTACAAGATATGCTATGATGTTGGAGGACGAAGGTGCTCCCGAGATGCATGTTATAGAAGTAGATGATGAGGTAATGGTAAAAACTTGTGAACTGCATGATTACAAGTATACTATTATCACAAAGCATGATGTTGTAATTCCACCCAAAGAGCATGATTTTATTTGAGACCATTCGTTGGAAAAATTTTCTTTCAACAGGTAATCAATATACGGAAGTTAATTTTACTGAAAATAATACTAACCTAATCATTGGAACGAATGGTGCGGGTAAGTCAACTGTTCTTGATGCTTTGACTTTTTCTTTGTTTGGAAAACCGTTTCGTAAAATTAATAAACCTCAACTGATCAACTCTACGAATGAAAAGGATTGTAGAGTCGAAGTTTGTTTCTCTGTCAATAATACAGACTGGAAGATTGTTCGTGGAATCAAACCAAATATATTTGAGATCTGGAGAAATGATTCTTTAATGGATCAATTTTCAGCTGCTATAGATCAGCAGAAGTGGTTGGAACAAAATGTACTTAAGATGAATTATAAGTCCTTTACCCAAATTGTGATTCTGGGCAGTAGCACTTTTGTTCCTTTTATGCAACTTACTACAAATAATCGTAGAGAAGTTATTGAAGATTTGTTGGACATCAAGATATTCTCGTCCATGAATACAATTATCAAGGAAAAGATTAGGCAAGGTAAAGAAGATATTAAAGTTCTTACTTTAAAGAAAGAGTCTTTGACTGAGAAACTTACTATGCAAGAGTCTTTCATTGATGGACTTGAAAAACTTGGGAAAGAGAGTATCGAAAAGAAAGAAAAGAAAGTAACAGAACTCCTTGCAGAAGTTGAAGTGTATATGCATGATAATTCTACAGTGGAAGAAAGTATCTTTGCTTACACAAAAGAACAGGAGTATGCTACTGGGGCAACACAAAAACTTCGTAAACTTGGCCAACTAAAAGGTAAGATTTCTAACAAGGTATCAACGATTACTAAGGAGCATAAATTTTTTACGGAACATACGGTTTGTCCTACCTGCAATCAGGACATTGAAGAGACCTTTAGAATAAATAGAATCAAGGACGCTCAAGTTAAAGCAAAGGAGTTGCAAACCGGTTATAAAGAACTGGAAGAAGCAATTAAAGACGAAGAAGAGCGAGAGCGTCAATTCACTGCCCTATCGAAGGAGATTTCAAAACTCAATAATGACATTTCTCAGAACAATGTTAGGATTACTGGATGTCAAAGACAAATCAGTAGTCTGGAATCGGAAGTTCAAAGAACTACCGACCAACTTGCAAACAGAAATACTGAACATGAGAAGTTAGAAACCTTCAAGAACAATCTAAAAACTACATACGACGAATTATCTTCAAGGAAGGACACCATTAACTATTACGATTTTTCGTATAGTTTACTAAAAGACGGTGGAGTTAAATCCAAAATCATCAAGAAGTATCTACCGCTGATCAATCAGCAAGTAAACCGTTATCTACAGATGATGGACTTCTACATAAACTTTACTCTTGATGAAGAGTTTAACGAAACCGTTCAGTCCCCAATTCATGAAGATTTTTCTTATGCTTCTTTCAGCGAGGGAGAGAAGATGAGAATCGACCTGGCACTCTTGTTTACCTGGAGAGAGGTAGCAAGGATGAAGAACTCTGTCAATACAAATCTACTCATCATGGATGAAGTCTTTGACAGCTCTCTTGATGGATTTGGGACGGAAGAATTTCTCAAGATTATTAAGTACGTTGTAAAGGATGCGAACATCTTTGTCATCTCCCACAAGTCTGGTCTGGAAGACAGGTTTGATAATGTGATGCGTTTTGAGAAAGTTAAAGGATTTTCTCATAAGGTATTGTAAAGAATAATTGCGTCACCTATCGATAATGTTAAATTTGACAAAAACTTCATTAAGTTAGCATACGCTGACTAAATAATAACAGAATTGGAGAAATGGATGTAGTAAACTCCCTTTGTTATTTCTTTCATGAGGAGAGCATCATGCACAATCTAGTATCATTTAATCAATTAGCAGACTGGACTAAAAGTCTTAATAAACTTAGTCAAACTCTGGACACTACAATGGAGGAGAGCGATCAAATCAACGATTATTACGAATGTTTAATCGACTGTAGTGACGACCAATCAACATGTAAACGTATTTGCAGAGCAATTTTAACCTGACCGAGACCAACCAATTGGAGAACTGTCACCTAATACCCCCGCCATAAGGTGGGGGTTTGGTATTATAGGTGCATACGCAAAGAACTCTGATGTCTGTCAAACACGAGATCAAGTCCCAACTCGCTAAACTGCTTGCCACTGAGGATCTGATCGTGGAGCACAAGCAAGTTGAGACTGCTTGCTTTAATGTTCATACTCGTGTTCTGACTCTGCCGATGTGGGAAAGGGCAAGCAATACAGTGTATGATCTTCTGGTAGGTCATGAAGTTGGCCATGCACTGTTCACCCCTGATGAGAACTGGTTGAAGACCATAAAGGTTCCCCCTCAGTTTGTGAATGTTGTTGAGGATGCTCGTATTGAGAAACTAATGAAGCGCAAGTACATGGGACTTGCAAAGACTTTTTTCAACGGATATCGAGAACTTAATGAGCAGGACTTCTTTTCTATATCTGATGATGATATTTCTGATTTCAATCTTGCTGATCGTGCAAATCTATACTTTAAGATTGGTAATTTTATAGATCTTGAGTTTACTGAAGATGAACATGAGATTATTGATCTAATCGCATCAACGGAAACTTTCGCGGATGTGTTGATTGCTGCTGAGACTCTGTATAAGTTCTGTAAGAAGAAGCAAGAAGAAAAAGTTTCTGACATCACTCCTCCACCTCAAAAAGGTGGTGATTCAGATTCACCAGCAAATGATTTGGTAGAGGATCAGAATGACAACCCTGGTGAGGGTTCATCGGGTGAAGACGAAGAGCAGAGTGATGTTGCCGAGAGCGAGCCTGCGAATAAATCTGCACCGACTATAGATGAACCTGAAGTTCAGACTGCTGATTCTTTGGCAGATAATTTGAACGAACTTGTGAATCTTGATGGTAAAGAGAATGTTTATGTAGAAATTCCCAAAGTAAATCTAAAGTACATTATTGCAAAAAACTCTGATGTTCATCGTGAAATTGATAACTGGTTCAACTATCAACAAAATCAGTTCACTCGCAATCTTTTTGAGACGGTAGACCAGGACTTTGTAAAGTTTAAGCGATCCTCGCAAAAAGAAGTTAACTATCTGGTTAAAGAGTTTGAGTGTAAGAAAGCAGCAGACTCTTATGCTCGTGCTACCACCTCTCGCACTGGCGTTCTTGATTGTGGAAATCTTCATACATATAAGTTCAATGAGGATCTATTCAAGAAGGTAACAGTTCTTCCTGATGGTAAGAACCATGGTCTTGTTTTTATTCTTGATTGGAGTGGATCTATGTCTCGGGTTCTGCTTGACACAATCAAACAGCTCTATAATTTGATGTGGTTCTGTAAGAAAGTTTCTATTCCCTTTGAGGTCTATGCTTTCACGAATGAGTGGAAGAAACCTGAGTATAATTATGAAACTGGAGAGGTTATCTTTCCTGCTGATCGAACTCTATCTTATGAAAAGAAAGAGAATCTTCTTTCCGTCTCTGAAGATTTTTCTCTTATGAATATGTTCACCAGTAAAGTGAACGGTAAGCAACTGGAACATCAGATGATCAACATCTGGAGGATTGCAAAATCATTTTCTGACTTCTACCATAGTGGATACTCTACTCCTGTTCGTTTAAGTTTGTCTGGAACACCTCTGAATGAAACTCTGGTTTGCTTGCATCAGATTCTTCCAGAGTTTCAGAAAGAAAATAAAGTTCAGAAAGTTCAGTGCATCATCTTGACTGACGGTGAAGCAGCTCACCTTACCCATCATGTTCAAGTTCAGCGTCATTGGGAAGATGAACCATACATGGGCCGTCGTCAACTTCATGGTGGTTCTTTCCTCAGAGATCGTAAGACTGGTAACACATACCAAATTCCTTATGGGTGGCATGGATTCTCTGATCTAATGCTTCAGAATCTTAGAGATAACTTCCCCACGGTCAACTTTGTTGGTATCCGTGTTCTTGAGAGTCGTGATGCTAATAGTTTTATCAAGATGTACTATGATCAGTTTACTAACGAATACCAGAAAGTTTATAGTGACTGGAAGAAACTTCGTAGTTTTACGATCAAAAATTCTGGATATCATGCGTACTTTGGACTTTCTTCAAACACACTCTCTCAAGACTCTGAGTTTGAGGTTGACGATGATGCAACTAAGGCAAAGATCAAATCAGCATTCATTAAATCTCTCAAAACTAAGAAACTAAATAAGAAAGTTCTTGGCGAATTTATTTCTTTGGTTGCATGACAAAGAAAAGAGACTGGAAAGAAATAGCAAAAGCATCAGAGAAGGATCCTAAGGTCATAGAGATCCTCACCAATGGTCCTAAATCTTTATCTCAGGCATATCTACTTCAGGCCATGAGATACAAATATGGACAGTACAATAAGTGACCACATGGGGGTCCGTGGCCCCCTTTCCTATCCTATAATGACTTCAGTTCAAACAAACCAAATGAGTCTTTCTAAAGAAGGCATCGTTAACTCTCTTCAAGATCTCTACGGAGAGTCTGTTACCAGTGCAGATATCAAAGCATGGTGTATGATCAATGATTGCAACTATCAGACCGTTTCTAATAAACTGACCGACTATAAAATTGGTCGTGGTAAGTGGAACCTAACTGTTACTGAAAAATTAGAACAGACCTATCAGGCACCAACTGCAATTCCTGCAGTAGAGCAAAACCTTATTCCTGCAAAAGATGATAACTTCGTCAGCTTTGGTAACTTCGCTGATATTAAAAAGATTATTAAGTCCAGTTTGTTCTATCCAACGTTCATTACGGGTCTTTCGGGTAATGGTAAAACGTTCTCTGTGGAGCAAGCATGTGCTCAACTCGGAAGAGAACTTATCCGTGTAAACATTACTATTGAAACAGATGAAGATGATCTTATTGGCGGTTTCCGCCTTGTTGATGGCGCTACCGTCTGGCACAATGGCCCAGTCATTGAAGCACTCCAGCGAGGAGCTATCTTGCTCCTTGACGAGATCGACCTTGCCTCTAATAAAATTCTCTGTCTCCAAAGTATCCTTGAAGGAAATGGAGTCTTTCTCAAAAAAATTGGGAAGTTTGTACACCCCACTGCAGGTTTCAACGTCATCGCAACCGCAAACACTAAAGGTAAAGGTTCAGACGACGGACGATTCATTGGAACTAACGTGCTCAATGAAGCCTTCCTTGAGCGATTCCCAGTAACCTTTGAGCAAGAGTATCCCACTGCTGTTACTGAGATTAAAATTCTTAGTAAAATGTGTGCCGATGATAATTTCTGCAAACGACTTGCTGATTGGGCAGACATCATCCGTAAGACCTTCTATGATGGTGGTATTGAAGAGATCATCAGTACTCGCCGTCTGGTTCACATCGTGAAGGCATACAGTATTTTTGGAGATAAGGCAAAGGCAATTCAGGTTTGCGTTAATCGTTTCGATGATGAAACTAAGCAAGCATTTCTGGAATTGTATGATAAAGTTGATGCTGACTTCGTAATGCCCATTGACGGAGAGGTGGTCTCCTGATATAATATGACTAACTCATGGTCCTTTCTATTTGACGAATTAAATATGTCTAATCAAGATTATTGGGAAGAGGACGGATTCAGTGTTGTGGGTAATCCAGGCACTGCATCCCCAGACTCCATCGTTTTCGGTGGTTCTCGTCTTCCAGGTGGTATGGGTGATGATCACATCACATTTACTACAGATGTTCCTATTACTAAAACTTCTAATTCTAAAAGGAAGTATAGTGAAGATGAAATCATCAAAGAACTGAAAGATTACATTACCCGAACATATGACCAGCATTATTCTGCTGGTGATGATAAGATTCAAACTCTTGATCTTATCGAAGCTTGTGGTGATGGTGAGGCATTCTGTCGCAGTAACATTCTCAAGTATGCGTCACGATATGATAAGAAGGGCACTGCTCGTCGTGACATTATGAAGATTCTGCACTATGCTGTCCTTCTAATGCATTTCAATGACAAGAATGCAAAGCGTGAAACTTACCCCCAGTGATGAAAATTCGTAATCCTATGAAACTCTCCGATAAAACTATTTCTGTCCTGAAGAATTTTTCTTCCATCAATCAGTCCATTCTTTTCAAGGAGGGTAATAAACTTCGCACTATTAGTGTGATGAAGAACATTCTTGCAGAAGCAACAATTACTGAAGAATTTGCTAAAGACTTTGGTGTTTACGATCTCAACCAGTTTCTTAATGGTCTGAGTCTCCATCAGAGACCTGAACTTGACTTTGGTAATGACGGTTATGTTGTAATCCGTGAAGGTAAGATGCGGTCTAAGTATTTCTTCGCTGACCCGAATGTCATTGTCACTCCCCCTGACAAAGAGATTACCCTTCCTTCTGAAGATGTCTGCTTTGAAGTAAGTACTGAACAACTGGATAAACTGCTGAAAGCAGCTGCTGTCTATCAACTGCCTGACTTGTCTGCTGTTGGTGGTAATGGTGTTGTCAAACTGGTTGTTCGGGATAAGAAGAACGATACATCTAACGACTTTGCTATTGTTGTTGGTGAGACTGACTCTGAGTTCTCTTTCAACTTCAAAGTTGAGAATATCAAAGTTCTGCCTGGAACTTATGATGTGGTTGTGTCTCAGAAACTTCTCTCTCGATTTACATCCAAGAATCACGACCTGACTTATTATATTGCTCTGGAACCAGACTCTACGTTTGTTGCAGCATGATCGAAGTAGTTGATAACTTTGCTCCTCAAGACTATTTTGAATTGATTCAAAACCATGTTCTGAGTTGGGATCAGGAATGGTATTATCAAGCAAACATCACTGCAGGTGTGTTTGAAAAAAAAGGTCTTGGGAAGCACGGATTCAACTGTCATGTTGTTCGAGATGGTGAAATGATTCCTTCATATGAAGCAGGCCTTCTTACAGATCTACTAAACAAAATGAAAACCGGTATTGGTCGTAAGAATATTGTTAGATCAAGACTGGACATGACAATTTATGTTCCTGGTGGTATGAGATGTGATCCTCATGTGGATAGTCCATATCCTCACATTGCCACTATTTTTTATTTGAATGATTCTGACGGCAATACTGTCATTTTCAATGAGAGGTTTGAGGGATCTCCTGAAATTGATGAGAGCAAGTTAACAGTGCAAAAGGAGATTGAACCAAAATCTAATAGATTGGTAATCTTTGATGGTCACTACATTCATACTGGTCATGTTCCTGCACATCATAATAATAGAGTAATATTGAATTCTAATTTTGATTAGATTATGAACATCTTTGTAACGGACTATAGTCCATGGCAATCTGCCAGGGTTCTCCCTGACAAACACATCGTGAAAATGCCCTTAGAGACATGTCAGATGCTTGCTATTGTATGCTCTGACAAGTGGGGTCATAACTTCGGCACTCTTCCCAGAGCAGACGGTACTCCCTATGCTACTGAGAAGGGTGCTTTTCGTAATCATCCTTGTACTAAATGGGCGAATGAGTTTGTAACTAATTGGCAGTGGCTTCTTGCTCATGGACTTGCTATGTGTGACGAGTATACTGTTCGCTATGGTAAGGTTCACACCTGCCAGAAGACTCTCTTAGCAGCAAAGGAGATACTTCCTACAGCAGACCCTCAAGGTCGCAGTGGAAAGGACACAACACCCTTTGTATTTGCTGGACCTGATGAGTTCAAGTTAGATACTTCAATATCTATCTTCGACAAATATAAGATGTATATCTCATCTAAACCATGGGTGAAGGATAATTACCTTCGTATCCCAGATCGTAAACCTGACTGGGTATAATGAAACATATTCTGTTTACTTTGAAAGGTTGTCCTTTTGATTTGCTTGATGACAAAGAGTT